>Ga0070707_100001280_pt1 | contig 24756 bp, 22 predicted proteins | sample KBSK5502metaG_FD_65468 | JGI IMG/M metagenome (GOLD analysis project Ga0070707, IMG submission 65468) | Corn, switchgrass and miscanthus rhizosphere microbial communities from Kellogg Biological Station, Michigan, USA - KBS K5-50-2 metaG | ecosystem: Host-associated > Plants > Roots >...
CTGTCACCGGGCGCACCGGTTTGACGCGTAGCTGGTTTCGGCCTGCTTCCGGTTCAATCTGGCGGCGTTTGTCTATGACGGCGTCGACAGAAACCTGGGTCGCGCGCCCGCGCCTATCTCGAGTGAAGATTACTGTCATCTCCGCGTGCGGGCCCGGCGCTGGAAACTTGAAAACATTTTTTGAGACTTCGATCAGCGGCTCGACCTCGCCTCGCTTGAACAGAGCACACAGCTTTCCATCTTTCTCCAGGATGATCAGGATGTCGTCGTCCGGGCCATACTCACCGATCAGTCCAAGCCAGCGTGCCGGAGCATGCAGGGGTTTGGGTTGTAATGAACGTGATTGGGTTTTCTTCGGAGGATGAAGACGTAAGCGATACAGGCTTGCTGCGTTTGACGTAACGACTGCGACGGCAAAAGCAGAAAGTACTAATAGCTGAAGGATGAGCGAGATTCGACGATTTGATTGTTTGTTATCTGACGTTCGCATGTCCCGATTATGCGAATTGATTAGCGAAAGGTACAGAGCCGCGACCGGTAGGGAGCGGGATAAAGATTCAACTTTCGATTTTTGGTGACGATCTAGGAGACTCTCTACAGCGCCGGGTAAGTTGCGCCTTTATCCCGCTCGCTACCGCTCGCGGTTCTGTACCGCTGGCGCAGGCGTCTCTTCATTTCATCAAGGGGCACAGATGAAGTGGGATCGGCATGATGCTCGGCCAACCTTCCTTCAACTAACTCCTCGTCCGCTGCCGACAGAGGCGGATCATCCAGCTCCAATGCCCGGCGAATCAGAATCTGCCGCTCCTCAAACGTCAGATGTGGAAGCTCTGCGACTTCATTGAAACTCATGGGATGGAGCTTAATCGTACGGCGTGAGTTTTTCAATAGACAGCCATAAGGCCTATAGTGCCAAGACGGAGATTTTTATATGACACACCAAGAAGTCGAGATTTGGGCCCGGGAAATCGTTGAAGCGGTTCTCTCTAACCAGCCTGTCGAAGACGCCCGAGTTGAGCTGAAATCGACGTGGCCAGATTCTCGAAAAGCGGCGGATCGACTGGCTGCCCACGCGAATGCGGCGCGAGGAACGGCGATTTTGTGGTTGATAGGGGTTGATGAAAGGAACCGCAAGATTATGAACGTGGATCCGATGGAGCTCGGAGACTGGTACCGGTCTGTCGATTCGTGCTTCGACGGGTTCGCTCCTCGTTTGTCGATCGACTCAAATATCAGAATTGCGGGCTCCACCATCGTGGCCCTCTACTTCGAAACCCATCAAGGCACACCGTTCGTGGTTAAGGGCGCTACGGGCGGCTATCCGGAATTCATTGTCCCGTGGAGAGAGGGCACGATGTTGAGAGCGGCCAGTCGCGCTCAACTCCTTACGGTTCTCGTTCCGATTCGAGGATTTTCCGCCTTAATTGAGGAGCTGAATTACAACCTTGAAGTGGTTCACAAGACACCACTAATTTCTGATTTGGGCAGACTCTTCAGAGAAGAGGCATTTGATAAGGTGATGAATGATGGAGCGCTCTCAGCGCTGAGTAACGATGAGAGACCGTTAATTACTAGCGCGTACCACGACATGAAGCGGTCTAATCAGCTCGTCAATGCGGCGATCAACGATAATGCCGTTCGATACCAGACAGGCGATTTACTTAATCGAGCTTGGCAGTCGGTTAAGGGGTGTCAACAACCTATTGAGGCAGCGCTCACGGTGTTATCTCGTTTCGGAAAATAAACTAGTCCCTTTTATAAACCACACCGTTCTTCATCACGAACACGACCTTCTCCATGGCGTGAATGTCTTTCAAAGGATCGCCGCTGACCGCAACGATGTCGGCCCATTTGCCTGTAGTCAGTGAACCGAGGTTCTTGTCCCAGCCCAGCAGCTTCGCGCCGTTCATTGTTCCCGCGACGATTGATTCCATAGGGCTCAGGCCGCCCCATTCCACCAGCAGGAAAAATTCGCGCGCGTTAGTGCCGTGCGGGATCACACCTGCATCCGTGCCCAAAGCAATCTGAACTTTGTTGGCGACGGCAATCTTGATCCCGCGACGCATGGCCGCGGCCGCCGCTAAAGCTTTCTCGGCCCGCAGTCCTTTCAACACACCGTTCTTAGCGGCGCGCTCTACCCCCTCGCCGGCCATCAAAGTCGGCACCAGAAATGTTCCGCGCTCGGCCATTATCCGCGCGCCTTCTTCGTCAAGAAACGATCCATGCTCAATTGAAGCCACACCCGCTCGCACAGCCAACTTGATTCCTTCAGTGCCGTGCGCGTGCGCGGCAACTTTGCGTTCCAGCTTGTTTGATTCGTCGACCAACGCTTTCAATTCTTCAAAGCTGTATTGAGTCGCACCGACCGCATCGCCTTCGGAGAGCACACCGCCGGTCGCGCAAGTCTTGATCACATCGGCGCCGTACTTGATCTGGTAACGAACAGCGGCGCGAATCTCTTCCGGCCCGTTGGCAATTCCCTCTTTAAAGCCTTGTTCCACGATGCCAGGCCGAAATCCATTGTCGTCACAATGGCCGCCGGTGATTCCCAGAGCGCGACCCGCTGTTTGCATCCGCGGACCAGGCGTCCAGCCTTCGTTGATTGCCTTGCGCAACGCCATGTCACTGAAAGGCCCGGAAGCGCCGACATTGCGTACAGTCGTGAAGCCGGCCATCAGCGTGTCGCGTGCATGCAGCACTCCGAGAATTGCAGTGAACGATTCGTAATCTCGAACCGAAGACGTTTCGCCTTCCGGGTCGCCGAGCACGCGGCCGACCAGGTGCGTGTGCGCGTCGATGAAACCCGGAAGCAAGGTCACATCGCCGAGATCGATCACCTTCGCGCCCGAAGGGATGCGAACTGAACCGGCATCACCAACCGCGGTGATTCTATTGTTAGTGACGATCACGATTGCGTTCCTAATCGCCGGCGAGCCCGTGCCATCGATCAAACGCGCGGCCTTCAACGCGACGACGCCTTTGCCTTCGGGTGGTTCGGGCCGGATGCCGATCGGTGCGGGATTCTGGGGCATGACAGAAATGCTAAGAGTGCAGACCAGGATCAGCGCGATCGTGAGCAGTTTGTAGGTTCTCATCAAAATGATTCCTCTCATTCGTTGTGCAAACCGTAAGGCCACCCCACCGGGAATGCCCCAGCCGGGGACCCGCGCTGGCGCGCAAGCTAACAATTCGTGTTACGTAGCCGACGCATTCTAGTTGAGATTCTAATTACCGGAAAGGCCAGGGGCGTGATTCTCATGTCGCTCCATTCGAAGAATTGAATCGCCGCGTCCGCTCTGCTACATTTCGCGTTCAAATCAAGCGGGATCCCGCATTGACCTCTGCGTGGAAACGAAAGGGAGGCTCGACATGCTAACCAAAGACAGATTGAGTTTTGGTTTTCCCATCAGCGCTCTGCTCCTGCTCAGCATCGGTTTACTCACTGAAGCCTCGGCGCAGCCTTCTGACGCGCAAATCAAGAAGGATCTGACGGGCGCCAAGACCGTCTCGGTCACGCTCGGCAAACCCGGCACGCGCGAATGGAGCAGCACTTACAAGAAATACATCTGGACGCGCGACTTTACCGCCAAGGTACGTACCGACGATCCGGAAATCTTTGTGATCGTGAAAGGCTACGCATCTTACGACGTGATAGCCGGCCGATATGTCTACTGGCGAAGCTTTACCACCTCGAACAGCTACGAAGGGATTCCCGATCCGACTGCCGCCGATGTCGAGGCGATTATCAGGAAGTTCGGGGTTGAACAGATCTTGGGTAGCTATTATTTCAACCGCGTGGTCGACACCGCGGAAACAAATCGGGAGATTGATGCGGCGCGCGATGACGCCCAGAACAGATTCGTTTCGTCCATAGTGTTTGGCGCAATCCAGGCTGGACTCTCATTAGAACAGGGCATTAGATGGCATACGCCGAATTCAGTCTCGTTCAATGTGACGGCCGTTTACACAGAGAGAACGAACGACATCGGTGGTAAAGAAAGGGTGGCCCGGACTTTTGAGATCCGGGTTTACCGTGACAATCCAAAACAGGAGTGGTTACGGATGATCTCAACTCCGCGGGACAAGAAGACACTTTAGGAAAGTTCAGTCCTGCACCGTTGGCAGACTATCCGGGCCCGGCCTGCTTGTTTGGACGGGAATAAACCGAATGACTCCTGGCGAAAGGTGATTGAGATCCTATGGCTCTAAAGCATCAATGGCGTGGGTTGACTTTGGTGCTGGCAGTATCGTTCTGTCTGACCTTGTTAGTCGTAACGGCAAGCAAAGGCCGTGAGTCGCGGGCATTCGCACAAGCTCCGACGCGCCCGAGAACGGTAAGCTCAACGTCCGGCCTGGTACCCGATCTCGGCCCGGGCGCGAGTCTCCACGGCAAACAGGTCTTTCCCTCGGACAACCCCTGGAACCAGGACGTCTCGCGAATGCCGGTCGATCCCAACTCAGCGAATTTGATCGCGACCATTGGACGCGACAATGTCTTGCACCCGGATTTTGGGACGACGTGGCAGGGAAGGCCAAACGGAATTCCCTACATCGTGGTCGCCGGCACGCAACCGATGGTGCCGATCAGTTTTAGCTCTTATGGTGGCGAAAGCGATCCGGGTCCTTATCCGGTACCGCGCAATACACCCATCGAAGGCGGTCCCGACTCTGACAGTGACCGGCACGTGCTGGTGATCGATCGCGATCACTGGAAGCTCTACGAAATGTTTTCCGCCCGTCCGGTGAACAACGGCGCCAGCTGGATCTGCGGCAGCGGAGCAGTCTTTGATTTAAACTCAAATGCCCTGCGGCCGGATGGCTGGACTTCAGCGGATGCGGCCGGGCTGCCAATATTTCCAGGGCTGGTGCGGTACGATGAAGTATTCGAGCAGCGCGAAATCAAACACGCGCTGCGCTTCACGGCCCCGCGCACGCGCAAGGCTTACGTTTATCCGGCGCGACACTTTGCCAGCAGCGATTCGGATCCGAACTTGCCACCGATGGGTATGCGCGTTCGCTTGAAAGCGTCGTTTGATATCTCCAGGTACTCGCCGGCGCTGCAAGTAATTCTGCGCGCGCTGAAGAAGTACGGAATGTTCGTCGCCGACAATGGCCCGGGCTGGTTCCTGAGCGGCGCACCCGACCAGCGTTGGAGCGATGACGAGTTGAGCAACTTGAAATCGATCAAAGGTTCGGATTTTGAGGTTGTAAGAATGGATTCGCGGTGAGCCGCCGGTCCGCGACTTGTTCAATTGGGTCTTTTGGTTGGAAATGGCGTGAGAGCGGGACCCGGCACGTTACTGCGATCTAACGTGAGGTTGAGTTGTTGGATTAGGGCTGCGAGTTGTACTCCAGCCAGGTGCGCTCCTTGATCATTAAAATGCACATCGTCGTAAAAGAAATCGCGTGATTTGGGTACGACCCTGGCTAAATCATAAAGCGGCACCGAGTATTGTTGGGCCGTTTGTCGCATCTGATTATTGAAAGCCTCTAAAGCTTCGTCCATCAAGTCTTCACGGTATCGCACTTCGCCGCGACATAACATCGACTGCCACTCCTTCAGATTTGGAGTATTGGGAGAGTTCCAGGTTGCCAACTGCGTCATCAGGACTATTTGGATCCCATGAGCCCTGGCCACGCCGGCGATCGTTTTCAAGTTTTTCGCATAACCAGTGACATCAACTCGCGGCTTCTGGTCCGAGATCGGCGTTGACGCACACAATTGAGCATCCTCTCTATATCGAGAATGCAGATAAATGTCCTGGGCTCTTTCCCCTCGATTCGGCCACACCTTACGGAACAAATAACGGACTCTGCGGACAATCTGTGATTCCGTAGCCAAAGATTTTAACAGGGGGATTCTCTGCGGAGGAGTTTCTGAAACGTAATGTGAATAGTCGTAAGCAAATATTGAGCGCGTCAGATCGTTCACTCCCGCGAACAGAATAATCATGTCAGGTTCCAGCTGCACAATCCTATGCACGATCATCGAACAATGATCGCCGCTCGCGTCACCGGATTTTCCCGCACCGTAAACCTTAACGGTGAACTTACCAGCTTCTGTTTTACCGAGTTCCTCTTGCAAAACTCTGGTAATTGCCTTTGAGTCATCGAGGTAAAGGCATTCCGTGGTGCTTCCTCCGACCATGAATATCCGAAACTCATTTGTTGGTTTAGGTACAGTCAGATAATCCCCTCTGAAGCCCATGTTATTTATCGTAAAGCGGTTTGGGCCGTGAACTCCGGACAAGCCCTCCTCTGGCTCTGTGACCAGCTGAAGGTTTTTCGGGAACTCTGACTTAATGTACTGATTAAGTTCCTTTTTGTATTTGAAATCTATGTAGGGATCCGGGAGTGGACTAAAGATCCTTAACGCCATTTCGGCAATGGTTAAGCAGATCACCGAAGTCACAATTGCGACTATTGGTTTCGCAAACTTTCTCACCCAACTTCTTTGATTAGCTGAAGGGATGCTCGCTTTCATTGCGCCAAGTGAATGATAGGTTTGCAGGAAAACCCGGTCCGATTACGAAATAAGGCGACGGATGATAATGCATCTATTCGAGTTTCGCCCCGACAAGTTGCTTGTCAGAGGCATCGGCCCATGGATGAAGGTGCCCGTTGTCTGAGGCCGGCGCGACGTAATGTCCGTTGCCGCTTACCCTTTGATAGGTTTGCACCATCAACGGCAGCACGGCGCGCGGTGAAAAAAACCGCTGGTAGCGTTCGTAGGCGGCCCGTCCCATCGATCGACGAAGGTCCTGGTCACGCGCAAGTCGCAGCATTGCCTGCGCCAAAGCATCCGCGTCTCCTGGCGGCACCAGCATTCCCGCGTCATCGCCGATCATGTCGGGCACGCCGCCAACCTGCGAAGCAATAATCGGTATGCCATGGGCCATTGCTTCGACAATGCTGTTGGGCGTGCCTTCAGTGAAGGAAGGCATGACAAAGACGTCGAGGCTCCGCATGAACGAACAGCGTTCCTCAGGATGAGTGTAAACTCCGTGATAACGATAACGGCCGGCGATGTTCAGGGCTTTGGCACGCGCGGCAATCTTTTGGCGCTGCGAGCCATCGCCGGCAATATTCAAGCAGACATTTTCGTACTGCTGGTAAGCGATTCCCATGGCTTCGATCAAAACCATTGGACCTTTTAGTTCTTCCATGCGCGCCGCAAAGCCAAAGGTGATTTTCGCATCCGGATGACGAGGAGCCCGGTCGCCATTGCTCAGCTCTTGAGACATGATCGGAAGCACCGATAGAGACCTGGTACCGGGGAGCTTTTCGCGACAATCCGCAGAAAGTATCGGCGACAACGCGGCAACCTCGGAACAGAGCGGCAACACCGAAACGAACTCGCGGTAGTACTCAAAACCAGGGGGATGAAAGGGAATTCCAAGCTCCTGATAGATGACCGGAATCCCCGCATCGTGTCCGGCTCGGATCATAACCAGGGCGCCGGCGTCCGGTGTCATCACGTGCACTAGATCAGGCTTTTGCCTCTCAAGAAAATCGCGGCACTGGCTGTAATAGCGAGCTGCCGCCGCGGACAATACTGGCTGAGTTTTGCGGCGAATAAAGGACTTGGAACCAGGAAAGGTGTAAACCATCCTGCTGGCGAGCTTTCGACCTGCGCCCAGGGAATTCTGTGCCAGGTTCGACGCGATCCAGGAAACGGGGACATTGGACTCCAGTAAGCGCTGGTAGTATTGATCCTCTTCGGCATGTAGATACATGAGCATGACCGAGACATCTTGGCCGGCCTTTTGAAGTTCAGCGGCATATGTGACCAGCGTTTCATCCGATCCGCTTATTGGGCCATCAAGATGGCTCTTACAAAGGATGATCTTCATTTTTAGCTTCTGCTTGCTCGAATCCGTTTGAAAAGCGCCTTCGGATTTGGATTGTCGTCACGACTGAAGGTTGCAGCCATGAGGGTATTCAGCGTTGAGGCGCGAGCCCAGTGTTGCAGCACGCCCAGAAGCGCCGTTGGGTGCAAACGCAGGGCCGTAAGCGAGCTCTTCTTAGCGTGGCGAATCTCGAATTTACTAAGGGCGCTAAAAGCTTCCCAGACCAGGTGGTCCGAAACGTTGTTCGAAAAAGCTCGCCAGCCTTCACGCTTTTTCCGCTGTGGCGCTTTCGCCACGCGTGGCAGGTTTAGCCAATGTTGTCTGAACTGACGTCTGCCGCGCTCAATTAGGTCAACCGTTCCAGAGCTGCCCTGCCCTGAAGTCCGCGTAGATTGTCGCCAGATCATTACTGGTGTTTCGATGGCGATGATCGGAAACAGCTCTGCAATCCGGATCCACAGATCCCAGTCATCAATTCCGGATATGCGGTGATCCAGCAGACCCACCCGGGACAGACACGTGCGCCGAAAAACCGCGCTGCCACAAGGAATAAAATTCCGAGTCAAAAGCTCCCACAGAATATCTCCCTGCGGACAGTCGGCCGGATACGCTTGATGCTGTTCACCGGTCGGATCTTCCGGAATAGCCTGACCATAGATGAGCGCAGCTTCCGGATTCTTCTCGAGGATCTCGATTTGTTTGTCGAGAGAATCAGGCAGTCGCAGATCATCATCGTCAAGAAAACTTACGTATTGACCGCGGCTGGCAACCAGCCCAACGTTGCGCGCGCCCGCGACACCCTGATTGCGCTCAACCCGGACATAGTTGATTCCGGAAATGAACTGACAAACCTGCGCGGTTTCATCCGAGGAGGCATCGTCCACTACCACAACTTCGAGGTCGCTGCCTGAAGCGCGCGCGCTGTTGATGGCGCGCGGCAACAGGTGCGGCCGGTTATGGGTGGTGATGATGATGCTTGCTTTCGGCATCGATTTTCTTCGCGACGCAAGATCCGAGAATTGTTTACGCTCTCAAAGATCGCGTCTTCATCATCAACTTCTTCGCCAGATTCTTATATGCACCGAGACGAACTGCGCTCAGGGGGTAAAGTCTAAGGGCAACCGAAATGTTCGCGTAAGCGGGTCCGATTTTGCCGTGCCGCAAATACTTTGTCATCGCGGTCCAAATCAAGTTCTCAGAGATGCGATTCAGCATTCGCCTACGAATCACCCGGCGTTTAGTCGACGGAATCGCAGCGGCCCGAGGTAGCCGCAGCAGGTTTAGTTGATGCCGGGCCGCCTGACGTAGTTGAACAGCGCGGGCGGATGAGCCCTGGCCGGAGAACGGCGTAGGCTGGCGGTACACTCCGACCGGCGACTCAAGAATCAGCACCGGATAAAGTTCAGCGATTCGCGTGAAAATATCCCAATCATCGATGCCGTTCAGGTGCCGATTAAGCAGGCCAGCGCGCAGGAAACACTCTTTGCGAATTACCGTGCACAAAGGCATGACCGGGAAATCGAGTTCCAGGAGTTCCCAAAATACATCGCCGCTGGAATGCCGCGGGTGTACAACTTCGCCGCTGGGCTGGTAGTCCTGATCAGCCATGATCATTGCGCCACATGCAAATCCGGCTTCCGGATGCGCCTCAAGAGCGTCAACCTGAAGATCAAGCGAACCTGCCAGGCGCAGATCATCATCATCCAGGAAGGCAATGTATTCGCCAGTGCTCACCAGGATGCCGATATTACGAGCTCCCGCCACTCCCTGATTTCGGTCGACCCGCACATAGTGTATGTCCTTTAGGTTTCGGCAGACCTCGGCAGTTTCGTCGCTCGACGCATCGTCAACGACGATAACTTCCACGTTAGTGCCGGCTGCCTGCGCACTTTCGACAGCCCGAACCAATAGCTGCGGACGTTCGTGCGTCGGGATGATTACGCTGACTTTCGGCATGAGATTAATCACAAATCGGCGGAAACAACTTCAGCTAGGATCCGTTGTCTTCGACGGCAACCTCTTTCAAATAATTCGCGATAACATTTTCAGTCTTTCCCTCGTCATGAAGCTCTCCCGAATGAATACACATCGCCCGATCGCACAATTCCCGGACGGATGTCAGATTGTGACTGACGAATAACACCGTGGTGCCTTCGCGACTGGCATCCTTGATTTTTCGCAGGCATTTTTTCTGAAATGCCGCGTCAGCGACTGTCAATACTTCGTCCAGCAACAGAACATCAGGTTCCAGATGTGCTGCAATCGCAAAGGCCAGGCGGAGGTACATACCGCTCGAGTAACGCTTGGCTGGGGTATCGAGGAAATTATCGATTTGAGCAAAGGCCACGATCTCGTCAAACTTCCGCGTGATCTCGTTTCGTTTCATGCCGAGTATGGCCCCGTTCAGGTAAATATTTTCGCGACCCGTTAGATCTGGATGAAAACCTGTGCCCACGCCAAGCAGGCTGCCGGCGCGTCCATAAAGATCGGCTTGACCGGTAGTTGGTTTGGTTATACGTGCCAGAATTCTCAGGAGCGTTGACTTGCCCGCTCCATTGCGACCGACGATGCCTACTACTTCGCCCTGCTGAACTTCAAAACTGATCTTGTTTAGGGCCCAAACTGATGGATGACGCGAACCATTACGGCCCGAGATCAGCTTCATCTTGCTCGCGAAAGATTTCTTGAACGCCTCGCGCAGGGTCGGCCGCACAGTTTCCTTTGGAACCAGGTAGTACTGTTTCCCGAGGTTTTCGACTTTTATGATGGGTCTCATTTGAATCCAGAAGCTGAGATGGATTAACGCACGCAACCGCAAACCGTTCGTAACTTACACAACATCCGCGAAGCTGGTCTCCATTCGCCGGAAAACATAAATCGAGCAGACCAGCAGTGGTAACGTTACCAGGACGGAGATGATGATGCTCGACCAGTCAAACGGCAGATTAAATAATGATGACCGAAAACCGCCAATGATTCCTACCAGAGGATTCAATGAGTAAAGCCAGCGCGATCCTGCCGGCACGATACTGGACGAATACACAATCGGGGACATAAACATCCATACCTGAAGCAAAATCGGCAGCATGGTCCCGACATCGCGATAACGAACGTTTAGGGCCGCTCCCCAGATGCCCACGGCCATTGCCAGCGCAGCTACCTGGATCACAAAAAGCGGCAGCATCAGGATGCTCAAACTTATGTGCACCTGATAATAAATCATCAACGCCACCAGCACGACCGAAGCTATGATCAGATCGACCAGGCGCACACCGACAGTTGCCGCCGGGATAAGCAGGCGCGAAAAATACACGCGCGTGATGATTTGCGCATTTGTTACGATACTGTAGCTGCTGCTCAAAACTGCATTTGAGATAAAAGTCCAGATTAAGAGGGCTGCGTAAGCGAATATCGGGTAGGGGACGCCATCCGAAGGTACCTTGATGAGCTTGCCGAGAAAAATCGCAAAGACCAGAGTTATCGCGATTGGCTGCAGGATGACCCATGCGGTGCCGATAACCGTTTGTTTGTAACGCACCTTGAGGTCGCGCCACATTAAGAAATAAAACACTTCGCGGTGTGCCCACAGCTCGGCGAAATCAGCCTTCCGCCAAAATTTGACCGGCCTGATTTTGGTCACAGGTTCTGACGGAAGATGCTTGAATTGAACTTGACGAGGCGGGGTGGCGGTCGTGACCGACAGGTCTGAGATCATCACGTTTGCGTCTTCCATCGAAGTGCTCATAGACTGACTCGCGACAAGCCTTATCAACTTCGGCACGACTGAGGATTTAGCACACGAGACGAGGTAATAACCTGTTTGTCCTGTCTCAAAGGGAAGCGCAGAGTCTATAGACAATCAATCAAACACGTCAAGACTGGTTCAGGTTCGGAAAGCGGATTAGTTTAGAGTTCAAGCTTTAGCTTGGCCTTCGAGACTGCAACCTAAAGGTTGAACTCTGAACGGGTCATTCTTTTGAAGATCACTTATCTCACACATCAATACCTGCCCCGTCACATTGGTGGCACGGAAGTCTACACACATGGTTTGGCCGTGCGCGCACAACGAGCCGGACACTCAGTGCGGGTCATTTCTCATGTTGAGTCGCCTTCACTTGATCCGTCTGATTACAAATCTGTACACACAGAGCACGACGGCATTCCCGTCACCGAACTTCATCACAATCTCAGCCGCGCTGCCCACCCGGCCCGGGCCGAGTATGACAATCCGCACATAGTTGAACTGCTGAAAAAGGAACTGGGAACGGCCAGGCCCGATTTGATTCATGCCCTGCACGTCATGAAACTCTCAGGTGCGGCGCTGAATCTGTGTTACGACCTTAATCTTCCGGTTGTTTTGACTCTCGCTGATTACTGGCTCATCTGTCCGCGTCATGTTTTGGTTCGCTCAAATCAGCAGTTGTGCAACGGACCGGCGCATGATCTGGATTGTCTGCGATGCGTGCATGACACGCACGGCTTTGCGGCCGGCCGGACTCAGAAAATCCCAGTGCCGTTTTTGCGCGGGATGTCGAGCCTCGGCTCCGCAGTTCTCAAGCAGCGTCTGCCGCACTTCTGGCGCGATATTCATGCGATCCGGGAAAGGCAGGGTTACCTGCGGCAAATAGTTGAATGCGCGGACCGGGTAATCGCGCTCTCTGACTTTCAGAAGTCGATGTTTGTGCGTAATGGCTATTCAGCAGAAAAGATCCAGGTCCTGCAGCATGGTCTCGAGACGTCGGGCCTGCATCGTGTTGCTCCGTCTGTGACCGAAGAGCTGGAAATAATTTTTGTTGGCAGCCTGGTTCACCATAAAGGACCGCATATCCTGCTTGAGGCACTGGCTCGGCATCCGGAGTCAAAAGTGCGTTTGCTGATTTATGGAGACGCCGGGGGCTCAAATCCCTATCTTGAATCACTGAAGAAACTGGTCGCGGCGGACGGCCGAGCTAAGCTGATGGGGACCTTTCCGCTTGATGAAATGGGACACGTGCTCGAAACTGCTCACGTCCTGGCGATGCCCGTGCTCTGGTACGAGAACGAACCACTGGTGGTCAAGGCGGCCAGGTATGCAGGAGTTCCAGTGCTCGGCAGCAATATCGGCACGCTGGCCGATTCTATTCAAACGGGTGTGAACGGGTGGTTGCTTCCCCCGGGCGATGTTGAAGCGTGGGCCGACGCCATTGCCACGCTCGACCCGAAACCGCTTCTGCCGGATCTCTCGATCAAGAGCATGGACCAAAACTCGATCGAATTGCTTGATATGTATCAGGAGATTATTCGCCGCAAAGATGCTTAGAACAGAGCACCTGGTTGACCTCCTCGCGTCGGCTGAGATCGACGCTCCCGCCGCCAATTATGTCGACCTGGAGAAAATGATTCTCGAGCGCGATGTTGAAACGGCGATCTTTCAACATCCACCGTCCACCATTACTTTTCCTGCTCTAAAAGTCGGCAAAGAAGCGATCCTTTATTTCGCACTCGGAATTAAGGAAGCCGCCTGGCCACACATAAAAAGTGAAGTTCGATTCACAATCACGATTGAATCAACGTCAGAGCGCGTGGTTGCGTTTGACGCGAAGCTTCATCCGCGCCGGCGAAAGTCGGATCGCGGATGGCAGAGACGGGAGCTCGGCCTTTCGCGATTTGAGGGACAATCCATCCGGGTCACTTTGCAGACACGAGTCGCATGGCGGCGCTCGACCGAATATGCCTGGGCCGGATGGGCGAACCCCCGCCTCGTACATGACCTTTCGGTAAGCATGCCGATTGCCCGGCAAGATCGGCATCCGCACATCTTCCTGCTGACTGCCGACGCTTTGCCGGCGCGTTACCTGGGGTGCTATGGCCATCCGCAAGTCCAGACTCCGCACCTTGATCAACTTGCCGGCGAGGGCGTGCTGTTTGAGCAGGCCTGGTCGCAGTCTTGTATGACGCTTGGCTCTTACGTTTCGATCTTAACGGGCCAACATCCGCGCGGGCACGGCGTCAGCAGGGAATGGCAGCCTTTTCCGGTTTCGCAAACTAATCTTCCGGCCACTCTGGAGTCGCACGGTTATCACACCCTGTTCGCCGCCGGTTCCCGAGAACTATCCGGCCGTAACAACCATCTCGATCAAGTGTTCAATTCGATTCTGCCGACCCTCTCAAATCCGATGCAGGACGGCGCGGTTACCACTCGACAGTTCATTCGTTGGTTCGAGCAACGTCCGGCCCAGCCCTGTTTCTCCTGGATTCATTACTTCGACGTGCATCCGCCGTCGATGCCGCCTGAGCCTTTCAGCTCGATTTATTACCAGGGCGATCCAACCTCGCGCGAACGAGAGTATCGGCCTCAGGATGTAGCGGAGATTCGGTCAGTTGAGTCAGTTCTGATAATGCGAGCAGCTATGCCGCTGCTTGAGCGCGGTCAGCCAGTCGCGGAAGTGATCGACATTTTGGCAGACACGGCTGCGGTGCTTACAGGTCACAGTGATTACAAGCCCGATCTTGCCGAGCATGTGCTGAACCTGGGAGCGCGAGCAACGCAGGGTCATTCGGCGGCCGAATTTGGACAATGGCTGTTTGACCAAACGCGTGAAATGACTAACGGTTCAGTGCCCGTTGCGCTGGTTAAGTGGCTAAGGGAAGTGATGAAGATCCTCGAGCGGACTGAGGAGGACATCATGCCATGGCTGCGCCACGTGTCGGATTTCCGTTATCCGATCGCAATTTACATGAGCACAGTCAGCTACCTCGACGCGCACATCAACACTCTAATAACTTATCTGAAAGAGCACGACCTTTATGACCAGAGTCTGATCATAGTAACGGCGCCGCATGGAGAGATGCTGGACAACTCGAGAATTCCTTACCATCATTTCCAACTCACACCCGACACGCTGCGTATGCCGCTAATCATGAAGCTGCCCGGTCATGCGGGTGACGTCAAGAGCGGCATTCGCCTGGGCGGAGTGTTCGATCTCATCGATCTGTTTCCCACTATTCTGGATATTCAGGGCCTGCCAAATTCTTTCAGGCTTGCCGGGGTTTCGCGATGGCAGCAGATCAGTCGAGGAGAAGACATTCCGCCCCACGATAGCTTCGCCGCGGGATTGCATCAGTTGGCCCATTCTGTTTTCCGCGCGCCTTATCTTTTGGTTCGCGAAAAGTCAGGGGTAGGGATGGAAACATTTCACACGCTGGTGAGTGGCGCCCGCAAGGTTCTTTACGACACCAGGTCCGGTGAGACTTATGTTGCGGACTTGCCGGAAGTCGCCAAAAACCTCAGCGAGAGCTTGGACGCCTGGCAGGCGCAAACATGACCCGCAATGGTGGGTTCGGGCAGCAGGTCTTTAAGGCTTAGGTTTGGCAGAATTGAAATCGTAGGGTTGCTTGATCAAATACTGAAACAGCATTTCTGCCGCCAGCTCATTTCCCACTTTGTTCCAATGGGTATTTCTCCACAGATAGAGTTCCTGCTTTTGTTCTTCGGTCCTGAATCGGCCCGACAGATCCAGATATTGGATCTGTTTCGCCTCAAGAAAAGTTCTCAACACATCTTGAGCCAGATTGAGATTGTAGTCCTCGCGATTCAGCGCAAACTTTGACACTAGCGTATCGAAATGCTTTGGACTCACCTGCATCTCGTCGGGGTAGATCGCCACCATGAACTTAATGTTCCGCGACTTCAGCAAGTCGTTCATTTCAGAAATGCTCTGAGAGATGTAGTTGATGTTAGGTCCAAATCGTTCGGCGGAGGTTTTAGTGTTGAAGAATTCGAGCTTAGCATGCTGGATGTTAAGGAAAATGTCTTCGGACAAGTTCTTAAAAGGCGCTGGTTGTCCCGTAGCAATCGGTTCTTGCGCTTCTTCCAGGGCTTTCTGGGTTCGTTTGTGAATCTCGTATTTTTGCTTCAGGAAGAAGAGCGCCCGGGACCGAGTAATGATTGGATAGCCAAGGAAACGGTGTTCGTGTCGCTTGTCAATATCGATGTGACAGCCATTAACAACGAGTCGCTTGCGATTCGGGTCGGCCTCGAAGAAATCGTTACCGGCAAAAAATCCCAAAATTACCAGGTCAGGACTGTATTGAAGCCCGTACTTCTTCAGCATGAGTAATTGCTCGCCGGTATGCGTCCCGGGATATCCGGTGTTGATTACATCGATCTTATGAGAACCATCACGACGCTCGAACATCGTCTCTAGCAAAGCCGTGTAATTGCCTTCAGGTCCTCCGGCCCAGCCAAAGGAATCGCCCACCACCAGAATTCTGTAAACGCCGGGCTGCTTGGTTAGTGGGTAATCGCGGTCGTTGAAACCAAACTGATTTGTGAGCCCTCCTTCACCGCTCGGGAAATAGGCGCGCGCCCGAAAACCCATATCGGGATCGTTTTCAAAAAGACCTTTGAAGAGATATGGATCGAGGACGATCATCAAGACCTCCAGACACATAAATGAAACAATGATAATCAAACCGATCTTGACCGCGAGTTTGATGATCTTCTTGAGAAACATGAGTGAGTGTTGTTGCCGCTTCAGCGGACCAAACGACTTAGGGCGTCCGCTTTGGACGCCCTAACTTTTTCGAAAGTATTGGTGGAGCCGAGGGGGATCGAACCCCTGACCTCTTGAATGCCATTCAAGCGCTCTCCCAGCTGAGCTACGGCCCCGTTTGCTGTTTAGGCCGGATTTTCTGGCCCGATGTCAGTGCGGGTAATGATAGAGGAGAGATTCCTTAATTCAAAGTCGTTGAGCCCGGAGTCCGCGAACGCACGGGCGAACGCTGAATTCAAAGTAGTCCTGCCGTCTGCTTACTGCCTACTGCTTACTGCCTACTCGTATCGCCATCGCCACGAAACGCTGTACACCCTCGCGAGTTCGTCCAGGTGAGTCCTCAGTTTGGCCCAGTCCCGTTGCGCATCGCGATCATTTCTCAGGCGATTGCGGGCAATGAATTGATCAATCTGCGCCGCTCGATCCAAAACCGTGCGCACATCATTCGCCGTCGATTTGTGATTATCAAAGTTTTCGTGCAGCTGCTTCGTCTCTTTGTAAAACTCTTTCACGAAAGAGTTGATGTCATCCTCTCGACGCGTGCCATCCAGGCGGCTCTTGTCCAGCGCCGCATCCAGACTCTTGCGAAAAGTGTCCGACTGGTTCTCAATCCGATGAATGATCGCTTCGACTTCCTTATCGGTAATCCGGTAAGGAAGACTTGAAACCACGGGGCCCAACTCGCCTCCCCAGCGCCACGAGACATTGTAGGTCGAGGCCAGGACTTCCAAATTCCCGCGCAGCGCCGACCAATCGCCCTGCGCGCGGGGCGTCAGTGGGTAACGGCTCATGAAGGCATCGATCCGCGCCCCGCGGATGAGCACCGCGTCGACGTCGCCGGTGGTTGAGCGGTGAGCATCGAAATTATCCTTCAGCCGTTTGGTTTGTTCTTCGAAATCTTTCACGTAGGCGTTGATGTCGGCTTCGCGTTCGGTCGAGTTAAAGCGGCTCTTGTTGAGCGCGTCTTTAAGACCTTTGCGAAAGCGGTCGCTTTCTTTCTTGATCTGATCGAGTAGCTTGGCGACTTCCCGATCGCTTACCCGATAGGGCTGGAGCTGTGCTAACGAACTGGTGACCAGGGCCGTCAATACTAAAGCGGTGGCTGAAACAAGCAGTGTTAATTTGGTTCGCATGCGCCGTATTTTATCACCGTATTCGTGACGGAAGGGAGAGCCCGCGTGCCCTGTCCCGCTCGCCTTCTTTGTTTGACGGCGATTTTTCTGCAACTTAACGAGTAGTTTTGCAACTAACAGAATAGTCCGGACGTTTATTCGACCAGTCCAAACCAACCGAGGAGACCCAATATGAAGAAATCTCTGCGTTACCTCTTGTTAATTGTTGCAGCTCTGACGCTCGCCGCCGTCTCTGCCACGGCTCAAAAGAAAAGCGAAGAAAAATCGCTCGAGTGTCGCGATTCCTACACCAGCAACCGCCTCAAAGCTCATTGCGAGATCAAAGAACAGACGCTGCCGGCCGGCGCGATTTCCGTCGATGGCCGTCGCAACGGTGGGGTCGCGGTGAAAGGTTGGGACCGCAACGAGATTCTGGCGCGCTATCGAATTCAGACAACGGCGCCGACTCAGGCTGAGGCGGATCAGTTGGCGAGAGAAATCAGAGTTGAAACCGCCGGACGCCGCATTCATGCCGAAGGGCCTGAAGGACGCGATGATCGTTACTGGGATGTCAGCTACGAAGTCTTTGTTCCGCGCCGGACTGACGTTTCTTTGGAAGCACAGAACGGCGGCATCACTATCAACGACGTGCAGGGAAAACTCGAGTTCAGGACCCAGAACGGCGGCGTGCATCTGCGCGGAGTCGGCGGCTCAGTGCGCGGTGGCACAACCAACGGCGGCGTGCACATCGAACTCACCGGCATGCGTTGGGACGGTGAGGGGTTGGATGTGAAGACGACTAACGGCGGCGTGAATGTGTCGCTGCCCGGAGCTTACTCGGCGCATCTCGAAACCGGAACGGTAAATGGCCGGGTCAGCTTTGGTTTCCCGGTGAACGTGCCCTCAAACGAGCGCGGCCGTTATACGCGAGAGATCTCGGTCGATCTGGGTTCCGGGGGTCCGACGATTCGCGTGATGACTACCAACGGCGGAGTGAGGGTGGGCCGGACGTCGTCGGTTGAGTGACTTGTCCAATTATCATCAAGCCAACGGAGGCGTCTTGAGCTTGACTCACATCGGTCTTAGCTCTTAATCTGACGCTGCGTTTGGGCAGGCGCCCAAGGGACGAGAAATGAACAGCCAGCACTACAGCTATCGCTATTATTACTATTACGGTCCGCTCTCCATGTGGAGGGACGGCCGGGCGATGGGCTGTCGCGGAGTGATCAGCTAGGCACTCGTAGACAAGTTTCCAGAAACCGGCCATCGGTCCTTCCAGGGATCGGTGGCCGGTTTAGTTTTGAGGTTTGGAGTGCGCTGACCTGTCAGCGCTTTGAAAGCGGCGACTGGTCGCCGCACTCCAAACAGGAGCAACCTATGACACTCGAATCAAAACAATCACTACTTTCCGATCACGTTGACGCGCGCCCGGTGGCAGTCGACGCGGATGAGGCCGTAGCTGATCGGAACGCAATCGTACAGCTCGATCCCGATCATCCGGGCTTTCGTGACCGGGAGTATCGCGCCCGGCGCAACCAAATCGCGCAGATCGCCGTGAAGTATCAGCCCGGCGATCCGATTCCTGATGCCCCTTACACAGAAGAGGAGCACCAGGTTTGGCGCGCAATCTGGCAGGCGCTGAAACCGGCGCACCAGAAGCACGCCTGCGCGGAGTATCTTTCGTCGCTGCGACGCCTGAGTTTCGCTCCCGATCGAATTCCGCAGTTGCGCGAAGTAAATTCGAAGGTACAGGCCATCAGTGGCTTTCGCCTCGAACCCGTTGCCGGGCTGGTGCAACCCCGTGTGTTTCTTGAGAATCTCGCCGACGGTGTGTTTCTTTGCACGCAGTACATTCGGCATCATTCGACGCCGCTTTACACCCCAGAGCCCGATGTCGTCCACGAAATCGTCGGCCACGGAGTGACGCTGGCCGGCGAGCGTCTGGCTGAGCTCAATCGACTGTTTGGCAAAGCTGTGAAACGCACCACCTCGTCTGAGGCGCTGGAAAAACTGTCACGCGTTTACTGGTTCACAATCGAGTTCGGTGTGCTGCGCGAAAATGGAGAGGTGAAGGCCTACGGCACCGGATTATTGTCGTCGGCCGGCGAGTTGGAAGAGATGCACGACGCTGAACTACAGCCTTTCGATTTGAATACCGCGTCCAGCCAGGACTATGACCCGACGCATTTTCAGCCGGTATTGTTCTGCGCGGATTCTTTTGAGGCGATGTATCAAACGCTGAAAGAATACCTGGTGCGATGGTAGCTAGCGGTCAGTGGTCCGTTGTCAGTAGTCAGTTGTTCGCTTGACGACGTGTCGCGTTACATTCGAAAAGTGCAACTGACAACGGACTCCTGACTACTGACATCAATCCGTTCCTTGACAGTCTTTTCCGGCAGCGCCTTAAATAATGAGATTCCGGGCACGTGCTTTTTAGAAACCAATTCATCTTATGACTGATCAGAACCGAAAACTCGACATCGTAACTCAGCTGGTTCATGCCGGAGAGCGGCAAGGAACACCCGTGGGCCAACCGGTGGCCACGCCCGTCTACGCCACATCGACGTTCACTTACGAGTCGATGGAGGAAATCGACAAGGTGTTTGCCGGAGAAATACCGGGCTATGTTTACACCCGGCACGGCAATCCAACCCTGGCGGCGTTGGAAGAAGCGATGCGCACAATCGAAGGCGGCGCGACTGCCTGTGTCTATGCCTCAGGAATGGCGGCGCTGCATGCGGCGCTGCTCGCGTGCGAACTAAAGCCGGGCGACACAGTAATTGCTTCACAGGATCTCTATGGCGCTACCACAAGTTTGCTCCTGAATGTTTTTAGTTCTTTCGGAATCAAGACCGTGACGGCTGATTTCAGAGATATTGAAGCCCTGGGTAATGAAGCTCGCGCGTCGAGACCACGAGTAATGGTCGCGGAAACGATTTCGAACCCTTTGCTTAAAGTCTGTGACATCGGCGCAGCAGCTGAAATCGCGCGCAGCGCCGGCGCGCGGCTGATAGTCGACAATACCTTCGCGACTTCTTATCTTTGCCGGCCGTTGGAACTCGGCGCCGATCTGGTCGTTCACAGCGCGACGAAGTACCTCGGTGGTCACGGTGATGCGACGGGGGGCGTGGTCATTTCGCGCGACCCAATGGACAGCCTGGCGTTGGTCGGAATAATGAAGCTGGTTGGCGGAGTGCTCGGTGTTTGGCAAGCCCACGAGATCATGCGCGGGCTGAAGACATTGGCCTTGCGCGTGGAACGGCAATGCGCGAACGCTGGGGAATTGGCGGAATGGCTCACCAAGCACCAGGGTGTCGCTCGCGTTTACTTCCCCGGCCTCGTCGCTGGAGACGAACAGAGCCTTGTCCGGCGAATCCTCCGCGAGCCTTATTTCGGAGCGCTGGTTTCGATCGAATTAAAAGACAATACCAAAGCATCCGCCTTTCGATTTATGGACGGGTTAAAGCTGTGCGTGCGATCGACCAGTCTCGGCGACGTCTTTACCAGCGTGCTGCATCCGGCGACGGCTTCGCATCGCGATTTGTCGGCGTCGCGCCGCGAACAGTTGGGAATCACGGATGGACTGGTTCGCATCTCGGTGGGTATTGAAAACGTGAACGACGTCATTGCGGATATTGAACAGGCTCTGGCGGCATAAAAGGTGGGTCAGGAGAAGCATACCGCCGGTGCTGGGAGCGCGGACCTCCCGTCCGCATTGAGCGCGAACACTCGTTTCGAGTAGAGCACCGAGCGTATTCAGCACGCTTTGCGGACGAGACGTCCGGCTCCCAGCACTAGAAGGATGATTACCATCAACGAGCAGCATTTATCAGACATCCGCCGGCATGGAGAGCGTGATTATCCGTTCGAATGCTGCGGACTAATGCTGGGCCGGTTTGAAAATGGCCGCAAGGTTGTGGCTGAAACCTATGAGATTTCAAACGCCCGCGAAGAAGAAGCCAAGCGCAATCGATTCCTGATCCGGCCGGAAGAGCTTCTGCGCGGCGAGAAACACGCGCGCGCCAAAGGTCTGGACGTCGTCGGTTTCTATCATTCACATCCAGATGATCGCGCCGTGCCGTCTCAGTACGATTTGGATCATGCCTGGCCGACTTATTCTTACATTGTAGTCTCGGTCAAGCAGGGCCAGGCCGACGATTTGCGATCATGGGAAATGGAACCCGATCGATCGCGATTCAATGAAGAAGAGATTCCACAAGTGAGTGTGTCAGAAGCCCGACCGTAAGGGAGGGCAACGCTCATTAAACAAGCCCTTGCTGACGCGCGGGCTTCTGACACCTGAGAGGACACGTTATGCCAGTCACAATCGCCATACCAACGCCCCTGCGACAATTCGCCGGTGGCCAATCCGAGATTGAGGTCGACGCGCGCACAGCCGGGGAAGCGATTGATCGACTTACCGCGACCCACGCCGAACTGCGCCGTCATCTATTCAATGATCAAAACACTTTGCGGAATTTCGTGAACATCTATGTCAACGACGAAGACATACGTCACAATAACGGTCCCGATACACCTGTCAAAGAAGGCGACACGATTCTGATCGTACCGTCGATTGCGGGGGGCGCCGTAGCGCAAGTTGATAACTTGCGCGAAGAAACAACGCAAGTTAACAACTTGCGCCACAACGATCCGCCCCTGCCGATGCTTTCAAATGAAGAAGTCGCGCGCTACAGCCGGCATCTAATCATGCCGGAAGTCGGCATGACCGGTCAGCGGAAACTGAAAGCTGCGAGCATCCTGATGATTGGCACCGGAGGTTTGGGCGCGCCGGTGGGTATGTACCTGGCGGCAGCGGGGGTGGGCCGCCTGGGCCTGGTTGATTTCGACGTAGTCGAAGCCTCAAACCTTCAACGCCAAATCATTCACGGAACGAAAGACGTGGGCCGGCCTAAGATTGCCTCGGCGCGCGATCGCATCGAAGACATTAATCCCCACGTCGAGATCGAAACACACGAAACCCGTCTGACCAGCGAGAACGCCATGCGTCTCTTCGTCAACTACGATGTGATTGTCGACGGGACCGATAATTTCCCCACGCGCTATCTGGTCAATGATGCCTGTGTGCTCACGGGCAAGCCGAATGTTTATGGTTCGATCTTTCGCTTTGAAGGACAGGCCAGTGTCTTTTGGGCGGAACGCGGGCCGTGCTATCGTTGCCTTTATCCTGAACCACCACCGCCGGGTCTGGTGCCTTCATGCGCAGAAGGCGGCGTGCTCGGCGTGCTGCCGGGAATCATCGGCGCCATCCAGGCGAATGAAGCCATCAAGATCGTTCTGGGCGCGCCGGACATCATGGTTAACCGGTTGCTCTTGTTCGACGCGTGGCGGATGCGCTTTCGCGAATTGAAGCTGCGCAAGAACCCGGATTGTCCGGTGTGCGGCGACAACCCGACGATCAAAGAATTAATCGATTACGAAGAATTTTGCGGAATCACCCAATCACAGACAGAAACCAAACCAACTATGGAAGAAATCACAGCGACTGAACTGAAACAGCGACTCGACAACGGCGACGACATTCAAATCATCGACGTACGCGAGCCGCATGAATACGAGATCGGCCAGATTCCCAACTCAAAGCTGATCCCCCTGGGCCAGGTGCTCACCCGCATGAACGAGATCGATCCTGAGCGTGAAACCGTGGTGCATTGCAAGATGGGTGGCCGCAGCGCGAAGGCGATCGACGCGCTCCAGCGTTCGGGCTTTACCGGCAAGCTGAAAAACCTGGCTGGTGGCATTACTGCCTGGTCGAATGACGTAGATCCCAGCGTGCCGAAGTATTGAGGATGAAGCGCGCGGGCATCCCTGCCTTCGGTCTCTGCGGTTCTTACTTCAGAGGCAAGTATTCAACTCGATTAGTCCACGTGTCAGGATCTTCTGTCTTCGCGATTAGTTCTAAATCATCAATGCACTTTCCAACCGGCACTCTTTTTTGCGCCGCATAGATGACGCCGGCAAACTTGACGGCTCTTCGGTGCCGTGAGGCTGCTTCAGCTAGCAAGTCTGCATCTTGAGTGAATAGTATCCGCCCCAATTCACTTGCTCTATCGAGGAGAAGCGAGTCTGGGAACTCCCTTGAACCATCTTCCTGCGCCGTTAGAACATCAACGCCGCGCAACCGCAGTTGATCGGTGATAGCTGAATGAACATGGACATCCATGAATAGCTTCATCATTCTCCAGACAAACTATCAAAAAAGGAAAAGATGGTGTGTTGGAGGGTGGCCGCCTGAAGCAATCAAGCACGAATGAGACGCCTCATGTGGTCTTGGAGCCCTTACCCTAACTGCCTTTGAGACTGTGAAGCCGCGCCTCTAATTCCGCTCGGGTTAATGGATTCTTCTGCTGCGCCCTAAGTTCTTCTACGAATTGATCTCGACGCTCAATGTCAGCGTCCAGTTCGGCCTGGTGCTCGTAATAATATGAGAGCGCCGCGTGAATCTGGGCCATTGACAGATGCGGATGCTGACGGTGCATTTCCTCTGGGCTCCACCCGTACGCCATCTTGTCAAGCACGACTTCAACGACCTTGGTATTCGCGCCGGCGATCCAGGGAACGCCTTTCTCATCGATCTCGATTAGTGAATTGAGCACAGCAACCATGGCAGGTATACCTCTGGATACCTAAGTTACCACGAGCTTGGACAAGCGCCAATGCCTTGGTGGAGTCAGAATTGGCAACTTAAGTCGACTGCGTCTACTTCCCGGAATCACAATCTGCCAGTCCATGCCCCAGTCTAACGTGGCCCTCAAGGACAGGCTGCGTCCTCGTCCCTCTGGGTGTATGATTAGGCCCGCAAAAATCCCCAGGGTGAGGTAAAGACCAAACGTGAGTGAGGCAACATTGGAAGAGACCGAAGCAGACGATTCCGTCCCCACAACCGAAGAACAACAACACAAATGGGTCTATCTGTTTGAGGAAGGCAGCGGCGATAACAAGTCTCTGTTCGGCGGCAAAGGCGCCGGCCTCTGTGAAATGACGCAGGCGGGCCTGCCCGTGCCGCCGGGTCTGATTGTTACCACCGAAGCCTGCAACGCCTACTACGCCAACAAAAAACAGTTTCCCGAAGGCATGTGGGAGCAAGTGACTGAAGCGCTCCAGGAAATTGAAAAGAAAGTCGGCAAGAAATTTGGTGACGCTCAGAATCCTCTGTTGGTTTCGGTGCGGTCGGGCGCGGCGTTTTCGATGCCCGGCATGATGGACACGGTCCTGAACCTCGGCCTCAATGAAGAGACG
>Ga0070707_100001286_pt1 | contig 24700 bp, 21 predicted proteins | sample KBSK5502metaG_FD_65468 | JGI IMG/M metagenome (GOLD analysis project Ga0070707, IMG submission 65468) | Corn, switchgrass and miscanthus rhizosphere microbial communities from Kellogg Biological Station, Michigan, USA - KBS K5-50-2 metaG | ecosystem: Host-associated > Plants > Roots >...
GCACCAGCGGCGCGCGCTGCGCCAGGGCGTCCAGGAGGCGGGCCACCGCTTCAAACAGGCGCAGCCTGGCTGCCAGCTCATCTTCGGTGGGGGTCGGCAGATCAGGATAGCGCACCCGCAACTCCGGCAGCAGGCGTGAGAGCTCAGCCAGCCACAGGTCGTCCAGCAGATCCTCCGGGGCGTTTTCCTCTTCCAGGCGCGTACGTAGCGCCTCCACCAGTGGCTGGTAGGGCAACCGTCCCCCCAGTTCGAAAGCCTGCCCGCTCAGCACCTCGGCCCCCTGTGCCCGCGCCCAGGCCACAAACTCGCTGGCCAACCGCGTTTTGCCGATGCCCGCCTCACCCACCACCAGCACCGCCTGCGGCTGCCCCTGCTGCGCCTGCCGCAAGCTATCTACCAGCCGGCTGAAGGCCGCAGCCCGCCCGACGAGCGGGGCCACCAATTGACTGGGCGGGTGGCGCTCTCGCGTGGCGGGTTGGGAAAGGGAGCTGCCAGGGCTGCGCGCCTCGGTCGCACGAATGCGCTCAGCCAGGGCGATGGTTTCCGCCGAGGGGGCGATCTGCAAGGCCTCGGCCAGCCGTGCCCGGCAGGTGGCGTAGACCTGCAAAGCGGCGCTCGTCTCACCCAGCGCCAGGTGCACGCGCATCAGGCGCCGGTAGGCCTCCTCCGCCAGCGGATCGAGCGCCAGCCAGCCGGTGAGCGTGGCGATAGCCTGCTCTAGCTCCCCACCAGCCTCCTGCCAGGCAGAGAGCCGATCCAGTAGGAGCTGCAGGCGCACCTGCCACTGGCGCTGCTGCTGCTCGTGCCACGCGTCAAAGGCGGTTTCCTCGCGCAGCCAGAAGCCGTCGAGGAAAGGACCGCGCACCAGGGAAAGCGCGTGCTGAACCTGGGCGACCAGGGCGGTGCGCTGTGGCTCAGCGGGGACCGTGGAGAGCGCCTGGACTGCTTTCCAGGCCTGCTGCACTACCTGCAGGTCCAACTCCAATGGGGCCTGCGGGTTCAGGCCAAGCAACTCATGCTCACTGAGCAAATGGCTGTGCCGGGCAGCAGCGTCGTCGAGCAGGCTGCGCAGCAGCGCAAGGGCGTTGCGCAAGGCAGTGCGCGCATCGTGGAGTTCGCTATCGGGCCACAGCAACGCCGCTAGCTTGCTACGAGGATGCAGGCCCCCTTCCACCGCCAGGTAGAGTAGCAAGGCCTGTGCCTTGCGCAAGGCAAAGGTGAGGCGGCTGCCATCATGAAACACTTCGGGAGAGCCGAGTACGGCTACACGTAACAGACCCATGGTCTGTCCTCTTCCTAGTACTACCTTTCGAGCCTGCTGACTGACGGAGTCAGTAGACGCGCAGCGTCGTTGCAGGCTCGCATTTCAAGGTAGGACAGCAGATGACGTGATGAATCGTTCCTCAAAATAGCGGAGCAGCGCCTCCCTCCATGCGGTACTGGACGACTGCCATGAGAACCATCTATCTCTACGCAAGCGAAAACGTCGTGTTTTACAGGGGACTGACTCCCTCTACAGCCATCGTATCATGTGAGCTTGTGCCAGGGCAAACACAAGTGTTGCCTTACGAACCTAGACATGTGGAGAGAAGGCTTCCCGTGAGCGGACTTGAGCGGGGTCCTGGCTGTCATCCTTCGGTGCGCTCAGGGTGACAGGCATTCTCTCCACATGTCTCTTACGAACCAGCTTCCGCTGGCAGATACCTCATATCAAAAATGTTGCAGAGTTAGAAAAATTCGCAATCTATATGTTATCATTTAGGTAGACGGTAGGCGGTTGGCTCTGCTGTCCTTTCACTAGCACCCAAAGGAGCGTGCCAGATGATAGCAAGCGATATAATGACCCGCAAAGTTGCGACCATCCGTCCAGAAGCCGGTGCGCAAGAGGCCGCACAGCTCCTCGACGAGAAACGCATAAGTGGAGCGCCGGTCGTCGATGCAGAGAGCAAGATCATTGGCATTATCACGGAAGCTGATATCATCAGCAAAGTCAACCGTGATGGCTTATGTGTCGCCGATATCATGAGCCACGACGTCATCGCCATTAGCGAAGAGACCCCTGTGAGCGAGATTGCTGCATTACTCACCGAGCGAAAAATCAAGCGCGTCCCGGTCGTGTGTGATGGTAAACTGGTGGGTATTGTCAGCCGCGCTGACATTGTTCACGCAGTAGCGCAAGGATACCTGATTATCCGGCAGTGGTAGCAGCCAGTCTGGATGTATTAGCCCATTTGGCACAAAGCATGAAGGTAAGCAAGAAAGGGCTATAACCGCAACACGAGCGAACCTTCGTCGTATAGTATAGTAGGGGTAGTGCTTGCCGCTGCCCTACTTGCTCGCTATCTTGAAATGGGTCTTGCTTGTAAAGGTCCCCCGGACCTTTCTTGACGACGCTGCGCGTCTACGGACTGCGTCCGTCAGGCAAGACCAAAGGTAGTATAATGTGCAGCAGAAATGCATAATGGGTGACAGAGGCTGCGAACGTGTCAGAAAAACGTACTCATCTCATCCGTGAGGTGATTGAAACTATAGCCTTGACACTCATCGTATTCCTGGTGATCCGCTTCGCGGCACAAAGTTTCCGCGTGGATGGGGATAGCATGAATCCAGGTTTACATACTGATGAGTTTGTGCTGGTGGACAAAGCATCATATCTCTTCCAAGCGCCACAACGAGGAGATGTGATTGTTTTTCACTATCCCCTGGATACCCAGAGAGACTTCATCAAGCGCGTCATTGGCTTACCCGGTGACATCATCAATGTCACCAGTACCAGCGTGATCGTTGATGGCCGGACCCTCCAGGAACCGTATATCAGTGGTCCATCTAATTTCGGAAACGATACGTGGAAGTTAGGGCCGAATCAGTTTTTTGTGATGGGCGACAATCGCCCCAATAGTCTGGACTCGCGTACCTGGGGTCCTTTAGATCGAAGCTATATTATAGGAAAGGCTGTTGTGGTCTACTGGCCGGTAACTAATTGGGAACTCGTCAATAGTTTCCCAACGGTATTTGCCGCCATACATCCCAGTAATTGAGGTTTTGAATTGAAACGCTCGCACCTGGCACGAGAAATTATAGAAACCCTCGCGCTAACGCTGATCATCTTTCTGGTTATCCACTTTACCGTACAGAACTATATGGTAGAAGGCACGAGCATGCAGCCCAGCCTGAACACCAATCAGTTTGTACTGGTGAACAAACTGGCTTATCTCTTTCATGCACCCGAACGAGGAGACGTGATCGTCTTCCACTGGCCCACGGATACGACCAAGGATCTGATTAAGCGCGTAATTGGTCTCCCCGGGGATACCATAGTGATTACCAGCAATACAGTGCAGGTCAACGGCGTGGTATTGAAAGAACCATATATTAAAATGCCGCTCAACCCTAGAGGGGACAGTTTGGTAGTCCCAACCAATGACTACTTCGTGTTGGGCGATAACCGGCCGGTGAGCGACGATTCTCGCGATTGGGGATATGTCCCCAGAAGTTATATAATTGGCAAGGCGGTCCTGGTGTATTGGCCGGTAAATAACTGGCAGATCATTAACACGTACTCACCGGTCTACAGCGCCATAAAGGTGAGTACCTGAAGGAAATAACATATGCGAGATTCGGAGCAAGAATATCCACTGCATCAGCCCGGGCGAGGCGAGCGGCATCACCCATTTGACGATGATACTATAGCAGATGAACGGGCTGATCAAGGGCCGTTCCAGGAACCGCATCAGCCCGGGCAAGGACCGATGCATCAACGCACTATGCCGGCCAACCCCCGTTTACCACGCGGCCACTTGCGCAAGGCACTTATCATTGGAGTCATCGCGGGCCTTGTAGCAGCTTTACAAGGTATCATCATCACGGTTGCAAATGCCTCCCTGTATCATACGGTGAGCACTACCCCTCAAAATAAACTGTCGCTGAGCCTTGCCGAGGCCGTCGTAGGGTTACTTTGTTTGAACTTATTCATCAGTCTAATCATCTACTTTGCTGCCGGGTTCATCACCGGTAAGGTCGCGGTGGATCGCAGGCTGGGCTTCCTGGCAGGTTTCGCAGCAGAAGCAGTAGCCTACATACTTAGCTACATCGTGCAGCAGGTGCCAGGCTATCCCAGTGCGCACGCAACAGGGTTTAGCGGGGGATTGGCCGGGCTGAGTGGCGGAATTATCACAGCGCTGATCCTTCTCGCACTGGCGGGAGTGATTGCAGGGCTTGTGAGCTTCTTTGGAGCCTGGCTTGCCACACGCAGGCACCCTTACTACTCTGGAGAGTAGGATGCAGCTTGTATTATCTCAGCCATCGGCGCAGCCCATTTGAGCAAGCGCTCATCTGCCATGAAAGCGCCCACGCATTGAAGCCCGAGTGGCAAACCACTGGCAGCGCGTCCAGCTGGTAACGAGATCGCAGGCATCCCGGCATGGGTCCAGGGCAAATTCATGAGCGGGCTGCCTGTACTGCTCAGCCCTTCGGGAGCCGGGCCAGTCGTAGAAGGACAAACCCATAGATCGATTCCGGCCTGCGCCATCAACGCCTCCAGCTCGCCACGCAATTTCGCCGGACTCCCACGGGATGCCGCCAGCTCTTCGGCGCTTACCTCTTGCCCCTCGCGGATTGCAGCAGCCGTGCGCGGTCGATACAGAGATTCGTACTGGGCGAACCAGCGGGCATGGACACGCGCCATTTCAGCGAAGAGTACTCGCGAATGCCGGTGGTTCACGGCTTCAATATCTTCCATAGCCCTCACACGCCGCACGCTATAGCCGGCCTTTTCAAGTAGCGCAAGCTGTTTCTCGAACGCGGCAAGTCCCTCCGGCGATGCCTGGGCGAGGTAAGGACCGTCCGGTACGCCGAGTACTGGCAACGCAACTGGCTCAGCGGCATCAATCGTTTGCCAGTTCTGGCACAACAGGGAAGCCGCCAATTCCATGCCGGCCACGTTTTGCGTGAAGATTCCAACATGCTCAAGCACTTCAGAGCTCAGAATCCAGCCGGTGATAGGGATACGGCGGGAGCTCGACTTGAAGCCAACGATACCACAGAAGGCAGCGGGGCGGATTGTGGAACCGATGACCTGCGTGCCAATCGCCAGGGGGCAGAAACCGGCAGCCACAGCAGCAGCCGAGCCGCTGCTTGATCCACCGGGGGAATAAGCGAGGTTGTGTGGGTTGCGCGTTGGACCCGGCTCAAAATAGGCAAACTCGGTGGTGACGGTTTTGCCCAGAATCAGCGCCCCCGCATGACGCAATGCCCTCACACAGTCGCCTTCAGGCTCGACAAATAACTCTGGCGGAAGCTGCGACCCTGCGCGTGTGGGAAAGCCATCAACGAAGAAAACATCTTTGATGCCAGCAGGAATACCGTACAACGGGGGACGGCCGGCGGGCTCAGGAAAGAGTGCTTGTAAGGCCTGGGCTTCGGCAAGCAGCCGTGCGCGGCGATCTGCTTCAGGCAGCAGTGCCTGGAGTTGAGGTTCGGCAGCGTCAATGCGATTGCAAATTTCATTGATGTAGGTCGCCAGGTCAAGCTGCCCGGTGCGAAGCGCGGCAGCGGTTTCTACAAGTGGAGCGGGAAAGATCACAGACTTTCCCCCTTTTAGCTTTCGATAATGTCTATCGAAAGGATCTTATCTCCGGGCTGCCGGTCGCGGTCGGGATCGCGCTCGCGAATCGCGCTCGCAACATCCATGCCAGAAATCACCCGGCCAAAGACACCGTGCTTTCCATTGAGGTGCGGTGTCGCAACATACGTAATGAAGAACTGCGAGCCGTTGGTATTTGGCCCTGCATTTGCCATCGAGAGCATGCCTGGACGGTCATGCTTGAGGGCAAGGGCACCGGATTCATCGTTGAAACGATAGCCCGGCCCTCCTCTTCCCGAGCCTGTGGGGTCGCCTCCCTGGGCCATGAAATTGCGGATAACACGGTGAAACGTGGTTCCATTATAGAAACCCTCGCGAGCCAGGAACACGAAGTTGTTGACGGTTTTTGGTGCCTGCTGCGCAAACAACTCTATTTGTATATCACCTTTTTCAGTATGCATGATAGCCACGTATTTCTTCGCGGGGTCGATCTGCATAGCTGGTGCGCTGCTGTACTGATTGGCCACAATTCCCTCCTGTATAGTAAATTATCGACTACGCTACCGGAACCACGGTCACGTAGTTCATGACATCCGGCTTAATATTCTTTGTCGACGAAGCGTCGCCAGGCCCTTGAATCTTCAGAGCCACGTCCATGCCCAGGACAACACGTCCAAACAGATTGTACGACTTTTGCAGCTTTGTAGTGTCGTTTGCTGTGCAAATGAAGAATTGACTGCCGTTCGTATTTGTGCCAGAGTTGGCCATTGCCACGCAGCCCTGCGTGTAATTACCCTTGACAGGCTCATCTTTAAACGCGTAGCCCGGACCGCCACTGCCTTTGCCTGTGGGATCGCCTCCCTGAATGACAAAACCTGGAACAACGCGGTGGAAAACCAGGCCATCATAGAAGTGATTTTCAGCCAGGTACACAAAGTTGTTCACCGTAACCGGCGCGTACTGCGGATCAAGTTCCAATACAATTAAGCCCCGGTTCGTATTGATGCCCACGCAATAGAATTTATGGACATCGATGGTCAATGCCGGAGCTTTCGCGTATGTATGCTGAATTTTCGCGATTTCTGCCGCAGTAGGAGCAGCCGACTTGTCGGTCAGCTTGCTGACGATGCTCGAACTAACACAAGGCGAAGGGTTCGGCAGGGTGAGGTTGGGCTTCGCTGCCACAGGCTTTGGTTTTGGAGCAAATGGCCCAAGATGATAAAAGTTAAGTGTAAAGATAGTTACACCGATGACCAGCAAGGTTAAGGCAACAGCCCAGGGATAGCGAGCCAGCCCCCGTGCAGGGCGTTTGTAGCCGGGCGCACTGCGCGGTTGTTTAGGTTGCCTGACTTGTATCGGTGACGGCGGTGTCGCATGTGCTTTCGCAATTTTTTCTGCTCGCCTGGCGGCGTCACGTTTCGTTGTTTTTGGCATGGGATTGCACAATAACTCCTTTTTATAGCTATCGATCAATTTTTATGCATGAAGCCTCCCGCCGGTGAAGTAGACGACAAAAAAGTCGCTCCTACATAATCAGAGGGCGGCTAACAAATACTATCTTTCCGTGCGTATAATAACGCCCCCGTGCCATTGGGTCAAGTCCTGAAATCTAATATCTTAGCGTCTGTGAATTATCCTGGCACCCGCGAGGGGTGCCAGGAGGTCCTAACAAAAGTTGCGTCCCAATAAAAGCTGCCACCTTTCCACATGGATATTTCTGTGGATAACTTCGGGGATAACTTGGGATAACTGGCTAATTGTGGTGGATAAGTCGGGGATAAATGATTTTATGTCATGCAGCACACGACATTTGAGCATAATTACAGCGAGACATATCCACATATCCACAGAGAATACACCTCGCTTGCTATTTGATTTCAAAAGGAAGATTCGCTAAACTTATGAGACACGCAGCGCTTGAAGGACCAAAGAGACTTTTTGCCCTAAATTTTGATTTCCATCTGACCAGGGTGATGGACATGGGAGGGGGACGATATTACATTTGGGCAAAAAGCGCAAACCATCGAACTTATGTGCTATAATCCGCCTAACGGGGATACGCTGCATAGAACCACATAGGCATAAAGTGGGTGAACGAGACAGTGGAGAAGCTTTTACCGCAAAACATAGAGGCCGAGTGCGGTGTACTTGGCAGCATTATTATCGACCCGGAGGCTATCGTCCAGGTGTCGGATTTTCTACACCCCGACGATTTCTATCGAGATGCCCATCGCACGATCTACGAGGTGATTCTCCAGTTATATGAGGAGCACGAGCCAGCCGACTTTATTACGATCTGCGACGAGCTAGAGCGACGCAGCAAGCTCGAGGAGGTAGGGGGAGCCAGCTATATTACGTCGCTTGTCAACCAGGTTCCAACCAGCGGCAACGTCGAGTTCTATGGGCGCATCGTCGAGCGCACGGCAATCCTACGGCGCTTAATCCACGCGGCGGGGCAGATTGCTGCTATCGCCTATGAAGAGGTCGATGCCGACATCGCCCTGGACAAAGCTGAGAAGTTGATTTTCGAGATCAGCCAGCGCCATGCGCGCTCGGACTTCTCGCACATGCGCGAAATCCTTGCCGAGTATATGAACAAACTGGACCAGTTGCACGAGCATCATGGCTCTATTGTAGGCGTTGCGACTGGATTTACCGATCTCGATCGTTTAACCGGTGGACTGCAAAAATCGGATTTGATTGTGCTGGCTTCCAGGCCTGGCGTGGGTAAAACGAGCTTTGCCATGAGCATCGCCCATTACGCAGCCCTGAAATATCACAACTCCATCGCGTTCTTCAGCCTTGAGATGAGCAAGGACCAGTTAGCGCAGCGCCTGCTCTCGATGGATGCAGGGATAGATCAGCACCGCCTGCGCACCGGTAGGATCGAGGAAGACGAGTGGGATCGGATCGTATACGCGATGGATACGCTTTCAGAGGCCAATATCTGGATCGACGATACGGCCAGCATTACGCCGATGGAGATGCGCAGTAAGATACGGCGTTTGCACGCACAGCACGGCATTGATCTGATTATCGTGGATTATTTGCAATTGATGCAGGCCACTATAGGCGGCAAGCGCAACGAGAACCGTGTACAGGAGATTTCGGAGATCAGTCGCAGCCTGAAAGGGTTAGCACGGGAATTGAATCTGCCGGTGCTGGCGCTGGCACAGTTGTCTCGCGCGGTGGAGAACAGGCAGTCGAAGGTGCCGCAACTCTCGGACCTGCGTGAAAGCGGCTGCTTGACCGGGGAGACGCTCGTTTACCTACCTGATACGGGAACTTACAAGCCGATTGAGCAATTGGTGGGTCAATCTGGATTCCGGGTACTCGCTTTGAACACCGGTTCCTGGCAAATGGAGCCTTGCCGGGTGAGCCGGGCTTTTGCTACCGGATACAAGCCAGTCTACCGCATGATCACCCGTTTGGGGCGCACTATCCGCGCCACGGCAAACCACCAGTTTCTTACAATGCACGGCTGGCAGCGACTCGACGAGCTAGCATTGGATATGCGTATAGCACAGGTTGTCAGCTCTGAACATTTAGCCATGTTAGCGCAGAGCGACGTTTACTGGGACGAAATCATTTCAATAGAGCCGGATGGCGATGCTGAAGTCTATGATTTGACGGTAGATGAACTGCATAACTTTGTCGCTGGCGATATTGTGCTTCACAATAGCATTGAGCAAGACTCGGATATCGTCATGTTTATTTATAGAGACGACGTATATAACCCTGAAACAGAAAAGAAAAATATCGCGGATATTATTATCGCGAAGCATCGAAACGGGCCGGTTGGCGAAATAAGTCTCTATTTTCAAGCCAGCAACACCCGTTTTCGCGACCTTGAACTCAACCCATCGGCAGAATAATTGTAACTGGATGAAACTCTATGACACTCTTTGCCGGATTTCCTTCGGGAAAAGGTCTCTATGTGCCGGTGCCGGAAGCATTCTTCACGGCGCTGTTACCACAGATCGAGGATACCGCCGAACTGAAGGTGACGCTGCACCTCTTCTGGCTGCTGTCACAAAAAAGAGGCGAGCCGCGCTGCGTCAGCGACCGCGAATTGACAGCCGACAAGGTGCTGCTGCGCAGCCTCAGGCGCAAGGGCGACCCACGACCTTCAGAGGAACGCCTGCAGCAGGGATTGGACCAGGCAGTTGCGCGAGGCACCATTTTGCGGATACACTTAAAGTTACTGAGCAGAGAGAGCGATGAGGAAGAAATCGTTGGCTGGTATTTCTTTAATACGACTCGCAGTCGCAAAGCCGTGAAAGAGCTGCAAGGAGGTGAGGTGGTTCCTGTGAGCATGCTCAATGGTGAAGACGAACAAGTTGAGGGGGATAACGAGAGTACACTTTCAATGTCGCGGGGGTATGATCAACCGAAACACGTACAGGTTGAAATCGAACGTCCTAATATCTTTGTATTGTATGAACAGAATATCGGATTACTTTCACCGCTGCTGGCAGATGAACTGAAAGACGCTGCCGATCAGTATCCTGCGGAATGGATCGAAGCCGCGTTCCGCGAAGCGGTGCAGCATAACAAGCGAAATTGGAGTTATATCCGCGCCATTTTAAGGCGCTGGGAAACGGAAGGCAGGCAAGCATGGAACGCCTGAATGAGATAATAGCGCGAACGCAACGACACAAGCAAGATATCGAACAACGATTGCCGCGTGATAATGGCAGGCCAGCGCAGGCACAGCGGCCGGCCCCAGGTGCGCGTTACCCTTTACCCGAGCAGACAGCGCGCCTGGGGCCGGGTTCTCACACGCGCTACCAGCAAACACCGCCAACTCGTAGTGAGTACGGTCAATCCATGCAGCAGGCGCGCCAGCCTATACATCCCCGGCAGCGCTTAGAATCACATGAGCCAGGTGGGTCCACGCCTTATCAGCAGCACGCCCGGACCGATGAATATCCGCGCAATGAGGGTTTTGTGCCTAAGCGCGAGCGTAACTGGGGTGCGCCAGGAAGCGCTCCCGCAGATTCGGTTGATGCCCACTCACCTATGACACAAGCTGATGTACTCGAGGAGTGGGAAGACGATACAGCAGGTATACGTTATGGCGATTGGGAAAACGAGGGTATCGAAGAATACGCCCCATACAGGTCGCAAGAACCAGGAGCCGGGGCTAACAACTGGACAGTAGCCAGGAACCCTCATGCATCTCCCAGGGGCGATCAACCACTTACTACACGAAAGTTGCCCTCGGATGCAGAATCCAGGACACAGGGATCACGTACTACTGTTGATCCCCGCGTGCAGCCAAAACAAATTCCGGCGCCCCAGCACATACCACAGGAAGCGCTGCGTTCTCTGCGTACGACGCAGCCGCTGAGACCACAGGCGGCAGTTCGCACGGGCCAGGAACAGCCACAGGAAGGGCCTTATGCACAAAAACCTGTGCCTAGACGTGAGCAAGCAGCTCCGCAAATACCCGTCAGTCTCTGCCCTATTTGCAAAGGTGCGGGCTATTTGCGTGTCGATGTACCCTACGGGCATCCCAATTTCGGCAAACCCATCGCCTGTGAATGTAAGGAGGCCGCACGCAAAGAGAAACGACGCCAGCAATTGCTGGAGATGTCGGACCTGAGCGCATTTCGTAACCAGACCTTTGAAAGCTTTATTCCCAATGTCTCCAGGTCGGTGCAGATAGCCTATCGTGTCATACGCGAGTACGCGCAAGACCCATATGGCTGGCTCCTGCTTATTGGGTCCAACGGCTGCGGAAAGACGCACCTGGCGGCGGCGGTGGCGAATAGCTACCTGGCTCGCGGTTCTCTTGTGCTCTTCAGCACCGTTATCGACCTGCTCGACCACCTGCGCGCCACGTATATGCCCACCTCAAACGAGGTGTACGATCAACTCTTCGCCAAAATGCGTGAGGCAGAGCTACTCGTGCTCGACGATTTAGGAGCGCAGCAGAGTTCACCCTGGGCTAATGAAAAGCTCTTCCAGTTGCTCAATTATCGCTACAATTCGCGCTTTCCCACCATCATCACTACCAACAATCTAGGTCTGCAGGGTATCGATGAACGTATCCGCTCGCGTATGATGGATGCCAGCCTGGTGACGATTGTGACCTTTGAAGGAGCACAGGATTACCGCCCGCGCAATCCCAGGAGAGACTGATGATTTTAGCAGACTTCGCTTGAGAGTGCCAAAATAGTGCCCAAATTTCTTGCGTTTGTATCTTGCAGGTGCTATGATAACGGTACATGACCTTACTTTTGTAAGGGTCCTCTGCACATTCAGTTTTGCCGATAGTCTGACTCCTCCGGTAGAGAAGGAAGAGAGACAGTCGTTTCGGATATTATAAGGAGAAAAGATGGGTACCATTTTTAACCCGAATGATCCCAAGTGGATCAAAGCAACCCGCGAAATGATGGAGCCAAGGGGGGTTATCGTTCCCAATGTTATCGAGTCGACACCTCGTGGCGAGCGTGGCATGGACATCTATTCGCGCCTTTTAAAGGAGCGTATCATCTTCATTGGCACACCAATCGATGACACCGTCGCGAATCTCACCGTAGCCCAGTTGCTATTCCTCCAGAGTGAGGATGCGACAAAGGATATCAACCTGTACATCAACTCTCCCGGTGGTGTGATCTACGCTGGCCTGGCCATCTACGATACCATGCAGTGGGTCAGGCCGGATGTTTCAACGGTGTGCGTTGGTATGGCCATGAGCATGGGCGCGGTACTGCTGGCCGCTGGTGCCAAGGGAAAGCGTTTTGTGCTGCCAAACTCTACCGTGCTGATTCACCAGCCCCTTGGTGGAGCGGAAGGCCAGGCGGCAGATATCGAAATCACTGCTCGCGAAATCTTACGCCTGCGCAGCAGCATCTACGACATTCTCGCGCGTCATACCGGCCAGACGCGGGAACGCATCATGCAGGATGCAGACCGCAACTACTTCCTGAACGCGCAACAGTCGGTCGAGTACGGCCTTGCAGATGATACACTCACGCAAGAAGAAGCCAGCTCGCGCTAGCTGTTCATAACATCAGGATGGATGGGTCTCAGGGTGCAGCATACTTCCCCCTGAGACCCATCCTCTATGTCGCAATCTAATGGGAGGACATTTGCCTAACAGACCACTCAAGGGACGTGCCATTCGCTGCATCCTCTTTGACCTGGGAGATACCCTCTGGTTCAGAAATCGACATACCTGGGAGCAGTTGGAAAATGCTGCAAACCAGCGTGCTGTGACATTGCTTCGTGAGTGTGTTGCCTCCCAACTGCCTGCAAGTATGGATAACGAGGCTCTGGGCTGGCGTCTTCGCGAGAGTTTCAATAAGCATGTACGCGCTATGATCCGCAGTAATCCAGAAATCGAGCCGCAGGGCGCCCTGGCTGCCAGGGATGCATTAAGCCAATATGGTATCGCGGGGATTGATATTTCACTTGGCGCCGCCATTTTTGAGGCGCTCCGTGTGCGTATTCCAGAATCGCGGCCACTTTTCGACGATACGCTCTCGACGCTGGCAGCGTTGCAGCAGCGCGGCTTTCTCCTGGGCGTAGTCAGCAATCGTATCTGGGGCGGGCAACCTTTTCAAGAAGATTTGCAAACTCTCGGTCTGCACAATTACTTTGACCTGCGCACCATAGCTGTTTCAGGCGATTTGGGAGTTCGTAAACCGAACCCGGCGATCTTTTTGCATGCGCTCGACGCCCTCAATGTATCGCCGGAAGAAGCTGCAATGGTGGGAGATGCATTGAGCGCCGATATTGTTGGAGCTCAAAGGCTCGGTATTTTTGCTACCTGGAAACCCAAATCAAAGGTACGCGAACGCATGAATGAGTTGTTACTTGCCGGTGGAACATCTCCCACTATGCAGGATGTTCAACACATGCCTCTTGAGTCGGAAATACAATCAGAAGAAACTGCTACGCTTGTGCCACTTCCCGGTATGTATGTTACGGACGACGATTACATGCTTGAGCAAGTGAAGAAGCACGACTACCTGGAACAGTATCTACAGGGTGAGATTACACCTGAGCTGACCATTGAGCACCTGGGCGAACTGCTGGATATCTTCCTGGAGGTTGGAGCATAATGACGCCTCGCCTGCGTAAATTGCTGTTTGAGACGTTGTATAAGAACAAGTACCTTTATCGCTTTGCCAGTACTGTCCCCTTTGCCGGGCAATGGCGCGCCTGGCAGCGCCTGGTGCTGACACGCATACACGGCCATGATGTGCTGGAGTTGGGCTGCGGGCTGGGTGACTTACTGGCGGACATGGCCGAGGCCGACCACGCTTGCCTTGCTGTTGAGCAATCGCCTCAGATGGTGGCGGCAGCTCGCGAGACGCTGCAGCGGCGCAAGCTTGACGAAAAGGCCTGGGTCATCCAGGGATCAGCCCAGCATTTGCCATTTTCCAATGCTTCATTTGACACTGTCGTGAGTACTTTCCCCTCCGAATATATTTATGATCCCAACACTATTGCCGAGGTAGAGCGTGTGTTACGTCCCGCAGGAAGATTGATCGTTATAGAGGGTGCAAATCTCTTACCAGTTGGATTCCTGCAACCGCTTCTGGCGTTCATACAGGCGCTGGTGTATGGCCCGGCAGCGGTCTTCGGCCCGCGCAAACAGCGCAATCTGGATGAAGAAATGGAGCGTTATCGCGGAAGCGCACGTCCAGGAAAGGGCCTGTTGCATAGCGACAGGGACACAGGAATGACGACCGACGTACTATCGAATGCGTGGTTCGGTCAGAACATCCCTCTGGAACAACAGGGACTGCGCCGCCGTTCTGAGCGAGTACGTAGTCGCCGCTGGGAAGTTTATATCACCATCGGGGAAAAACAGTGATCAGTTGTTCTGAGAGCTTTCTTGCTGCATGATATCCCAGCAAGTATCGCAATAGCCAGCAGCAACCAGGTCAAGCGTCAGGCCATGAAAGTGATACTGCTCTTGCAATTGCTCGTTCAAGTTGCCTAACAGAGTGTCATCGAGATGAATAATAGCCCGGCAGCGCTTGCACACCAGATGATGGTGTGCTTTGCCCTCGGCTACCTCGTAGCGCGGTTGTTCTCCAGGCAGGTGATTTTCGCGTACAAGCCCCAGTTCTCTCAGCAGTTCCAGTGTGCGGTAAATTGTCGAAAGGCTCACATAAGGATTGCGTTTCTGGACACGTTCTGCGATCTGATCAATGCTCAGGTGCTCATCTGCTTCCTGAATGACACTCAAAATCATGTAACGTTGCGGTGTCAGCCGGTATCCTCGCTTGCGCAGCATCTCATTACTTGTACTCACATAGTGGTGCATCCTTTACCCCTGTTCATTGGAAAGCGGCAAGGAGACCCCCGCATTCATGCGCGGGGAGGAATTGCCGCGTGCGCTAGCACTCCTTGCCTCTCCTTTCTTGTACTTACAAAAACTTGACATATATGAGATACTTTTTGTGTGGATAGAACGATTGTCGCACAACTGAAGCCCACACCAGATCAGGCGCGAAGCCTCAAGACAACGCTTGAACAGCATACGGCCTGCTTTAACGCTGTCGCCCACGAGGGCTTTGCGTCCAAGTGTAGCAACGGTATTGAGTTGCATAAGCAGACGTACTATCCCTTGCGTGCTCAGTTTTCCGCTCTGCCTGCTCAATTGGTTTGTGCCGCTCGTGTCAAGGCGACGGAGGCCGTGAAATCTGCGCTCACGTGGCAAAAGAAGCATGCCGCCCGTTATCCCAAGTTGGTAGCAAAAGCCAGGAAACGCGGAAAAGAGCCTCCCACATTCAAACCAGTTCGTTGTCCCCAGTCGCAATCCGCTCCTATCCGCTATGACCAACGGTCCTCTTGGGTCAAGTGGCAGTCGATGACCGCTAGCCTGGCAACGGTCGCAGGCCGTCTTGAGATAGGGTTCACCATCCCCAAGCACGCCGCTCAGTACGTCGGTGGCAAGGTCTGTTCTGCTGACTTGTGTTTCCGCAAAGGACACTACTTTCTCCATATCACTGTATCCACCCCTGCTCCTACCGTTGCGCCCTCGCAAGAGATGCTTGGGGTTGATCTCGGTCTCAATCGACCGGCAGTCACCAGCACTCGCCACTTCCTCGGTGAGAGGCACTGGAAAGAGCAAGAACGCCGTATCTTCCGTATCCGGCGCAAGCTTCAGAAAAAAGGCTCCAAATCTGCTAAAAGGCACCTGAAAAAGCTTTCGGGTCAACTGTTTCGGCAGAGACGCGACCATGACCACGTGCTTTCTAAACGCATCGTGCGGCATGCTTCCCCCGGCAGTACCATCGTGCTTGAGAACTTGACGAACATCAGAGAGCGTGTCACCCATCGTAAAGGTGCGGGGCAACGCCGTATGCACTCGTGGAGCTTTGCCCAACTCTTCGGCTTTCTCACCTATAAAGCTGAGGCTCGTGGGATTCGCGTGGTCAAGGTTGACCCTCGCCATACGAGCCAAACCTGCTCCAATCGTCGGTCTCAATCCTTGTTCCTTTGCCGCAAATGTGGGTACTGCTTGAATGCAGACCTTAATGCCAGTATCAATATTCGGGAGAAGTACATCGCTTCTCTTGCCGACTTCGGTATACCCTTAGTCGGCGGGTCGCCCGTCAAGCGGCCTATCGTCTCAGACCTCCGGGTCTAGGGACAAGCCCCTGAGTTTACTCATGGGGTACTTGACTGCTATGGTTTCGTATCCATATCCTAGCATCGCTTTGTGAGGGCGTCAAATTATACGACAACAGTTCATTTATACGTTGATTTTTCGAAGAGATTGAGCCGCAGCCCTTGCGGCCACGCGTAGATCCGATACAATAATTACATAGCATCAAAAAGGTAAAAATCTATGGTTCGCTGGGAACATCGATACTTGTTGGGCACAATGGTCTTTACTATCGCAGGTGATGTTGTGCGTGATTTTAATGAAGAATACAAGGAAATAGATAAATGACTGTACCAGGCTTCTGGCGCTCCTCACTCGATCCAATGCGTGTCATGAATGTACAGGTGACCCACTGGCGCGAAGATGAACAACAACAGCGTGAGGATCACCTCACCGTCGAAGAACCACTTGAAGTGCGTATCAACCATCGAAGCCTGGCCGTAATTATGCGCACCCCCGGACACGACCATGAATTGGCAATGGGTTTTCTCTTTACGGAAGGCATAATTCGCGAGGCCGCCGATGTAGCGACAATCGAAGATGCTGTTGACACCGATGGGTTACCGCTGGCAAACGTAGTAAATGTCCGATTGCGTCATCGCGAGCAACCGGATACACGAGTAGATGCAGGTGACAACAAAGATTACCCGGCATTTGAGCGTCGTTTCGCCGTCTCTGCAAGTTGTGGACTGTGCGGCAAAGAGAGTATTGCCGATCTGATGCTCTCAATACCTCCACTGGAAGCAAGTGATCTCCGCATCTCTGCTTCCTGCATCTATGAATTATCGAAGCAGTTGCGCACAGCACAAGACGTATTTTCCCACACGGGCGGTCTGCATGCTGCCGGCCTGTTTACCTCCACTGGCGAGCTATGCCTGCTGCGTGAAGACGTGGGCCGCCACAACGCCGTCGACAAGCTCATCGGGTATGGTCTCTTACACGATACTTTTCCTTACTCAAGATATATGCTGCTGGTGAGCGGGCGCACCTCTTTCGAAATCATCCAGAAAGCGTTGCTGGCGCGTATTCCCTGCGTTGCCGCCATCTCCGCCCCATCGAGCCTGGCCGTCGAACTGGCAAACCAGGGCGGCATTACGCTGATTGGCTTTTTGCGAGACCATTCTATGAACGTGTACACACACCCGGAGCGTATTGTCTGAGGAATTGTGCCTCCTTTCACCAACCTGACTGACGCTAGTCAGTAGCCGCGCAGCGGCGTTGGTTGGTGTCTTGCAAGAGCTGATAGGCGACGCAGTCGTCCTATCACACCTCTTGCTTCCCTGGAACATATGCGCTATCATACAGTAGTGTCTCTTGGAAGAAGGAGGGAACCACTATGGCGGCAGACGATCAGAGAAAAGAGCGAAAGCAGCAGGGACGTGTGGGGCCGAGCATTGATGCGAGTAAGGCTTCTCGCGTCAGCAAGGCCGCCGGCAGTTTCGGCTCTAAAAGCATACGTGTCGAGCAGCGCTCCAACACCCCTGCCACAAAAAAACGCGCCAATAATCCTGTTCCCGCGAGGCGATCTCGGGGCGGTAAACAGTCATCAAAAAAAGGCAATCGACCTGGATCCCCTCCCTCTGACCCTACCCCCGCAGATTCGCGTCTCATCGGCAACATGCACCGTAAGTGGCGATCGCTGGAACCCCATCATCAACAGAGCATCTTCAGCTTTCTGCTCCTCGGCCTATCGCTTTTGCTGTTTGGTGCACTCACGGTCTGGCGCACTATCCCGTTCTTTGGGCCGCTGGCCGGTTTCTTTCTCACCTTCTTCGGCTGGGGTGCCTATCCTCTAGCCCTTGGACTAATCGCCTTTTCCCTTGCTCACCTCGTCGAGGGTATGCGTAACCTACAATTTATTCGCTGGTCCATAGTTGCCGGGCTGCTTGTGATCCTGCTGTTGTTGCTCGCCGAGAGCCAGTTATTGCTGCATGGCACTCCAGGAGGAGCAATTGGCGCGCTGCTGGTCGCTCCTTTAGCTAAGTGGCCTGCACTTGTCCGGCATGTCCTGGTGCTTGGGCTCTTGATAATTTTTGCCATCGTCACCTTTCGTATTACCTTCGGGCACGTGTTGCTGGTTGCCAGCTTCTTCAAAAAAATGGCCTCAGCTGTTCCGGGAGGATCATCGGGTAGAAATGCGGCCAGTCCCTCTCCCTTTCTTGGGCAGCGCCCTCAGTATAGTCGCTATGGCAGTAACCTGGCACCCTCGCCTGGCGGTCCGGGTCAAGAAGATGATGTACTTGACGACGAGCCAGGCATCGATTTTGAGCCTGATTTTGGCGATGAGGACGACCCGCTCAACGATATTAACCTGCACCAACAGCAGGTCGGCCTGGCGCCTCGTGGTGCGCGTCCGGCCCAACAACTCGACCGCGATGAGCACAAGGCTGCCGTTCAGGGAGCGCGCCAGCAGCCCCTGCCTTTCAATGAAAGTGGGCAGGGTGTTGCAAATAGAGCAAACGCTGGTGGACAATCCGCGAACAGTGGAGTAGAGAACGAGATGGAACCTCTCGCGCCCAACCCCTTACAAGCGAAGCAGCCAAAAATCATTACCCGTGCCGCCAAACCCGCCGTCGAATCGCCGTGGAGGCTCCCTGAAACCAACATCCTGAATAATTCCGAAGAAGTCAAGCTGTACCTGCTGGGCGACGATACCACAGCGCTGGCAAAAATTATCCAGGAAACCCTACGCAGCTTCCGCGTAGAGGCCGAAGTGAGGTCAGAGGACATCAGTATCGGCCCGACCGTCATCCGCTTTGGCATCCGCCCAACAGGCAAAGCCGCCATGAAAGAGGTTGAGAAAGGTCGGCAGGTTCCGGTGAAAGATGCCGCTGGCAACATCGTCTACGAGCAGCGCACACGTGTCAGTCGCATCATGGCCTTGCAGAATGACCTCGCGCTCGTCCTCGAAGCCAAAACCATTCGCATGGAGGCACCGGTTCCTGGACGCCCCTATATCGGGGTCGAGATTCCCAACAAGAATAGCCGGCTGGTGACCTTGCGCGAAGTGCTGGAAAGTAAAGAGTACCAGGCGGCGAAGATGAAATCCAAACTGTCTGTTGCGCTGGGAAAAGACGTGGCGGGCGCAGTTCGCACTGGCGATTTAGCGCGTATGCCCCATCTGCTGATCGCGGGCGCAACTGGAGCGGGAAAATCGGTTTGTATAAACGCCATCATCGCCAGTATCCTCACCCAGGCCACGCCTGACGATGTACGCGTGTTGATGGTTGATCCCAAGATGGTCGAGCTGACCATGTATAATGGCATTCCTCATCTGCTCGCGCCCGTTGTGACCGAAGTGGATCGAGTGGTCGGCCTGCTCAAGATTGCCATTTCCGAGATGGAAAAAAGGTATCGTATCTTCTCCCAGATGGGCGTGCGCAACCTGGATGGCTATCGCAAAGTGCGCGCCGAACGCCTGCTGCGCGGTGACACCGCGCTGAAAAATCTCCCCGCCATCGTGATTATCATCGACGAACTGGCCGACCTGATGATGGCTGCTCCCGAAGAGGTCGAGGGATTGATCTGCCGTTTGGCGCAACTGGCGCGTGCTACCGGCATTCACCTGGTCATCGCCACGCAGCGCCCCTCTGTTGATGTGATTACCGGCCTGATCAAAGCCAATATCCCGACACGCATCTCGTTTATGGTGAGTTCTGCGGTTGACTCGCGCACCATCATTGATATGGGTGGTGCCGAGCGCCTGCTGGGCCGTGGCGATATGCTCTATCTCCCGGCTGATGCTGGCAAACCCGAGCGCATCCAGGGCGCCTTCGTTGCCGATGACGAAGCTGACAGGCTGATCTCCTACTGGAAACAGCAGACAACGGAGCATGCCGCCGCCGTAGCCGCTGCGGCTAAAGCTGGCAAGAGCCCTCAAGGGCAGGGCAGCGTTGTACCGCCTGCGGTCGAACCCGGCTGGGAGGTCACCGATCATACCTCTGACGATTATGAACTGGATGACGAACTGCTCGAGCAGGCAGAACAGGTGGTTTATGAATATGAACGCGCCTCGATCTCGCTCTTGCAGCGCCGCCTGCGTATCGGGTATTCACGCGCCGCACGCCTGATTGACCTGCTGGAAGAGCGCGGCGTTATAGGGCGTTCTGAAGTGGGTGGCCGTTCTCGCGAGGTGCTGGAGAGAAGGGATGCCAGGTATGGCAACGGTGGCGGCGAAGGGAGAACTCTAGCAGACGAAGCTGCCGATATTATCGCCGAGGAGAAAACACGCGAAGATTTTTTGAAGAAGCAGGCAAGCAACAGGCAGCCCGGGCAGGGGAATAGTTCTACGCAAGGAAGAGATCAGAGGGGAGAAGGATGACGAATAGCCGTTTTCGTTCGGCAAAATTCGCCAGATCATTCGCTCCCGATCCACGTTCCGGTGATATTGCTCAATTGTCCCTTATGCGAACTATCCCTGCATAGCTCCATCCTTCCATTTGAGCCGCCCTATAACGGAATATTCCCATGCTTCTTTGGTGGATTTGTATCCCTTTTATTCTTCAGCATCTCCAGCGCGGTAATCAGCTTCGTGCGTGTAAAACGTGGCTCAATCACCTCGTCGATGTACCCGCGACTGGCAGCGATGTAGGGATTGTTGAACTTCTCCGTGTATTCCGCAATCAGTTCCTTGCGTCTCTGCTCAGGGTCTGCCGCCTTGTCGATCTCATCCTTGAAGAGGATATTCACCGCGCCCTCTGCACCCATCACCGCAATTTCGGCAGTGGGCCAGGCATAGTTGATATCGCCACGCACGTGCTTGCTATTCATCACGTCGTACGCGCCGCCATAGGCCTTGCGCGTAATCACCGTAACCTTCGGCACCGTCGCCTCGCAGTAAGCGAAGAGCAGTTTCGCGCCATGCCGGATAATGCCGTTGTGTTCCTGGCTTAGCCCTGGCAGAAAACCGGGTACATCCACAAACGTAATGATGGGGATATTGAAACAATCGCAGAAGCGTACGAAGCGTGCACCCTTGTCCGACGAGTTGATGTCGAGTACACCCGCCAGCGCATTGGGCTGCTGCCCTACTATGCCGACGGGGCGGCCGTTGAGGCGAGCGAAGCCCACAACGATATTTTTAGCGTAGTACTCCTGCACCTCGAAGAAATCTCCGTCATCGACAATAAGCTTTATGACATCCTTCATATCATAAGGCCTGTTCGGATTATCCGGGATAATCGTGTTCAGCGCTTCCTCTGCGCGTGCCGGTGAGTCGGCCGGTGTGATCCTCGGCGGGTCTTCAAGGTTGTTCGATGGGATATAGCTCATTAGCTGGCGGATCATGCGAATGCAGTCAGGCTCGCTCGGGCAGGAAAAATGCGCCACGCCGCTTGTGCTGTTATGAACCATCGCACCGCCCAACTCCTCAAACGTCACATCCTCGTGCGTAACCGTCTTGAGTACATTCGGCCCGGTCACAAACATGTAGCTGGTCTGCTCCACCATGAAAATAAAGTCGGTGATGGCCGGAGAGTAGACCGCGCCGCCCGCGCAGGGCCCCATGATCGCGGAAATCTGCGGCACCACGCCTGAAGCCAGCGTATTGCGTAGAAAGATATCAGCATACGCGCCCAGGCTCACAACGCCTTCTTGAATGCGTGCCCCGCCGGAGTCGTTCAGGCCAATCACCGGCGCACCGTTCTTCATGGCGTGATCCATAATTTTGCAGATCTTTTCGGCATGCGCCTCCGAGAGCGAGCCGCCAAAGACCGTGAAATCCTGCGAGAAGACATACACCAGGCGGCCATCGATCTGACCGTAACCCGTGACAACTCCATCGCCAGGAATTCTCTGCTCTTCCAGCCCGAAGTCGGTGGAGCGATGCGTCACGAACATGTCCAATTCATTGAATGTACCGGGGTCCAGCAAGAGGTCGAGTCGCTCGCGCGCCGTTAGTTTGCCTTTCTTATGCTGAGCCTCGATGCGCTTGGTACCACCCCCCAGCAGCGCTGCTTCTTTCAAACTATGCAGTTCTTCAATTTTCTCCGGTGTTCCCCTAAGCCCTGGTGTTTCCCCCGGAGTCTTTTCGCTTATAGCCATTCGTCGTATCTCCATACATAACAGTGCGAATATGGTTCGTATGGCAGTATAGCATGTGGGTTATAGAAGTGTCTATTAAGCCGCCATGGGCCCAGATATTTGGAGAGAATGCCTGTCACCCTGAGCGCAGCGAAGGGTCTAGCTCGCCGGACACAGAGATCCTTCGCGGAGTTTACCTTGAGCGAAGCGCATGGGCTCAGGATGACAGCCTGTTTTTAATGGATGTGTTATACTTGAGTCATCGTTATTCCAAAGGGATTTTCTTCATCCCCCCATAGGAGGGTAACATGACCGTTACATCCGACGCTCAAACCCCAACGAAAAAGCAGGTAGCTGGCTGGCTCACACCTGGCGAATTTAGTATTTTAGAAACTGTATGTGACACGCTGCTGCCTTCGCTCGAACCCCCAGCAGGGAGTTCCGAAGTAGTGGTCGCCTATTACCGCCGATCCGCTCGCGATTTGAACGTCGCGCAGCTTGTCGCCGAAACATTGTCATTGGAGAATGAGCAGGCGAAAGCCCAGTTTCGCCAGTTATTAGGTCTGTTGTCCAACGCGGCTGCTGGTATGATGCTGGCTGGCAGCCCTCGTCCATTCAAAACCCTTCCCCAGGAGAAACGCGAGAAATACCTGACTGCGATGGCGAACAGCCCGGTGGGACAATTGCGGCAGGGCTACCAGGCGATTAAGCGCCTCGCTACATTTATCTACTTCTCCGTTCCAAATCCAGAGGGCGGCAATCCAAACTGGGACTTGCTGGACTATACGGCCCCTGCACCTCCTCCTACCGATGCGCCTCAGCCCATCAAGCCACTGAGGATTACAGAAGATACCACCCTGGAGGCAGATGCTGTCATCATCGGCTCAGGTGCCGGAGGTGGCGTAGTGGCCGGTGAGTTAGCTATGGCAGGAAAGAGTGTCATCGTCCTGGAAAAAGGCGGCTATAACAACGAGTCAAACTTTACTCTACAGGAGGCCCAGGCCACACCCGAACTCTACTTGAAGCGAGGCACTCTCACCACCAAAGATCTGGGCCTGATTGTCCTGGCGGGAAGCACGCTCGGCGGCGGCACGACGATAAACTGGATGACCTCGCTTAGAACGCCTCCTGACGTGCTTGAGGAGTGGGAACACCGCTCCAGGTTGCGTGGTCACTTTACCGGTTCGCAACTACAAGAGAGCTTTGACGCGGTGGAGAAACGGATCAACGTCAATACGGAGAATAGCACACATAACCGGCAGAATCAGTTGCTTGCCGATGGTTGTGAAGCGCTTGGTTACCAGGTAGGTGTAATCCCGCGCAATGCCATAAATTGCCAGCAGCGCTGCGGCACCTGTGGCTTTGGTTGTCGCTATGGAGCAAAACAATCAACCATGAAGACCTATTTGCAGGATGCGTATGACCATGGCGCACGCATCATTGTCCATTGCAGCGCCGATAAGGTGCTCATTGAGAGTGGACGAGCGGTAGGCGTCGAGGCGCACGTGACCGGAGGAGAGAAGACGTACAAGGTGACCGTCCGCGCGAAGGCCGTCATTGTGGCGGCGGGCTCGATTCACTCTCCAGCCGTGCTGATCCGTTCGGGATTGGAGAACAGGCACATCGGCCGTCATTTGTATGTGCATCCTGTCTCCACCATGACTGGCATCTATCCTGAGAAGGTCTACCCATGGCAAGGGGTGATGCAATCAGCATACTCGCGGGAGTATGCTCATTTAGATGGGAACTACGGCTATGTGTTGGAGGTGCCACCTGTGCATCCTGGGCTGATAGGTCTATCGACTCCGTGGTATTCTGCACGTGAGTACCGGGAGCAATTAGCTCAGGCTGCCAACTTTGCAACCATTATTGTACTGACTCGTGACAAAGGTGAGGGAACCGTTACCGTAGATCGAGATGGTGAGCCTGTCATCGACTATGTTGTCTCGGCCTATGATCGCAAGCACCTCTTGCATGGTTTGCGGCAGGCTGCGCGTGTCCATTTTGCAGCCGGGGCCAACGCAATCAACTCGTTGCACAACAAACGCACGCGCCTGGACCGGCCGGAGAATGGCATGGTCAGCGAGCAACAGTTCCGCGAGTTTGATCGGCAGTTGGAGCGACAGGGTATGGCCGTCAATCGCATCATGATGTTCACGGCCCACCAGATGGGAACGTGCCGTATGGGAACCGATCACACGACATCGGTCACCAATGAACACGGTGAAGTACACGGTGTGAAAAACCTCTTCGTCTGCGACGGCAGCCTCTTCCCTGCCCCTTCCGGTGTGAACCCGATGCTGTCGATTATGGGTCTTGCACACAAGGCCAGCCAGTATATTAAGACAACTATATAGCTGAAATTCGTATCTTTGATACAGTAGCTAGCTTCAAGGATAGTTTATCCTAAACTGTCTATTGCGCGAAGCATTGCAATAAAAGTGATAGCTATCACTTCTTCC
>Ga0070707_100001288_pt1 | contig 24685 bp, 25 predicted proteins | sample KBSK5502metaG_FD_65468 | JGI IMG/M metagenome (GOLD analysis project Ga0070707, IMG submission 65468) | Corn, switchgrass and miscanthus rhizosphere microbial communities from Kellogg Biological Station, Michigan, USA - KBS K5-50-2 metaG | ecosystem: Host-associated > Plants > Roots >...
TCCATTGTTGTAATCGGGTGATGCTTGGGGAAGTTTTCCGGTACCACCTTGGCCGGTCCCCAGAACTCCTGGGTCTTCTCGAACTCCTTGTGTTGCTCCTCAGTCATTCCCTGCAGGCCGCTTTTGCCGTAGCCGACCTTGAAGTCGCTGTACCACGTCTCGCCGATCGCGATGGGATGATGCGAGAATTCGGCGTTGATACCGATCTGATACATGATCGCGTCGTTGCCGAGCCGAAGCTCGAGGGACGGGTCGTGCTTCATGCCGGTGCCCGTGCCCTGAATTCCGAAGATGCGCGCCACCTTCTCCTTCGATTCCTTCTTGAAGCGATACAGCGTCGGCACCCGGTCGACCTTCTCGCGCCGGATTGCCCGTGCAAATCGTTCCCGAGGCTTCAGTTCGGCCATCGCCGTCCTCCTTGTTCCGACCGTCGCATCCTAGAAACCAAGCAGACGCCGGCGCTCGCGGCCGGACGCCGCGATGTGCTCGGGCGTAGATCCACAGCAGAAGCCGACGAGATGCGCCCCAGCTTCGACGAGCTGCTCGAAGCGCGTAGCGGCGAATTCGGGGTCCTCGTACGCCATCGTGGCCATGACCTGCGAGTTCGGCTTGGCCGAGACGAAAGTCCGGCCGGCCAGGCCGTGTTCGGCGAAGTAGCGGCTGAACTCGCGCGTCACCACTACCGCGTCGTCTACGCCGATGGTGCAATTCGCGCCGACGATGTCCACGCCGAGCGCGCGCGCGCCGATGAAGGGCCGCTCGGCCAGCAAATCTTCATTGCCCTCCATGATGTTCCGGACCGTGTCGCCGAAGAATGTTCGGAACGCAGCATCGCTGCCTGCCGGCCGATTCATGAAGGCGAACGTCGTGTAGATAGGCACGCTGACGCCTTCATCGGCGAACACCGTGCGGGCCGCCTCGACCGCCACCTGACCCTCGAGCGACTGAAGCATCGTCTCGACGCAAATCGCATCGACTCCGGCACGGACAAGGGCTCTAATCTGCGCGAGCATCGATGTCATCACTTCGTCGTACGTGGCCGACTGGCCGATGATCTTTCCGGTCGGGCCGACATTGCCCCCGACGAACACCTCGCGTTCTGCCTCGTGAACCACCTCGCGGAGCAGTTGGACGCCGGCCGCGTTGAAGCGATCGGCCATTTCAGGCTCCATGTGGAACTCGGCGAGTCGGAGCGGCGTGCTGTTGAAGGTATTCGTGAGAACTAGGTCGGCGCCCGCCGCGATCTTCGCCCGGTAGAGCTCACGGACGACGTCAGGCATGGTCTCGTTGTACTGGTCGCAACACTCCCCGCCCACGTGCTCTACACCGAGGCGCTGCTGGAACCAGGTGCCCGTGGCGCTGTCGCTGAGCAGCGGCGTCCGCGACGCCAGGCGCGCCAGAAGCCCGCTCACCCGTCCGTCCTCACGCCTTCCGGCGGCGATGGTAGGCGAGGTAGTTCAGCGAATACTCGTCCTTGCCCATGAGCGCCTCTGCAGCGAGCTTGAATTCCAGGCACTCCTTGGGCGGATTCATCACCGGGTCGACCATCAGCGTGTCGCAGCCGGCCAGGACCGACAGGATCAGAAACGCATTATTCAGCACGCGACGATCAGGAAGACCGAACGAAACGTTGGAATGTCCACCGAAAATGTGAACGTCGGGAAGCATCTCGCGAAGCTGCTTGACGGCGTCGAGATAGTGCATTCCGAACTCTGGCCCGGCGCCGACAGGAAAGACGAGGGCGTCGAGGAAGCGGTCCTCCATCGGGATCCCGTGCTCGTCCATCTGCTTCGAGAGCTCGGTCAGGTGATCGACACGTTCCTGTGCGCTGTACGGCATGCCGGAACGGCCGGACGCGTTGCCCGCGAGATAGGCGTTGTACTCCTTGGCCATCGCGTGCAGGACGTTGCGCCCTTCTTCCAGGTTCACCGAGTTGATGAAAGGCCGACTCTTCTTCGGGTCGTGCACCTTGAGCCCCGCCTCGATCGTCAGAGGATCTGAGGAGTCGATACTCACGATCGCGTCGGTCATGCCCTGGACCGTCTGAACGATCCAAGCCATCCACTCCTTGCGCTGCTCGGGATATGGCGACATCTCGTCCACGCAGAGATCGATGATGTGGGCTCCCGCCGCCAGCTGGGAGTGGACTGCAGTCTCGAGATATTTGAGGTCCTTGTTCCGCAAGCACTGCCCGACGTACGGGATCAGGGCGTTGGCGTGCTCTTTCGGGTCCTCTGGAAAGGCGTCCGTCAGATCGAGTATCCGCTTGGTCCCAGATGTGTCGTTATAAGCGAGGCCGCGCTTCTCGCCGTCCTTGAGGATGCGCGGGCTCGAGCCCTTGATCTTGCGGGTGGCGTTGAGGTTTTCGCCGATGATGATCAGACCCTGATGCTCGATCATGCCCCGCTTCCTTTCGGTCGGATGTCCCTGAGACGGATGACGACAGGATCTTCGCCTCGGAAGTGGTTCGTCCACGAGCACGTGCCACGCTTCGCGGCGTCGACGCTCGGGATGAGAATGTCTTCGAGCTCTCCGAGGCGTCCGGCATCGCGCGCGATCCGGTATTTCTGGTTATGGATGCACTCGCGATCCCCGAACTCACACAAGTTCTCGGTGGTGCCGCCGCAGGGGCCGTTGGCGAGGCCTTTCGGACACGTCTCAGGGCAGACGTACGCGGTGTGCGGTAGACGACAGAATCCGCATGTCTGGCATCCGACCAGTGGTTGTTTCATGCGCTGCTCGAGCCAGTGCAGGCCCCGATCGATCGTCGACGCCGCGGGAACCATGCGCGCGATCGGCTTCAAAACGGCCGCACCGGGCGAACCATCGGCAAAGACGAGGCGGTCCAGGCGATCGAGGCGGCGGAACGTTTTGAGCCCCGCGCTCGGCTCGTGCGCAACATCGAGATCGCGCAACGTCAGGGCCTCGTACGGCACGTTCCAGCCTGCGGGCTCGGCCAGCTCGTGGAAGAGGTAGTACGATCGCGGCGCGGTGACGGTGGGAGCGCCGTTGGCGCTCCGAAGTGCGTGCCACCACGCGTCCCACCAGGCCCCCTCGTTCGCCAGGCCGCGTTCGAGTCCGTCAACTTGCTGCATGAGGCGGTCGAGTTTGTCGAACTGGTGCATCCCGGTGAGTTGAAAGCCCGCGAAGCCCAGTCGCTTGAACCCGACGATCTGGAGCGCAAGCCGACGGTAGGCGGCACCGACGCCCTTGTCCGGCTGAGCCGACTCAGCCTCCAGCCTGGCTTGGAGCTCATCGGTAATGGTGATGCCGGCGAGCTTGTTGGCGCGAATGTAGCGGGCGCGAGCGACGGTGAGGAGCATCACGCCGGCCATCACAGGCGCGGTCAGCCCGCGGCGACGTCGGTAGGCGATCAGCTCCTTGCACTTGAGCATGTCCCAGCCAACTTGCGTGATGAAGGCATTGGCGCCCGCACGCTCTTTCTTCACCATCTTCAAGTACTGATTCATCGACTCTTCTTCGCGGTACTTGAACGGCGAGACGGCCGCCGCCACGAACATCGCGGGCGACGCGGCGCGGACCTGGGCGACCATGTTGACCGAATCGTAGTAGCGGACCGTACGCCCCACCGGCGCCGTTCGAACCTTGTCACCCGTAACGAGCAGCACGTTGTCGAGGCCGTTGTCACGCATCCGGCCGACTGCATCCGCCACCCAAACGGCATCCCGGTCCTTCCCGGACAGATGGACGATCGGCACTTTGCCGGACGCCTCGGCTACCCGTGCGGCGACGCGCACGGGATCGTGGTCGTGATCGGACTTCACGCGATCGGTGAGCGCGATCGTGTCGAAACGCCCGTCGGCCTTGATGTGCTCGGCCAGATCGGTGATGGGCGCGATGGCCGACTCGAACGCCTCGTGCGCCTCCGGTGTGACGAATTCGATCGACGCGACGAACTGCCGGCGCTCGAGTCGTCGTCGCAGCAGGTTGTCGTGATGGGTATCTTCCATCAGCACTCCCCTAGCTCGTGGGCAGTACTCCGAAGAGCCCCGAAATGGACTTCTTCGGTGTCATCACGCAGTACTCGCTGAGGCTCACCGGCAACGGCATGCCGGAGAACACTGAAAACAGCTCGGGCTGCTCCGTCAGTGCCCAGTCCATGAACCCCGGCGCAAGGCGAGGGCTCAGCCGTCGGGCTTTAGGCCGGAGTTCTGCCGTGAGGCGGCTCCGAAACTTCCGCAGCGCATCTTCGATGGCGAGCCATCCGGCAGTCTCGACAAAGAGCGCCTCAAGGAGCTCATCGGACTCCGTCATTTGCGTGACGCGCTCATCCAAGGCCGCGCCGATGGTGCATACGAAGCAGACCACGTCACTCGCTTCAGCGAGATGAGTTTGAAAACATCGCCCATGAAACGTGGGGCCATCGACGAGCCGTAAGGCGTCGCGATTGACTGAATCGACGGACTTCCGGATGAAAACGACGTCTGGGGCAGCGAGATTTTCTGCGAGGTCCAGCATGTCCCGGCCGACCTCACGAATTGCCGGTGCGACACGATCCAAGTCGCGATAACGCTGAAATCGCAGAAGGGGCTCGAGCTTTAGCTTCGGCGCGCCAGGAACGAAGCGCTCGGCCGGCATGGCCAGAATATACAACAAATATATTATGTTTGCGCGTGCCTACCAGGCATCCCAGGCCGTGGGGGGCGGGCCGCCTAAGTACCCTAGATATCGTGTTTCTAGTGGCGATCCGCCTCGCGGCGCCGCAACTCCTTACGATCGATCTTTCCCGTGGTTGTCAGCGGGAAGTTCTCGACGAACTCGACGGCTCGCGGGTATTTGTAGGCGGCCAGCTGTCGCTTCACATGCTCCTGGATACGCCCCTTCAGCGCGTCAGATGGCGTCACGCCCGCCGCCAGACGGACCAGCGCCTTCACGACCGCTCCGCGGATGGCGTCCGGCGCGGCGATCACGGCGGCTTCCGCTACCTCGTCGAGCGCAAGCAGTGCTTCCTCGACCTCAGCGGGCCCGATCCGGTAACCGCCGCTCTTGATGAGATCGTCGTTGCGACCCATGAAGCGGAAGTAGCCCTCGTTGTCCCGCACCGCCATGTCGCCGGTCTTGATCCACGCGCCAGGAACGTCGCGGCCGCCCAGGAACATCTCGGCGGTCTTCTCCGGCTTCTCCCAGTATCCGAGAAAGCCGGTCGGGTCGCCCCGGCGCACGACGATCTGACCCTCGACGCCCGAGCCGACGGGCGCCCCGTGCTCGTCCACCAGTTCGACCTCGCGGCCGGGATAGACGCGGCCCATGAAACCCGGGCGCACGGGCCAGAGGACAGAGCAGCTCCCGATCAAGTGATTCACTTCCGTGAGTCCGTAGAACTCGTTGACGGCGGCGCCCAGCTCCTCTTCTCCCCAATGCAGAACCTCGGCCGCGACCGACTCGCCGCCGCTCGCGATCACGCGAAGCCGCGTGCCGAACCGCTCGCGCGGCCTCCGCACCTGCGCCATCATCTTCAGCGCCGTAGGCGCGAGGAAGGCGTGCGTGACGCCGACGTCGGCGATCATCGCGAACGCGCGCTCGCCCTCAAAGCGCACGCCCGAGCCGAGTACCGGCAGGCCGAACACCCACGCGGGGAGCAGGACGTCAAGCAGACCGCCGACCCACGCCCAGTCGGACGGCGTCCAGAACACGGTCTGTTCGTCGAAGCGGATGTTGAAGACGAGCGCGATCGTCACGAGGTAGCCGGCGAGCACGCGGTGCGCGTGCAGCACGCCCTTGGGCGGGCCCGTCGTGCCGGAGGTGTACATCAGGAGCGCCGGCTCTTCGGCCGCCGTGTCGGCGGTCGGACAGACAGCAGCGCCGCGTTCCAGCAGCGCCGACCAAGCAAGGCCGGGGCCGCCGCCGCCCACCACGATGACGTGCCGCAGGTGCGGGAGTCGATCACGGATCGCGTCGATGCTCGCCACCGCATCGGCAGCGATGACGATGGCCACCGCGCGGCAGTCTCCCAGGATGTATTCGAGGGTGGCGGGCCCGTAGAGGTGGGACAGCGGGACGGACACGGCGCCCAGCTTGAACAGCGCCAGATGAGTCACCGGCACCTCGACGCACTGGGGCAACACCAGGGCGACCCGATCGCCGCGCGACACGCCCAGCGCGCTGAACGCGTTCGCCAGGCGGCTCGCCTGCTCCGCCACTTCCGCGAACGTCCACGACCGGCGCCGGCCCGCCGCGTCCTCGTACAGCAGCGCCCGACGCGCCGGCGCCTCGGCGGCCCAGCGATCGACGGTGGCGGCCGCGATGTTGTAGCGCCCGGGAATCTGCCAGCGGAAATGGCGGATGATCTCGTCGTAGTTCCGATAGCCGGAGAGCCCCGGGATCACGGCGCATGCACCTCCGCGCGGATCGACTCGAGAATCTCGCGCTTCAGGTGCATGAACACCGGGCTGGTGAGAACGTCGAGCGTACGCGGGCGCGAGAGAGGGACTTCGCGCTCGAGCTTGATCCGCCCTGGGCGCGCCGTCATGACGTACACCCGATCCGCGAGGAAGATGGCCTCGTCGACGTCGTGCGTGATGAACAGGATCGTCGGCCGCGCCGCCTGCCAGACATCCAGCAGCCACTCCTGCATGGTCGAGCGCGTCTGCGCGTCGAGGGCGCCGAACGGTTCGTCCATCAGGAGCACGGCGGGAGAGTTGATGAGCACGCGCGCGATCGCCACGCGCTGCTTCATGCCTCCCGATAGCTCGTGGGGATAGTGATGCTCGAAGCCACGCAGCCCGACGACGTCGATGTAGCGCTCGGCGAGGCCCTCGTAGGCGGTCCGTCCGAGACCGCGGATCCTCGGACCGTAGACGATGTTCTGGTGGATCGAGAGCCACGGGAACAGCGCCTGCTCCTGGAACACGACGCCGCGATCCGGTCCGGGCCCGGCCACCGGCCGGCCATCGACGAGGACCTGGCCCTCGCTGGCCGTCTCGAAGCCCGCGACGACGCGGAGCACGGTCGACTTGCCGCAGCCGGAAGGGCCGAGCAGACACACGATCTCGTTCTCGCCGATCGTCAGGGACACGCGACGTAGGGCTTCGGTTCGCTTCCCGGTCACGGGCTCCACGAAGATCTTCGACAACTCCTTCAGATCGACCTTGGCGCGCCCCATCAACGGAACAGGTTCGGCGACCAGCGCAACGCGCGCCGGAACGTGTAGACGATGACACGGTCGGAGGCGTAGCCGATGAACCCAACCAGCAGCATACCGACCATGATCAGGTCGATGCGAAACAACTCGCGCGCGTCCGCGATCGCCGAGCCGAGGCCCGTGCCGACGCCGGTCATCTCGCCGACGACCAGACAGACCCACGCGAAGCCCAGGCCCACTCTCAGGCCGGCGAGCACCGACGGCAGCGACGCGGGTATCAGCACTCGATAGAACAGCTGGCTCGGCCGCGTGCCGAGCATCTGCGCCGCTTCAATCAGGCGCCGGTCGACGACCTTCACGCCGATGGTCGTGTTGATGACGATCGGGAAGAACGCGCCGAGGAAGATCAGGAAGAGGGTGGCGCGGTGGCCCAGGCCGAACCACATGATCGAGAGCGGCAGCCATGCCGTGATCGGGATGGGCCGGATGACCTGGAGCACTGGATCGATGAAGCGCTCGAGCGTCCGGCTCACTCCGAGCAGGATCCCGAGCGTGACGCCGCTGACGACGGCCAGCCCGAAGCCGTTGAAGACTCTCAGCGTGCTGATGTATGCGTGCTTGAGGAAGCTTCCACTGAAGACATAGGCCCCCGGCGAGTTCGGATTGCCGAGGATGAAGTCGAACCCGGTCGTCGCGACCTTCCACGGTGACGGCATTAGCCGCGGCGGCAGATAGCCTGCGGTGACGGCAAGCTGCCAGAGCGCGACGAGGGCGGCTGGCAGCGCCAGGGCGCGCGCCGCCCGCCCGACCAGCGTCGCTACTTGCATCCGCCCGCCTTCGCTGTCTTGCTGAAGCGCTGATCCATCATCGCGGTGTAATCCGGCTCACGCTCGATGATCTGCAGCTCCCGCAGTGCCTTTCCCATCGCCTTGAAGCTGGAGACATACTCGTCGGAGAGCTCCCAGCCGATCCCCACGTTGACCATCGACGCCTTAGTCACTTTCGGGTCGAAGCCGAAGAGCCGGCGACCGGTGTCGATCCACTCGTCGTGGTTCTTGTCCATGTATTCGTAGGCGGCCTTCTGGGCGCACACCACGGTCTGCACGAGAAGGGGATCCTTCGCTACCATCGTCTTGCTCGTCGCGAGCGCGCTGTTCAGGCTGCCGATCGGGGTGTCGTAGGGGTACGAGAGGATTCGCCCGTATCCCTCGCTCACGGCCAGGGTCGGATGCGGCTCGGACCCCGAGTAGGCGTCGACATCGCCGCGCTGGAGCGCGATCGGCATCTCCGACCACGTGATCTTGATGAGCTGGACGTCCTTGTTCGGATCCAATCCCGCCTGGTTGAGCTTCGCGCGCAAGAGCACGTCCTGGAGCGCGCCCGGAAAGTTCGCGATTTTCTTGCCACGGAGATCGGCGACCGTCTTGATGGGCGAATCGGCCTTGACGACGATCGCGGCACCCTTGCGCGCGGCGTCTCCGATGAGCACCTGCGGGTCGCCTTGCGCGCCGGCGATGAGCGCCGCGGTCGTGCCGTACTGGCCGAAGTCGATGTTGCCGTTCACCACCGCCTTCTCCACGTCGAGGCTGGAGGTGAAATAGACAAGCTCGGCCTGCACGTCCTTCGGCAGGAACCGTTCGTAGAAGAGCGGAACCATCATGTGCACCAGCTTGAAGGTCCCGACCTTGATCTTCTTCACCGGCTGCGCGGTGCCGGGTGCCGCGAGAGCAGAGAGAATCAGCGAGCCGCCGATCACGGCCACGACGACGAGCCGTCGACTGAGACACATCATTGTCGTTCCTCCTGGATAGTCATGTGTCGAGCTCGAACCAGAACAGTTCCATCGGATGCTGGACTGCCGCGTCCGCCCACACCACCCGCACCCGCGCGCCGGGGACGAGGCGCCGGGCGTCGCCATAGTTCTTGATCTGCTGGAGCAGAAGCGTCGAGGCTCCCTCGAGCGCGACGTAGCCCAGGGTCAACCGCGTCTTCCCCCCGCCGGTCGTCAAGGTATAGGCGCACTCGGTCGCGGCCGCCAGCGTCCCGCGCCCAGGCAGCTCCACCCACTCGGTGACGGCGAGATCGTTGCCGCAGGCCGGCCGCGGCGGCATCCACACTGTCTCGCAGCGCGGACAGCGCGTGGCCATCAGGCGCTGATGCTCGAGCTCGAGGAAAAAACGTGAGTATTTGCCGAGCGAGTGCCGGAAGCGAAAGTCCAACTGGAGATCGATGATCTCTACCCGCCGGAAGGCGCTCCATGGATCCTCCGGCCCGAGGCGGCCGAGCGGATCAGTCGCCGTCAGCTCACGCAGCTTGGCGCCCACTCGCCCATCGCTTCGCGACCGTTCGGGCGGCATGGTTAATCTCGCCGTTCGAAGATCGAGACAACCGAGAAGCTCGCCGTCCCTCCGTGGATGTCCGCGAGCCCGCGCCGGGCGTTCGGCACCTGGCGCTCCGGAGGGCATTCGCCGCGCAGCTGTCGGACGATCTCGACCGCCTGTGCGAGGCCCATGGCACCCGGCGGTGCGCCCTGACCGATGAGGCCGCCCGACGTGTTCGTCGGCAGCTCGCCGCCGAGGTCGAACACGCCGCGCTCGGTGAGCGGGCCACTCTCGCCGTAGCGGCAGAATCCGAGATCCTCATAGGACTGCAGCTCCACGCCGGTATAGGGATCCGCCACCTCGGCCACGTCGAGCTCACGTCGTGGATCAGTCAGGCCCGCCATCGCATAGGCCATCGTGGCCGCCTCACGCTTGGCTCGGAAATGCGCGAGCCCGGGATATGGCGCGGGCCGGTCGCCGAGGCGCATACGGTCGGTGCCGCACCCGGCGCCGATGTAATAGACGCGCGCGCGATCGCGCCAGGCGCCCGCGCGCTCGCGGGCCCAGCGCGGCGTCGCGAGGACGAGCGCGGCCGCGCCGTCGGCGAGGACCGCGCAGTCCAGGCGCTTGTAGGGCGCGGCCACGGGCGGCGACTTCATCACGTCGTCCACCGTCACCGCCAGTGGCATGCACGCCATCGGATTGAACCGCGCGTTCCGGTGGTTTTTGACCGAGACGAGCGCCATCTGCTCCTCGCGCGTTCCATAGCGGCGCATGTGCTCCTGCATCATCAGCGCGTAGTACGCCGTGAAGAAACCGCCGGCGGCCATCTCGAAGTCGACGTCGCCGGACATCGCGTATACCTGCCGCACCGTCGTCGAGGGCACCTGGCGCCCCATCGCATCCGCTCCGACCACGAGCATCGACTCGCAGAGTCCTGCCCGCAGATAGGCGAAGGCGGTACGCAATGCCGCGCCGCCTGTTCCGCCTCCCGCTTCGACGCGCACGCTCGGCCTGGGACAGAGTCCGAGAGCGTCGTGGACGACCTGTCCCATCGTCAGTTGCCGAGCGATGATCTCGCTTTCGTACGCGACGATAGAATGCTCGATGCTTTCGGGCTCGATCCCGGCATCGGCGAGCGCCGCCTGCGCGGCCTCAATGATCCAGTCGACAGGTGTGCCGTCCGGCCGCTCGGCCGCGAACTTCGACAGCCCGCCTCCGAGCACCACAACCTCGGGCGCCTCAGGTGATCTCACTCCCGGGACGCCGGCCGGCCGCGCGATGGACGGGTCCTCACCGTCCCGCCCACTTCGGCGCACGCTTTTCGCGGAACGCCGCATAGCCCTCACGCACGTCTTCGCTCCGGTAGAGCGGTGACTGTAGATACGCCTCCATCTCCTCACCGGAGCGGAGATCCGTCGTCCACGCCCGATCGATAGCCTGCTTCGCGAGACCGACGGCCATCGGCGCTCCCATCTTGAGTTCTGTCGCGAGCTCCGTGACCGCCGCGACGAGCTGCTCGCCCGGGACCACCCGGTTCACGAGCCCCATGGAGAGGCACTCGTCCGCGCGTACGCGGCGGCTGGTCAGAATCAGATCCTTCGCGCGGGAGACGCCGACTAGGCGTGGCAGGCGCTGCGTTGCGCCGAGGTCGGGAATCAGCCCAAGCCGGACCTCCGGGATCATGATGAATGCGTCGGCCACTGCCACGCGAAGGTCACACGCGAGCGCCAGATCGACGCCGCCACCAAGGCAGGCGCCGTTGATGGCCGCGATCACCGGCTTCTCGAGCTGCTCCAGCCTATCGAACACGGATTGCAGCCGCCGCAGCGTCTTGCGGAAGGCCGACGACTCGGCATCAGAGAACTCTTTGACCAAGTCCAGGTCGGCACCCGCGCAGAAGACCGTCCCGGATCCCGTGATGACCACCACCCGAACCGACCGATCATCGGACGCGTCGGCCACGGCCGCGTCGAGGGCCGCGAAGACCTCGTGCGACATCGCGTTCAGCTTCCGCGGCCGGTTCAGCGTCAGCGTGAGCACACCGTCCTCGAGTGCGCGAAGGAGAACCTTGTCGTCCGTCATCTCTGCCGGCCTCCTGGCCGTCGTCTTACAACTGCAGCCGCTGAGCGATGATGTCCTTCATGATTTCGGAGGCGCCGCCGCCGATCGACCACAACAGCGCGCTGTTCGATAGTTCCCAATCATGGCGTAGGAGCGGCACGACCGCCGAGACGTTGAGATGCGTCGAGATCGCCGCGAGTGAGCAGAGCCCGAGCAGGGTCGGCGTCACGCCCCCTGCCCCGCTTCCTCCAGCTCACGCCCGCCGACGTACTGGAGCGCGATGAGCGCGGGGAACAACAGCACCATGAAAATCGTCGTGGCGGCACTCGAGACCTGAAACGAGTCCAGGTTGTACGTGTCGTAAAGCGCCGCCGGATAGCTCTGATTGATCGGCGTGTTCAGCAGAAAACTCGCGTTGAACTCGCCCAGCGAGATGGCGAACACGAGGAGCGAGCCGACGAGAATCGCATGCTTGAGATTGGGCAGGATGACCCAGCGCATCCGCTGCCACCAGGTCGCGCCGAGGCTGGCCGCCGCCTGCTCGAGCGCGATGAAGTCGAAGCTGCGCAGCGTGTTCGTGACCGCGCGGATCATGAAGGGCATCGTGTAGAGGAGATGGCCGACCAGGATGATGTACCAGGTGGGCCGCAGCGTCGTGTGGGCCTGGATCAGCGCGATGGCGACCGCAATTCCCGGAATCGACATCGGCAGCAGCACAATCTCTTCCACGAGCGCCTGCCCGCGGAACCGGTATCGGACCAGCGCGTAGGAAGCTGCGACGCCGATCACGGTCGTCAAGACAACCGACACCACGGCGAGCTGGAGCGTGAAGAGGATCGTTTTGCCGTATACGCGGAGGACATAGCGGTACCACAGCGAGGTGAAGAACCCGGCCTGCGTCTGTGTACGCTCTGCAAAGATTCCCCTGCTCGTTGTCGCCTGCCAACCGGGACCGACTTCACTGGCTGTCCCCATCGCCTGGGACGTCGTCATGGCGCCCCAGACCGAAACAGCGACGGGCGAAAGAATGGCGAGCGCGAGCAACACGCTGATCGCATAAGCGACGCCGGTGAGCAATCGCACCCCAACCGTCGTGAGCGCGATCGGCCGAGGCCGACCGGCCATAGTCCCGGCGACAGCGTTAGCGCTGCTTGAAGACATAGTGTCTCTCGCCAAGGCGGCGCAGGTACAGATTCGTGGTGAGCGTGACGGCGAGCATGACGACGCAGAGCGCGCTCGCGAACTCGAAGTTTGCGTATCCCGTGATCTCGAGAAAGATATCGACGGGCAACAGGTTGAACTTCTTGGCGATGATCAACGCGACGCCGAATGACCCCATGGACACGGCGAATGCCAGCGCGACGGTCGAAATGATCGCGGGGAGGAGCAGCGGCACCAAGACATACCAGAGCCGCTGCCATAGCGTCGCGCCGAGACTGCGAGCAGCCGCGTCCAGGTCGAAATCGAATTTTCGGATGGCCGCTTCCAGCGTGAGGGTCGCGCGTGGGATCTCGAAGTACACGTATGCGATGACGAGACCCGAGAGCGTGTAGGCCGTCATCGAGAGATATGCCTCGCCGGTGAGCCAATGCAGCACGGCGGGAATCACCCCCCACCGTCCCAGCATGATCACGATCATGAACCCGACGATCACTCCAGAGAATGCCATCGGAATCGTCAGCACGGCCCGGAACAGCCGCTTGCCGGGGAACTGTGTGCGCACGAGTACCCAGGCGGGTGCGATGCACAAACTGACGGAACCAACCGCGACCGCCAGAGACAAGACGACGCTGTGGAGGAGGGACGAGAGATAGTAGCCGTCACCGAAGAGCTTCACGTAGTTTTCGACGGTGACCGTCTGAAGCCATTGCCCAGCACTCCAACCACCAACCTGCTTGGTGCGTCCCTCGAGGACGCCTCCGCCGGGCACGAGGCTGTTGGCCGCAAGATAGCAAAGCGGGTACAGAAGAAACACGGAGAGGAAAACGACGAGCGGCAACACCAGTAAGGCGCCGCTGGCGCGAGTCCTCATCGCCGTCGCTCCCCGATCGCCTCGTCACCGAGCCCGACGGACTTGCTCGATCCAGGCCTTCTTATAAGCGTCGACCATCTTCACTTTCTGCGGCAGGTCATAAGCCTTCAGGCCGTCGTACGAGCCGTAGAGAGGTTTCATCTTGGCGGCGATCTCTGGCGTGAGGGCTCCGGGATGAATTGGCCGAAAGAATGACTCAGCGAACACGCGTTGCGCTTCCTCGGTATTGAGCCAGTCGAGCGCGAGCTTGGCCAATCGCGGCGTTGGCGCGTTCTTGACCAATGCCACGTTCAGCGGAAATACCGTGGAGCCCTCGCACGGGATCACGACCTCCACCGGTCCGCCGTCGTGGTGCTTCATCTTGTACCCGCTGCCGTCGGCGTGGATCCAGATAGGAATCTCGCCGCGGAGCGACGGGTTGTACGAGGTTTCCTTGTTGTACGAAATGATGTTTGGATGAAGTTTCTTCAGATACTCGATCCCTGGAGTGAAATTGTCGTATGAGCCGCCGTGTACCCAGAGCGCCGTAAAGATGGCATCGAACGCGGTCCCCTGCACCGTCGGGTCATCGTAGGCCACGAGGTTCTTGTATTCCGGCTTGATCAGGTCGCTCCAGCACTTCGGAACGGCTGCCTTCGCCGCCGTGAGCGCCTTCGTGTTGACCACGAACGCGATGGTTCCGTAGTGAATGTTGAACCACCGACCGTCGGCATCCTTGTGCTCTTTCGGGATGAGGTCCCAGCCCTTCGGCTTGTAGGGTTCGTGGAGGCCGCGCTCGGCGGCCTGCGAACCGATCGCCGCGTTGTAGTAGACGACCGAGGCTTGGGGCTTCGGCTGCTCCGCAATGAGCGCCGCCATCGCCGTCACGCTCGACTTCATGTCGGGTGGCCATGTCACACCGTACTTGTCAGTGAAGAATTTCTGCACGCCGCCCCAATTGGCGTAGTTGGGCTGATGGTCGTAGCCGATCAGCGTTGTGCCTTCAGCCTTCTTCGCATCCTCGAGCGCGGCCTTGAACTCCGCCTGCGCCTTGGCGTCGAAGTGATTCGCCCGTGCGGTATGTGGCCAGAGCGGAATGATTGCGACGAGCGCCGCGATCAAGAGCCTCATGGGTCCTCCTTGCTCAAGACATGGATCTTGTCCAGGTCCACGCGAACCGGAATAACGTCGCCGACATCGATTCGCTGCGAGGCGCCCACGTCCAGCAGGACGCGATGGCCGGTCGCAGCTGAGGCGCGGAGCCGGATCCGACTACCCAGGTACACCACGTCTTCGACCTTGAGAGAGAACTGTGGCGACGTGCCATCACTACAGACGCAGACGTCTTCGGGCCTGAACATCACAACGCGCTCGCCCGCGGGCGCCGGATGTCCGGCCGCAGCGACGACGCCGAACGGCAGCGTGAACGTTCCGCGGCCGTCGCAAACGCAGGGGATCAGATTCGCGTTTCCGATGAAACCAGCGACGAAAAGCGAGGCGGGACGCCTGTAGATCTCAGCGGGTGTGCCCGTCTGCACCACGCGGCCACTGCGCATCACGGCTATCTGATCTCCCAACGAGAGGGCCTCCGTCTGGTCGTGCGTGACGTAGACGGTTGTGGTGCGAAATTCCGTCAGAAACCGACGTAGCTCGGCACGGAGATCATCGCGGATCTGCGCGTCGAGCGCGGACAGCGGCTCATCCATAAGAAGGATCCTGGGATTGAACACCATTGCTCGGGCGAGGGCCACGCGCTGCGCCTCACCGCCCGAGATCTGGCGGATCCGCTTGTCCCGCAGCCGTTCGATCCTCATCGTCGAGAGCATCCACGTCACGCGTTCCCGGCGCTCAGCTGGTGCGACGCCGCGAACTCTGAGACCGAAGCCGACATTCTCTTCGACGGTCATGTTGGGGAAGAGCGCGTAAGACTGGAACACGACGCCGGCATCGCGTCGTTCTGCCGGAACCGCCGTAACGTCCCTACCGCCGATAAGCACCCGCCCTTCACTGGTCTCGACGAGGCCGCCAATGACCTTCAGCGCGGTGGACTTGCCCGATCCCGACGGTCCGAGCACCGCCGTGACCTTGTCTTCAGGAACGGTGAGCGAGACGTGGTCGAGCGCTCGCGTGCCGTCCGGGTAAGTCACGCCGACGTCGATCAGCTCGATCGTGGCCATGACTTGGCGGTGTGTTCGTTAGAACCAGTACCAGCGCTGCGGCGCCCGGGTCGCCTCACCCAGTGCCGGCGGTGGGGTGCGGCGGACGGCGACGACGTACGCGATCGTGGCCACAACGGCGGAGACGAGGACGAGCCAGAAGTCGCGGGTGGCAAAGCCCACGTAGGCGGTTGCCGCGGCGACGAGCCCGGCCTCGGTCACGAAAAAACTCCACCAGGCGAACCGGCGCAGACCCGGCGGCATCTCAGCGACTCCCTGCGCGCGGCTTCAAAAGCCCTTCCATGACCGTCCGCACCTTGGCCTCACGAATTGCCGGTTGAGAGTAAAAGATCCGGCCAAGTGGAGCCGCGAAGACGTGGATCATGCGGCTCCAGCCGAGGTACGCGAGGAAGCCCGACGCCAGCACGGCGTGGGTCATCCAGAAGAACGAATAAGATCCAGCGTACGGAGCCCCCCCGCGCAACGCCTCGCCCATCCAGTAGCCGAGCAGGATCCAACCATAACCAGGCTGCGCGGGCACGTTGGCGAAATGCAGACCCTGGGCGATGAATCCTGTCAGAACGACCAGGAGCAGGAAGATCGTGCCTGGCGTGTCATTGAACTTCGCTTGCTCCGTCCCTGCAGTCAGGGCCCCACGCACGAGCGCGATCAACAGTCCGACGAGAAGGACGATGCCCGACAGGTTCAAGCCGAACTTGAGAAAGAGCCATCCAGCGTTGCCAGTCATGAACGGCTCGGAGGGCAGATATTTCGTGAGGAGTGCGGTCAGGATGTCGAACACGAAGAGAACGGAAAACCCCCACGAAATCAGCATGTGGCGCGTCCACGGGAGGCGGCCGCGCAACCGGATGCGCCGCTGCACGACGACCTCATCGGCGTACGCGTGCGCGAGCGCGGTCGCGTCGACGGCCCCTAGTGGTATGAAGCGGCCGCTGGCACCGAAGATCACTGCGAGCTTCGCAAACAGGTTGCGATACAGACCGATGAATAGCGCGCCGATGAAGAGTGGGATGAGGATCCAGAAGACTGCCATCAATGTCATCGGCGCCTCCTACCGGATCACGAACATCGCGGGCGCGGCCGGCCCGCCGACACGCTCGCCGCCCGCCTTCGCGGCCAGTCGTTCCAGGTCGGCCATCTCACCGCTGACGATCGCTTTGGTTGGACACACCTCCTCGCACGCCCGCGGCAACTCGGCCGGACGATCGGCGCAGAACGTGCACTTCGACATCTTGCCCTCCGCGCCGAACTGAGGGACGCCGAACGGACAGGCCCAGAAGCAGAACATACAGCCGACGCACGTGGCTTGATCGACCAGGACCACCCCGTCGCCACGCTTGGTGATCGCGGCGACAGGGCACGACTGCAGGCACGGCGCGTGGTCGCAGTGCAGGCACGGCATCGACAGGTTGCGCGTGCTCACCTTCGGATAGACGCCGGTCTCGATCTTCACGATCTGCCGCCAGGAGACGGCACCCGTGGCATTCCACGTCGCGCACGCGACCTCGCACGCGTGGCAGCCCGTGCATTTCCCGATGTCGAAGAGCCAGCCCCTGCTCGCCATCGCGCCTACACCTTCCTGACCCGAACTTTGCATTCGTTGTAGCCGATGCCGCCGGAGATCGGATTCACATTGGTCCCGAGAATCGGGTTGATGTGAGTGCCGCGGCCTTTCGCGATGCCTTGCCAGTGGCCGAAGCCATGACCGTGGCGAACGCAGACAACGCCCGGCCGGATCCCGGCGCGCACCTTTGCTCGGATCGTGACGGCGCCTTGCGGGGAGGCCACTTCGATCCGATCATCATCCTTAATCCCGAGTCGGTCGGCATCGCCCGCATTCAGCTCGGCCCAGTTCTCGCTACGAATCCGCATCAGAATCGGATTGTTCTGCGTTGTGAGGTTGCAGTGGGTCTCGAACTTGCTGTTGATCAGCTGGAACGGATAGTCGGCATCGGGGATGACATTGCGATCGCGGTATTCTGGCAGCGCGTTGTGGCCGTGTTTGGCAAACGACTCGGACATGAGCTCGATCTTGCCGGTCGACGTCGCAAAGCCTGACTGCCGATACTTGTGGTACTTGAGCTCGCCAGACCAGAAGCCGCTCTTCTTCATCGTCTCAAGGTCCGTGGGCAGGCCGCCAATGATCCGACGTCCCCAGTCTTCCCATGAGTTCCATCGGAACAGGTCGCCGTACCCCATCTTCTCGGCGAGCCCGCGGACGATCTCGTACACCGGCCGAGCCTCGTGGTACGGCGGCAGCGCCGGCACGCAGATGATCGCCTCCGGCGGCATCGCGAGGCTCTGGCGGATCTCGGCGCGCTCGTAGAACGACGCTTCGGGCAGCACGAATTCACACTCCGCCGCGGTCTCGCTGAAGTAAGTGTCGATCGCGACCGAGAGTTCGAGCGCTTGGAGCGCCCCGCGGTACAGCGCGGTGTTCGGCTCGCTCATGACCGGATTCGTGCACTGGAAGAACAGGCCCTTCACGGGGTACGGCGTTCCCTCGAGAATGGCCTTCGGCAGCAGCTGCGTCGGGAGATCGGGCGCCAGCGGGTAGCCCATGGCGACGTGCAACGGAGGGCGTGTGGGCTTGGTCTTGCGGTCGTCGGGAATCGTGAGCGGCGGCTGCAGCGGCGCCCAGTCCTTGAGGATCAGATTACCTGGCCCGTCGATCTGGCCCGTGAGCGCGTCGAGGATGTAGACGACGCGAGAGGCGTCGAGGCCGTTGGCGTAGTTGCCGAGTCCCTTGAACGTCTCGATGATCGCGGGGCGCGTGCTCGCGAACTCGCGCGCTAGCCGCCGGATCGTATCAGTCGGGACGCCCGTGATACCTGCCGCCCACTCGGGCGTGTAGCCCCGCGCCACGACGTGCCGGCAGAACTCGTCAAACCCGTGCGTCCACTGACGACAGAACGGCTCGTCGTACAGTCGCTCCTGCACGATGACATGCGCCATGGCGAAGAGCAGCGCACCATCCGTGCCGGGCGCGATCGGGATCCACTCGTTGGCCTTCTCCGCTGTGGCCGTGAACGCCGGGTCGACCGCGATGAGACGAGCGCCATTAGAAACCGCAGCCAGTAGCCCGCGGCTCTCGTAGAGGTTCTGGTTCGCACCCAGCATGTTGATGCCGAGCAGCATGACAAACTTCGCGTTCTCATAGTCGTGGACCGGAAAGACGTGTCCGAGCACTGTGAGAGCGGCCAGCCGCCGATCTTGCTCACAAGCGGAAGTGTGCCCGTAATAGTTCGGCGTGCCGTAGCACTCCGTGAGAAAGAGCTGGGCGAAGACACTGTTGGGATCGACGTGCCAGAGATAGGCCACGGCCTCCGGGCCGTACTTGGCCTTGATGTCGGTCAGCTTGCGGGCGATCTGCGTGAACGCTTCGTCCCAGGAGATGCGTTCGAAGCGGTTCGGGCCGATGCGCCGCATCGGGTGCTTGAGGCGGTTCTCGTCCTTGGCGAGCACGTGGCTGGCTTCGCCCTTCACGCAGCGCGAGCCCTTGGTGGACGCGCGAGTATTCCCGCGAACGTAGACGACCTCGCCCCGGCGCGTGAAGACCTCGGTCGGACAGGTCCACGGACAGACGTAACAGATGCCCGGTGTCATCTCCGCGTCGCGCAGCCGTTCCAGCGTCTCCGTCGTGCCGGCCGTCTCCTTCATAAGCGCCTCATATCTTGAAGCGCGCGGGCGCCGGCGGCGGTACTGACAGGCCGCCGGCGCGCGAGCGGTCTACTTCATCCACTTCGGCGTGAAGACCTCGAAATCGCCATTCTTGACCTGCAGCCATGACATCTCGCGGATGAGGAAGTGTTCTGGCGCGTTGCCTTTGCCGATGGTCACGCTCGGGATGAGGCCACCCTTCCAATCGCGGATCGTCTCCAGTGCCTCCACCAGCCCGTCACGCGTGATCTTGTTCGTCTCCTTGGGCATGCGGCCAAGGCCTTCTGTGACAACCTGAGCACCCGCGTACCCCCACATGTGGATCGCGTCCGGCTCCTCGTTCGGGTAGTACTTCTTCAGCAGGCTCAGGAACTGCTTCATCTGCGGATCGGGCGAATTGGGACGGCGGAAAATCGTGCTGAAGTACGCTCCGTCGACCGCCTCCTTGCCCGCCAGCTCGATGACCTTTGGACTCTGTCCGAAAAACACCACCACTACTGGCGCTTTCCAGCCGAGCTTCTGCCGCTCCGTGAAGAAGCGCGCGGCATGCTCGGGCGCGCAGGAGCAGAGATGCACGTCTGGATTCGCCGCCTTCATCTTGATGACCTGCGCGCTCACGTCTAGTTCGTTTTTCTCGTAGGGTTCCTTTGCGACGAGCTGAACGCCATACTTCGAAAGAACCGACTCGACGCCTTCGATATGCGTCTTACCGGACGGATCGTTCTGATAGAGGAGCGACACGCTCTTGGCACCGAGCTGCTCCTTGGCGAACCGCACGAGGTCCTGGCCTTCGGTCTTGTAGCTCGGGTAGAGCGGGAATACATACTTCGAGGGATATTCGAGGTTCTTCGCGGCCCCCGTGCCAGCCCCGAGGAGCGGGACCTTGTTTTCCGCGATGTAGTCGATCACGGCACTGGTCGGCGCCGAGCCAAGCGGGTTGGCGATCGCGAAGCAATTGTCGCGCTCGATGAATTCCTTGACGACAACGGTCGTACGAGAGGGATTGTACTGATCGTCGACCATCTTGAAGTTAATCTTCCGACCGTTCACCCCGCCCTGTTCGTTGACGTGTCGGTACCAGATATCAGCGCCCTTGCCCATGCGGAAATACGTCGACTCCTTGCCCGTCATCGGCTGATAGGAGCAGAGCAGGATCTCCTTGTCGTTCACGCCCGGGGCCTGAGCACTGGCTACCTCCGCCAGGCCCATCCCGGCCGCGGCGACCAGCATCACCATCGCGATCATTCGTGTGCGCATAAGCGGACCCTCCTGGGTTGCGAACACTGCGCCTTACCCCGCCGCCTGGCGACCGAGGTACGACCGCACCACGTCGTTACGGTCCTTGAGCTCCTCCGCCGTGCCCTCGAGGACTACCCGACCCACCCGCAGCACGTACGAATAGTGGGCGATCGACAACGCCTGATAGGCGTTCTGCTCGACGAGCAGCACGGTGACCCCATCGGCATTGATGTTGCGAATGATCTTGAAAATCTCAGCCACAAGCTTGGGCGCCAGCCCGAGCGACGGCTCATCGAGCAGCAGAACCTTGGGCCGGGCCATCAATGCACGCGCGATCGCAAGCATTTGCTGCTCACCACCGGAGAGTGACCCTCCTGTCTGTTTGCTACGGCGATCGAGGATCGGGAAGTAGCCGTAAACTCTCGCGAGGTCGTCCGCGATGCTGCCGTCGCGGCAGTACGCGCCCATCCTTAGATTTTCGTGGACGGAGAGCCCGGCGAAGATGCGTCGGCCTTCCGGAACGTGCACGACACCGCGCCGCACGATCTCCTCGGGAGCGAGCCGGTCGAGACGAACACCATCGACAGCAATGCTGCCCGCAGTCGTCCGCAGCAGCCCCGAGATGGCACGGAGCGCCGTGCTCTTGCCAGCGCCATTTGCGCCCAGCAGCGCGACGATCTGGCCATGGCTGACCTTGAGCGTCACGCCCTTCAGCGCCTTGATCTGCCCGTAGCCGACCTCGACCGCCTCCAGGCTAAGCACGGACAGGCACCGTCTCGCCCAAATAGGCCTCCACGACGGCAGGGTGATTCAAGATCTCCTGTGGCGAGCCCCGGGCGATGTTCCGGCCGAAGTCGAGCACCGTCACTTCATCGCAGACCGCGCGCACCAGCGACATATCGTGCTCCACGACGAGGACGGTCACCTTCAGCTCACGATTCACCTCGCGGATGATCCCGCTCAGCTCTCGTGTTTCTTCCTCATTGCAGCCCGCGACGGGCTCGTCGAGCAGCAAGAGCGTCGGCTCAGCGGCGAGCGCGCGCGCGAGCTCGACACGCTTTTGATATCCGAATGGCAAGTGGACGACCTGCTGCTGGAGGACATCGGTCAGCCCGAACATCTCGGCCATCCGAGTCGCCCGCTGCCGCAGTGCTGCTTCTCGCCGAAGACCTGATGGCAGCGAGAGCATCGCCGCGAGCGGATTGCCGAGCCGGCTGTGCATACCGATCAGAATGTTGTCGAGTGTCGAGCGGGACCGGAACAAATTGATGTTCTGGAAGGTGCGGGCGATCCCGAGGCCGATGACGTCGTGCGGGCCGAGGTTGCCGAGATCGCGACCGCGGTACTCCACGGTCCCGTCGGAATACGCTTGGAAGCGACTGATGCAATTGAACAGTGTTGTCTTGCCGGCGCCATTCGGCCCGATGAGACCGTAGACGCTTCCCGCGGGCACGTTCATGTCGACGCCATCAAGCGCCGTCAGGCCGCCAAAGAAGACGCGCACGCCGCGGACGCGCAGGAGGTCCACGGTTACCCGCGTCCCACCGAGACCTGCTTGACGACGCGTGTCACCGGCTGCGTGCCTCGGCGGTGGATGCGTCGGAAGAGGCGCGCCAGCAAGCCTGCTACACCGTCGGGCGCAAAGAGCAGAACCGCGATCAGCGCTACGCCGTTGAGGATGTAGGCGAAGTCGCGCAGCTCACCGAGGTAGTACGGCACCATCACAACGAAGCCGGCGCCAAGGGCCGAGCCGAAAAGCGAGCCCTGGCCCCCGACCACCACAGCTGTGAGGAAGTCCACCGAGAGCCAGGCGTCGCCGAAGGTCTCCGTGGAGACATAGCGGTTGTGGTGCGCGAACAGCACTCCGCCCGCACCAGTCATCGCTGCGCTGATCGCGAATGCCAGCGTTTTGTAGAGCCGAAGGTGGATGCCCATCGCCTCCGCGGCTCGCTCCGAATCGCGCATGGCCACGAACGCGCGGCCGACACCGGATCGGATGATGCTCCACGAGGCCAGCATGACGAGCGCCATGACGACAAGAACCACGTAGTAGAAGCCGACGTCCTTCACCGGCAATCCGAGCACCGAGTTCTTCCCGAGTTGGATGCCCTCACGGCCTTCGAAGACAGGCCAATTGTTCAGGATGGCGCCGACCGCGAGTGCGAATCCCAAGGTGGCGATCGCGAGAAACGCGCCGCCAAGTCGAAGGCAGATCATTCCAAGCCCGAAGCCGATGGCACCCGCCAGCAACGCACCGACCAGCAGCCCGGGGACGATCGACGTACCGAGGTGCTTGGCCATCAGCGCCGTCGCGTAGGCTCCAATGGCGAAAAATCCGCCGTGACCGACGGTGACCAGGCCCGTGTATCCGGTCAACAGATTCACACCGACCGCGGCGATCACGTATGCAAAGGTGAAGGCCAGGAGGCTGGCATAGAAACTTGGAATGACAGCCGGTAACGCGAGCAAGAGAGCGAATGCTAGGAGCGTCAGCGTGATCTGCCAGCCACGCTCCGACACCTCTTAGATCTCCCGCCGCGCCCTGCCGCCGAACAAGCCGCGCGGCTTGAACGCGAGCACGAGGACGATCAGGACGAAGGCAATGGTGACTTTGTACTGCGCCCCCAGGTAGCCACCGGCCAGATTTTCCGCTACCCCAATGATCAGCGACCCGATAACGGCCCCGGGGAGCGAATACAGTCCGCCGAACACCGCACCGACGTAACCTTTGACGAGTACGCCGTCCATCATCTGAGTGCTGACGTACACAAGGGGGGCAAGCAGGATCCCGCTCACGGCGGCCAGCATCCCGCCCACTGCCCAGGTCAGGAGCACGATGGAGCGCACGGGTATCCCCATCAACTGGGCGGCGACTGGATCCTCGGTGATGGCGCGCATCGCGATGCCTGGCTTGCTGAACCGGAAGAAGAGATAGAGGATCCCGCCTATCAGCGCTGCTACGAGCATGTTGAAAAGGTGAGCCTGGCTGATCAGGGTGCCACCGATCGAGATGGGGGCACTCGAGAAGAGTGGAGGAAAGGACTTGGTGTCGCGGCCCCAGATCCAACCGGCCACCCCGTGGAGAATGTAGAAGACCCCTAACGTGGCGGTGAACAGCGTCAACCAGTCGGCGCCCTCGATAGGGCGCATGATGAGGCGCTCGACGACAATAGCCAACGCGGTGACGGCGATGATCGTGGCGACGGTGGCGACGATGAGGCTGCCACGCGAATGTTCGAGGGCCACGAGCGCGACGAAGGCGCCCATCATGCTGAAGTCGCCCTGCGCGAGATTTATTGTCCGAGTGTTGCGGAAGATGAGAACGATCCCGATCGCCGTAAGGGCGTAGAGACTGCCGGTCGCGAGGCCGCTGACAATCTGCTGCGCCAGCATTTCTGACCTACGCTCGCCGCTTCAGCAGGCGGAGGATGGGCCGTTGTCGGACCGTCGTCGCGGCAGATAGCGCGTCGCATGCTTTGCCACGCTGCTCGTTTTCGAGCTTCATGAGGGTTCGCATCCGGCCGAGGTCTTCACGACCGGCCTTCCCGTCAACGAGCTGCGGAGCCGCCTTCAGGAGCGCCCGGTAGACCGGATGTGCCTGCGCCGCTGCGGAGATGCCATAGAAAACGAATGGACCGCGCCGGGTCGCGATCAGAAGCCCGCTGCGTCGAAGTGGACCGAGATGGCGAGAAATCTGGTATTGCGGCAGTCGAAGAATTGCGACCAATTCGCAAACGCACAGATCCGGCGTCCCCGAAAGGAGGCTGAGAATGCGAAGGCGTGTCTCATCAGCGAGCAGCCGCAGAAACTTCGCGCCGTTCGTCGGCAGTCTGAGTGAGGCGGCATATGCACCGTTGCGCATGCCAATCTGTGGCCGGCAGCATATGGACGCCACCAACATCTGTCAACGGTGAAGTCGCCCTCGACGGTGAGCCCGATGACGCGCTGCGGTAGTTCTACGAGAGCCGAGGCAGACGCAGCGCGACTGCTCGGCATATTCCCCAGCCGATGACGGCCCCGCACAATGGCCCCAGCACGTAAACAGTCAGCCACCCACCTCGTGGGCCGGGGATCGCGATCTCGCCCCAGCCGAGAAAGTAGGAGACGAGCC
>Ga0070707_100001289_pt1 | contig 24657 bp, 18 predicted proteins | sample KBSK5502metaG_FD_65468 | JGI IMG/M metagenome (GOLD analysis project Ga0070707, IMG submission 65468) | Corn, switchgrass and miscanthus rhizosphere microbial communities from Kellogg Biological Station, Michigan, USA - KBS K5-50-2 metaG | ecosystem: Host-associated > Plants > Roots >...
TCCAGACCTATCTGTCGTACACCTTCTCGCATTGCGTCGACCTGTCCTACACGTATGGCGGCCTGGGCGGCAACAACGGCACGTCCGCGTGGAACAATCCCTACGATGGGTCTACTGACAAAGGTAGCTGCAGTTACGATATCCGCCATAACCTCACGGTGAACGCGGTGTACCGGTTGCCGTTCAAGGGCAACCGCGTCGTCGAAGGCTGGCAGTTGAGCGGCATTCAGACATTCCGCACCGGCGTTCCGTTCAGCGTCACCACCGGATTCGACACTGCGCTGCTTGGGAACAATTTCGCAACTCCGCGCCCGAATCGTGTCGCGGGCTGCGATATCACGGCCAACCAGTCGCGGATTCATTGGTACAACCCCGCATGCTTCACACTGCAGCCGGCCGGGACGCTGGGGAACGCCGGGCGCAATATCGGAACGTCACCAAGCTACTCGACTCTGGATATCAATCTCGCGAAAGACACCAGGATCACCGAGGCGACCAGTCTTCAGTTTCGCGCGGAATTCTTCAATATCCTGAACCACACGAATTTCGCCGTGCCGACTTTGGGTGCATTCAGCAGCACCGGCGCTCCGAACGCCAACGCCGGCACCATCACGTCGATCGTCGGAACTTCACGGCAGATTCAATTTGCGCTGAAGCTTCTGTTCTGAGAAGAATTTTTAGCCACAAAAAAGCACAAAAGGCACAAGAAGGAATAGCCTCTTGTGCCTTTTGTGCTTTTTTGTGGCTAAAAATTCCCCGTTAAGCGTTACTGCAGGTTTGCTTCGATCTCGGCCCACGCTCTTTCGAACGCGGGCCGAGCCTGCGCTTCGGTGAATTCCCACGATGAGTACGGTGCAAAGTTGCCCTGCTTGAAGGCTTCGGCGGGAGAGGCACCGGGCTTATATAGGCGTTTAGCCTCAGCAACGATCGTCTCGAGCGCTTTGCGGCTCTCGGTCAAATCAGCTTTCAGCGTTTTCGCGTCATCGATGTAGCCGTGGCCGGGAATGTACCAGTCGGCGTCCATGGCCTGCGCTTTTTTGATGGTTTCAATCCACTCGCTCGGAAAGCCGGTCCGCAAGGATGGATACAAGCGGTGAAAGTAGCACTCGCTCATGAAGAGGACTTTTTCTTTTGGCAGATACACCGTTAAATCGGTGCCGGTGTGGCAACGGCCGAGATTGAGCAATTGAATTTCGGTGCCACCCATCGTGATCACTTTTTTGTCGATGACGACTTCGTTCGGAACAACGATTTTCGGCGCATTCCTCTGGCGGTTCGGATTATTCAACTGCGCTTCGAGATTCCGCTTCGCTCCCGGATGTGCGATGAATGTCACGTTTGCGGGGAACACGGCATTGCCGCCCGTGTGATCGACATGTTCCGATCCGATCACGACATATTTGATCGGCTGGTTCGTGAGCTTCTTGATCTCCTCAACCAGCCGCGCCGTGTCTTCGGGGCTGCCCTGGGCGTCGGCGACGAGTACACCTTCGCTGGTGATGACAATCAGATTGTCCGTGGTAAATCTCGCGCCCTGAAAGGGCGCTCGCATCATCTCGTAGACGTAAGCATTTTCGGTCAGCTTGTGCAGCCTGGGAAAATCCGCGTCAGTCAATCCGCGTCTTTTCATCTCTTCGGTTTGCTGCGCAAATGCCGGCAATGCGAGCAGGATGATCAGGATAATCCTCATACAGCGCCCGTATATTAACCACGAAGGCACAAAGACGAAACTCATTTGAGGTTCCAATGAGTTTAGGCCGCTCCCCCATGGCGGGATTTGAGATCGCTGAGAAGCCGCTCGATCTCGTCGTCCTTATCGAGAGACGCCAGCCGCTCTTCCACATTGTCGTTCGCGATCTCGGCCATGGCCTGACCCAGGGCTTCTTCACTGTGGACCTTGTTCTTCATGCGATCGAACGTTCCCATTTTCAATTCATCCGTGGCAGCGATGCGCGCGCGGCTTGCTTTCGTGAGAGTGCGGGAGCGCCGGTGCTTGGCGATGAGCAGCTCGCTCTTTGCCTGAGCCTCGGTCAGTTTCTGTTCGAGTTTACGCATCGCGGATCGCAGTTGCTCGACCTGAGCTTTTTGATGTTCGATCTCTTCGCCGAAATTCTGCGCGAGGTCGCGGTAGCCGACGGCACGCTCAATTGCCGCGCGAGCGAGATCTTCCTGTTTCTTGTCCAGAGCAAGCTCGGCTTTCCGCATCCATTCGGAGTGCTTTTCTTCATTTTCCTTTTTCTTCTTACCAAGCAGATGCTCGTCGGCGACTGCAATTGCGACCTGGGTTTTCACCTGGAGCATTTGATTCTGCATATCGAGAATCACCTGCTTGAGCATCTTTTGAGGGTCTTCCGCGCGGTCGATCAGGTCATTGAGATTCGCGCGGATCAGTGCGGAAACACGTTCTAGTAAAGCCATCGCGTTCTTCCTTTCTAATATTTACCCGTCACTGTCCCGTGGCCGTGGCGCTTGCATTGTTGTTATCGCCGTCCGGCTTCGGAGCCTTATCGCCAATCTGTTTGATCTTCGAGAACAGTTCCGACATCTGCATGCCGGACAACGTTTCGAACAAAGCGGGGATCTGTGCTGCAATGCTGACCATATCTCCCGTGATTTTGTTCATGCCGGCCGAAGTCCCATTGCCCGTCGAAACGACCGTGATCTTGTCCACATTGGCGAGCGGCGATGCGAGCGCGCGCACGATTTCGGGAAGTCCGGCAATGAGTTTGTCGACGACCGCGGCCTGGTTGTATTCCTGATACGCCTCGGCTTTGACATTCATGGCTTTCGCTTCGGCCTCGCCCTTCTTGTAGATGATCTCCGCCTCGGCTTCGCCCTGCGTCCTTATCGCAGCGGCCTGGCCTTCGGCTTCCATCGTCAGACGCATCTTTTCGGCTTCGGCCAGCGTTTCGATCCGGCGCTTATCGATTTCGGCCTGCTTCAAAACCTGGGCGATCAACTCGCGCTCGTGTCGCAGGATTTCGGCTTCCTGGACTTTGATTTCCTGTTCCTTTTCGATTTGTTTGATCTTCACGGCCTCGGCAATGACCTGCTGTTGCTGCACGTTCGTTTGCAGCTCATAGGCTTTGTCGGCTTGGGCCTGCTGTTTCATGGTCATTTCTTTGAATGACGCTTTCTTGATCTCCAGGTCACGTTGAGCCTCGGCTTGCTTTGCAGCCGACGCCGTCTCCGCCATGACGCGTTCCTGGTCGGCCTGAGCTTTGGCCACAGCCGCAGCGCGCTGGGCTTCAGCGCGTTTGATGGCCGTGTCGCGTTCGGCTTCCGCGGTTGCGACATCGGCATCGCACTTGATCCGGGCGATATCGGGCCTTCCCATGTTGGTGATGTATTCGTTCTTGTCGCGAACCTCTTTGATGGTGAATGAAATCACCTCGAGGCCCATCTTGTTCATGTCTTCAGCGCATGTCGACCGCATGCGGTCAGCCACCATCTCCGGCTGCTTGACGATTTCTTCCACCGTAAGCTGGCCGATGATGCCGCGGAGGTGTCCTTCCATGACAAGGCGGATCAATCCTTCGCGTTCTGCAGGACCTTTCGTCAGGAATTGCTCGGATGCCGTCTGAATCGACTCCGGATCGGACTTCACTTTGATCTGCGCAACGGCCTCGACGGTGACGGCGACACCCTGCCGCGTGTACAAATCCTGCTGCGGCGCGACGTCGAACGACATCAATTCAAGTGACAGTCCGCGGCACATCTCGACCATCGGAAAAATCACGGTGCCGTGACCTTTCACGATGCGGGTGCCGCGAAATCCATACACGATCAGCGCTTCATGCGGGCCCGCCTTGCGATACAACTTGGCGAGCACCGACATCACAAACACAAGGGCCAACACCATCAGGCCCGCAATCACGAATACATTTCCTTCTACAGTCATAACGTCTCCTTTGAATCCGTTAAGTCCTCCCAGCGCCGGACGTATGCGATGCCCTTGTCATATCGCGTCACAATCACATCCGTATCTTTCGCGATCGCAGTTCCGTCCTCGGTTCTGGCGGGCGCGCTGCGCCTTATACCCTCTTGAGAGAACGACATCTCCCCGGTGCCTTTTTCTCGAATCGCAGAAGTGAGCTGACCAAGAACTCCGATCATGTCGTAGTCGGCGGCATCCATCGCTTTGTCATGAGCGAGGAGAACTTTGACCAGGAAAAGAAACACGATGGATCCGCCGACCAGGCCGCCGGCCACGGCAAACAGAAATGCCAGGCCCAGCCAGAGTCCAGAAAACCTGGTAAGCAAATAGCCGATTCCTCCGAACCACGCCAGGAACGCCGTCAAGGTGGAGAAGTTGATCGGAGAAACCTGTCCCGAACCGGCATGGGCGTGCCCGTGCCCATGCCCGATGTGCAGGTGTCCATGATGCGCGTGCGGCATGTGAAGAAAGCCGCCCATCACGGAAAGCAGGCTCAACGCAAAGCCAACAATGAAACAGATGAGATACAGATCCGCCCAGGTCATGTTGTTTGCTCCTTCAAAACCTGCAGGAGGCGATCCGCCAGTCCTGGCGTATCGAGAATCGCTGCAAGCAGGATGAAGCACTTTCGAGAATCTTCATGACGCGCGGTCTTCAGCAGCGCGTCACACAGTTCAGGATCGTGGCGAAACGTTTCCGCCCCGTTGATCAACCACAAATCCAGGCTCTGTTCTTCGGTTCGCAGGTCGGAAGTGAGTTCGGTATGGAAGCCTTCAGGATCATTCACGAGATAACCGGGATGCACTTTGAAGAAATTCGCCAATAGCATTCGCGTGTCGTTGGTCAAATGCGGGCGGTTTCCATTCTCGATCTGCGACAGATAGGACTGGCTGATCGACCCGAGCCGCTCTTTCTTAATGGCCCGCACGACTTCCTGCTGAGTCATCTCCCGGCCAAGGCCGCGCAGCGCGCCTTCCATTTCCCGCAGGTACCGAAGTTTTTCACCGAGATTCATATTGCTGATTGAAATATTAATATTGCAATTTGTAATAAGCAAGACAAAAAATTCTGGTAATTCCTCGTCGGACGCACAATTACCGAATTAGCGAGGCGCGAATATGACTGCTAATTCGGTAATTGTGCGTCCGACGAGGAATTACTACAATTTGGCCGCTGTTCCTTCTGGAGGACATTTTGCTCACTTTTCTCCTTGTCATAGCGATATCCGCTGCGGCGCAATCGCAGGAACCCAAACCTGCAGCGGATCCGTTCGAGAATGCGCACGAAGGTTTGTTTCAGCAGAAAACCGATCGCGCCATCGAGGCGGGACGTACGACCGCCGCGTTTCAGCCATCCGGCACGGTGGTGCAGGGGAATGTGCCGCGGCGAAACTTTATCGATGAGCAGATCTTCGGCCGCATGGAACGCGACAAGGTTCCGCATGCGCCATTGGCGACCGACGAAGAATTCATCCGGCGCGCATACATCGATGCCGCGGGTATTCAGCCTCCGCCCGAGAAGGTCCGCGAATTTCTGGCCAATAAAGATCCGCAGAAACGAGACAAGCTGGTCGACTCGCTGCTCGGGACCCAGGAATTCGCAGAACAGTGGACCTGGTTCTGGATGGATCTGTTGCAGTCGCGAGTGGAATCGTTTTCTTTCTGGCTGAAGACCGCATTGAAGCTGGACCGGCCATGGAACGAAGTGGTTTCCGACATCATTGCACCCGCCGCCACGAAAAGTCAGACGACCATTCCCGAGCTTGGCGCGTATGAAATGCCGCTGTACAACAACCTGTCGGCGCAGACGCTGACAGACAAAGACAACTACCGGTTGATGAACCGCCTCGATCTGATCGACGAGTCGAGCATCAATATCAGCCGCATTTTTCTCGGCCTCAATATCGAGTGTATTTCCTGCCACAACGGCGCCGGACACACGGACACGGTCAACCTGTATCTCACCGAGAAAAGGCGCAGTGAGTTTGCCGCGCAGGCCGCGTTTCTTGGGAAGTGGCGATGGCTGGGAGACGGCATGCTCTTCTTCAACGTCTTTGCCGATGACGAGGCAAAAGGCTACACCACGGGCAACGATGCGCCGTACTCCACTGCGGCCGCTGCACGTTTCCCGCGAGATGGGAGAACGCACGAGCCTTCATTCATCCTTACAGGTGAAAAGCCGCGTCCCGGTGAGAATCCTCGGAAAGCGCTCGCAAGAATTCTCACGAGCGAACTTCAGTTCAGCCGCGCCACGGTGAATCTGATCTGGGCCAGGTTGATGACGGTCGGATTTGTGGAACCGTACGACGGCTTCGACATGAATCGTCTCGATCCGAACAAGCCGTTACCCAATGGCTGGAAGGTCCAGCCGACCAATCCGTGGCTGCTGGAGGCCCTCGCAAAAGATTTCAAAGAGCACAACTACAGCATGAATCATCTGTTCAAGACGATCATGCAGTCGAGTGCCTACCAATTGTCCACACGCTTTCCAGCAGAGTGGAAAGATCAATATGCTCCGTACTATGCCCGCAGGTATGTGCGGGTGTTGTCGGGGCCGGAGGTTGCGGACATGCTTGCGCAGGCCACGGGACGACCTTACAACTTCAATAACGCCGGTGAACCTGTGCAGCGCGTGAAGCAGACCTCGACGCCGTCCCCGCGCGGACGCGCGGGCGGCAGCGATCCGCTGGCGGTTCGAGCGATCATGCAGGCCTTTGCGCAGAGCACACGCGAGACTCCGATGGTTCTGGCGAACAACGCGAGCGCCGTTCAGGCAATGTTGATGATGAGCTCGCCCGCCGTCACGGACCGCGTGCAGGCGAAGGGCGGGGGCGCCATCGCAAAACTGGTGGAATCCGGGAAATCCAATTCTGAGGCCATCGAAGAGTTATTCCTCCGCACGCTGTCGCGTTTCCCAAAACCGGACGAGGCCGAAGTTGCCGAGCGAATCCTCAACGAAAAGACAAGCAAGCTGTCTTACGTCACTGTCGGAGATCGCATCCAGGCGCTCGAAGACCTTCAGTGGTTATTGCTGAACACGCCTGAATTCCTGTTGAACCACTAGGAGCAGTCCCGATGAATAAGAACCTGGAAGCACTCATTTCAAACCGGCGTGAGATGTTGAAATGGCTCGGCCTGACGGCTGCAGGCTCCATTGCCGTCCCGATGATCGGACCTCTGCGAGTTTTCGGACAGCAGCGCAAAGTGAATCCGCTGGGAACCGCCCGGAATGCCATCATGGTCAAACTGAGTGGCGCTCAGTGCCCGGTGGATACATGGGACTTCAAGGAAACGCGATACACGCCGCCGGATCTGCAACCGCGAGGGATCAATGCGGACCTGCAGCTTTCCGAAACTCTTTATCCGAAGTTAGTCAAATCGAAGGTACTCGAGCGCATCAGCTTTCTGCGATCCATGCATGCGAGAGAGCTTGTTCACTTCACCGGACATTATCATCTGCACACAGGCCGGGCCCTGAACCCGGGCGTCGCCAAAGAAATCCCGGATTTCGGAACGGTCATTGCCGCCGAACTGGATTCGCAACGACGGGATTCGGACACGTTCCCGGCGTACATGAGTACGAACCTGGTCCGCACGCGAACCGGAATTGTAGGTCCGGGATTCTTCCCCGCGAAGTTCACTGGCCTCGACCTGGATACCTCGATCGTATACAACGTATTTGGCGGTAAGGGCGACGCGGATGCGGATCTGGTGCGCCGCTGGGAAAGACTGCGCCGCCTGTCGGAAGTTTCCTCCGCCGATGCCGCAGCTCTGGGCGACAAGGCGAATGACTACTTCGCCTACTACGATTATTCCTATCGAATCCTCAGAGATCCTCGGTGGGCGAAGTTGTTCCAGGTCAGTGACGAAGACAAACAGCGGTATGGCTTCGACAGTCCGTTCGGTCAGTGCGCCATCCTCGCTCGAAATATTTTGAAGGCGGATGCGGGCTGCCGTTTTGTGTTCATCACTAATTCGACCGGCGGCAATGGACCATTCGATCATCATGCCTTCATCTACGACCGCACGAAGCCCTCGAACCATTACATCGAATGCAACCGCATCGATGTGGGGTTAACCACATTGCTCGAGGATTTGGAATCCACACCGGGCCATGCAGCCGGCAAGACCCTGCTCGATGAAACTCTGGTCATTGCGATCAGCGAATTCGGACGCATGCCTTACCTGAATTCGGCTGCAGGACGCGATCACTACAACAAGACTTATACGGCGATGCTCGCCGGCGGCGGGGTCAAGGGTGGACGAATTCTCGGTAAGACCAATGCCGATTGTTCGGAGTGCATCGACACTGGCTGGGCCCACAAGCAGCAGCCGGTCTTCGACAATCTGGTTGCGACCTTCTATTCAGCGCTGGGAATCGATTGGAAGAAGAAGGTGAAGAACACACCCTCGGGGCGCGACTACGAATACATTCAAAGCGCGCCGCTGGGAGAATCGGCATTTATTCCGACCGATCCCATTACTGAACTGTTCGTGTGATGGTTACGTATATTAGAAACCACAAAGACACAAAGACACTAAGGTCTTTCTTCGTGCCTTTGTGTCTTTGTGGTTTCCTGCTCCAAACCGCGGACATGGTCACCATTCCGGCCGGCGACTTCTGGATGGGCCGCAGCGACTTCCAGTGGCTGTTCGACAGAAATACGGAAATCGAGCGCGATCGTCTCGACGACAAACCCGCCCACAAGGTTTATATCGACTCCTTCTCGATCGATAAATATGAAGTCACGAACGAAGACTACGCTCGCTTTCTGAAGGCGAGCGGCGTGAAGGCCCCATGGTACTGGCCTCACGGTCAGATTCCCGAAGGACAGGCACGATTTCCTGTCTACAACGTGAATTGGGAAGAGGCGAACGCGTATTGCAAATTCGCCGGCAAGCGGCTTCCGACCGAAGCGGAGTGGGAACGCGCGGCACGCGGGGGACTTGATCGAAAGAAATATCCCTGGGGCGACGACGACGAGCTTCGAAACCGCGGCCGGCTTAACTCCCCGGCTGGTCCAGTGGAAGTCGGTTCATTTCCGCCGAATGCGTTTGGCATTTATGACATGACGGGTAATGTCTGGGAATGGACGAATGACTGGTACGACCGCGACTACTACACGATCAGTCCAGATCGCAATCCGAAAGGTCCTGAGAAAGCGACATACAAAGTTATACGCGGTGGCGGCTGGACCGACGGATACGATGCGCGAAACCTCATGGCAAGCCATCGCAGCTATGTCGACCCGGCTACACGCTCATTTACGATCGGAATTCGTTGCGCAAAGTAGGCCCGTTTCGGTATAGACTGTGACCGTTTTTTACTCCCCGCTATCTTTCTTAAAGCTTCGGCATCCGCGTGTGCACCAGCTCGTTTAGCCACCGTTGATATCGCGAAGCATGTCCGAAGCACTCTCTCATCTCTTGACTAGGAGGTTATGTATGAGGAGTTTGAGGAGTGGGTGCGTCATCACCCTTCTGGTGATCGGCGCTATCGTGATGCTGCCTGTACCGGGTCACGGTCAGGAGTCTACATTGAGCGGGACGATCACCGATTCTACCGGCGCTGTCATACCTGGCGTTTCGGTGACCGCAACCAACATCGAATCAGGTAACACATTCATGGCAGTCAGTGACGAGCGGGGGAGTTTCCGGCTGCCTGTACGTGTCGGAAATTACAAAATCACAGCCGAGCTGCCTGGGTTCGCGACGGTAACTCGGAATCTCCAGTTGCTCGTGGGTCAGAACGTGGTTGTGAATATCCAGATGATGCCGTCGACGGTCGCAGAAACCGTGAACGTCGTCGGCGAAGCTCCGCTGGTTGATACGGAGACCACCAAGGTGGCAGCGAACATCGATCCGCGGCAGATGCAGGAACTGCCGCTCAACGGCCGGAATTGGATGGACCTGACGCTGCTGGCGCCGGGAGCCCGCCGGAATGAAGCTGTCGGGCTGGTGCAGAACCGCCAGGGCTACGCGCAAACCAAGGTCGACGGCCAGGACGTCACCGTAAACTACCACTCATCGCCGGACTCTGAACAGACGGGCTTCAGCAGGGACGCGATAGGTGAGTTTGAGATCATCTCCAACCGGTTTGACGCCAGCCAGGGGCGCTCCGCCGGCATGCTTGTCAATGCAGTCACCAAGTCGGGAACGAATATCTTCGCGGGTACTTTCGCCGGATATTTCCGGAATGACGCGTTCAACGCGGCGGATTTTGTCGCCCAGCGCGTCCTTCCTTATTCGAATCAGCAATTGAGCGGAACCTTCGGTGGTCCGATCGTCAAGGACCGTGTTCATTTCTTCGCCAGCTATGAGTATGAGCATGAGCCGAGGACCTATACCTACAACAGTCCGTACCCGGCGTTCAATGTCGACGTGCACTTTCCAAGCCGCGTGCACAAGATCCTGGGGCGACTGGACTATCAATTCACGCCGGCTACACGATTGTCGGTGCGTGCTTCGGGATTCAACAATCTGTTTTATGCCGGAGCTAATGGGGCCACCAATCATCCGTCGGCCGGCGGCACACGAAAGCGGGTTGCTCCCCAGTACTTCGCAACTCTCACTCACGTCCTCAGCAACCGGACGGTGAACCAGTTAAAAGGCGGGTTGACCAATTACGAACGGCAGGACCAGCCTGCCGCTCGATGGAAGGGTGGCGATTTTCCGTATCATCCCGTCCTGAACGGCGGATCGATCATCGTCATGTTACGCGGCTATACGATTGGCGCCAGCCCACTGAATATTTTTCAGGACACGCAGTCCATTCGGGACGACCTCACCACCTCGCTGGGGCGGCACGACCTGAAAATGGGCGGCGAGTACATGCGATTCCACAACGAGTTTCGCTGGTGTCTGCGATGTGATGGCGTGATTGTCGCCGATACCGCAGCGCCGCCCGCCAATCTCGAGTCGCTTTTCCCGGTTTGGAATGACGCGTCGACGTGGAATCTGGCACCGCTCGCCTCCATCACGCGATATGTCTACCACAGCTTGTCGGATACGGAGCATCGATACGGCATCGTTCGGCATCTGTTTGCGGGCTGGCTGCAGGACGACTGGAAGCTCAGGCAGAATATGACGCTCAACCTTGGCTTGCGGTATGACTTCGATACCAATGGGCACTCGGAGAAGGTTCGTTTTCTGCCATGGTTGCCGGGCAATCTGCCGCGCGAGAAGACCAACTTCGCGCCTCGCCTGGGACTCAACTTCGCCCTGAATGACCGGACAGTTTTACGCGGCGGATATGGGCTGTTCTACGCTATGGCTCCGAATGACGGAGTCCAGCAAACGGAGGGCTATCTCCACCGTTTTGAAAACCAGATTTTCTTCGACGGGCGTTCGGACTTTACAACCGTTCGAGATGGGTATTTTGGTTGGTTCAACGGTCCGAAACCGACCTTCCAGCAGTCACTCCAGCGCGCGTGCGATATCAACCTCGTCGCCGGTTGTGTGTATCGTTCGCTCACGCAGGAAATCAACTACCCTGGACGCAAGACCTCTTACAGCCACCAGGTGTCGGCCGGCATTCAGCGGCAGCTCGGCAATGACATGTCGGTGGAGGTGAATTACATCTTCACTGGAGGCCGGCGTGAGGAAAGCGCGCAGCAGATAAACCTGGCGTACAACCCGGCGACAGGAGCCAACTATCCCTTCACCGACATCAGTCACCGGCCTTTTCCTCAGTGGGGCGCCGTCAACTTTGAGCTCCTGGAGGGCTGGTCGAACTATCACGGCGTGGACTTGACCTTCACCAAGCGGTTCAGTCGCCACTGGCAGTTAACGGCCACGACCACGCGCTCGTGGTTCAGGGATTCCGATCCATGTCGTGACCAATGGTACATGGGCAACGATGGCATCGTGGCGCGGCGGCCGATCGGCTTTCCGTTGGCTCGTGATCTGACCTGCGAATACACATTTGCCGGCTCCACCAATGGCGGCGGGTTCGCGCAAGGTGGAGACCAGCGCCAGCGGGCAATCCTTAACGGCATCTGGGACATCGGTCGTGGAGTCCAACTCAGCGGAATCTATTTTTACGGTTCAGGCGAGCGGTTCAGAACGGTCTACGGTTCCGATCTTCGTGACGAAGCGGGCGGATCCCCGGTCGTGTTCCAGCGCTACCGGCGGGATGGCACGATCATCCCGCGGGCGCCGCTCGTTGGGCTGCCGATCCATCGCGTCGACATGCGGCTCCAGAAACAATTGACGATCAGCGAGCGGGTGAAGGTGTTCGGAATTTTCGAAGTCTTCAACCTGTTCAATCACGTGAACTACGGCGCATATACGACAAACGAAAACAATGCGAATTACGGCAAGCCGTCGTTCGCCGACAATCTCGCGTATCAGCCGCGAATGTTACAGTTGGGATTCCGAACGACGTTTTAGAGCCACGGATTTAAGGTAATTCCTCGTCGGACGCACAATTACCGAATTAGCGATCAATGAATCTTGAGGCTAATTCGGTAATTGTGCGTCCGACGAGGAATTACCTTATAAATTTCTTGGGGTTCAGAAATTAGGTGTCTGTCCCCGAATTACCTCTGCCCGACATACCAGTCGAGAATCTGCTCGCCGGTCCAGAACAGAACCCCGGGCTTCGAGTGAATGTGTTCCAGCGCCTCCCTGAAGTACCGGAACCGGTGCGGCGCCGCCATAATATAAGGATGCCCGACGAGCGCCATAATTCGCGTTGATTCCTGCGAGTCGGAATAGAGCTGCTCGAACTGATTGATGGCTCGATCGCGGTATTCGCTCGCTGTGTGATGCTGAATCAGAATCATTGCCACATCATTGCACTCCTGTGTGTAAGGGATGCTCACAAGGGGCCGTGTGGTGGTCTTCAGCACGACGGGCTGATCGTCGAGAACCCAATCACAAACGTAGTCATATCCTTCTTCGGCGAGAATATCCGGCGTGTTCCAGGTTTCGGTCAGGCCAGGGCCGAGCCATCCGCGCGGTGCGCGACCGGTAAATTCTTTGATCGCGGCAGTAGTTTTTTTAATGTCGACGCGCTCATCGGGAACTTTCTGCATGTTCTTCTGGCCGAAACCATGCCCGATAAATTCCCATCCGCGCTCGCGCGCAGCCTGAGCGATGGGCTCATAGGCGTGTATCGCACCCCCATTGATCGCAAGCACGACAGGCATTTTGAAGCGATCGATGACCTCCAGCATTCTCCAGAAGCCGACACGATTCCCGTATTCATGCCATGCCCAGTTGGGAATATCGGGATCGGGTGAACCACCGGCCGGTGGAGTGAGAACGGTTCGCGGCATTGGCTCGCGCGGATTCCATTCTTCGATGTTGATGATGAACCACACGACGAGGCGCGCGCCGCCGGGCAGTGCCAGTCGTGGCCGATCTTTGATAGCCGAATATGCAATGCGCTCATTAGGTAGCATGGTTATTTCCCCAGCAGACGGTCGACGTCCTTTTCGTTCTCCACGCAGAGGTAGTCGATCAATTCCGCATCGAGCACGAGCTTGTGCGTGAGCTTGATCGTCCATGGGCGTGTGTACGCTTTGGGATCGTCGATTGTCATTTCAATTTCCATCGTTCCGTAATTGAGGCGACGATATCGCTCGGTTATCTTCGCTGCATCTGTCATCGGACTGCCGCCTCGGTCAAGCCATAGCCCGTCAGAAAAACCGGTGGTTTCGACAACCAGCGTGTCACCGTCCCATCGTCCAGTCGAGAAACCCTTCGCGGACGGCATGTCGATGTCCGGCAGCGGCCGCCCGTCGGTGAAAATCTGCCGGTATGTTGCATCCATTTCATGCAGAGCGACGATGAGTCCCGGGACCTGGATGATTTTGCGGAATAACGGCGTGGTGTGCAGTTTCACGAGACCACCGGGCAGACAGCGCGAAACGGGATCGCCTTTCCCGTTTTGTTCCATCCGCGTCTTTCGCAGTTCGGCGGCCCACGGCTGATAGGGCGGACCGTCTTTCAGGCTGGAACCGATATTCGTGAACTCCTGCGGAACCTGCATATCGGGACACCCTTCGGGGGGACACGGCCTGTTCTTCAGCGGCTCCCACAGCCCCGAAAAATCCGGCTTGCCGTCGGGAGTCCTCGGCGTTGGCGCTTCGAGATTGGGAGAGCCGTCGGGCAGCCTTGGCACTCCGGCAGTCGGATAAGTCAACCATTGAGCGCCGAAAGCGAGTACGAGGATGAATTTCATCGGGAACCTCCAACCCAACCCATCAAACGGTGCCGCCTAGGGTTTGATCCGATAAGACTTGTCTGCCGTCTGGATTCTATGAATGCTGTGGCAGTTGCGGCAATACTGAGCCGCGCCGTTATATGTCTGCAGAGCCTGCTGAAAATTATTGACCTGAACGCTTCGGGAAAGCGCAGCGAAACTATTCTGCGCTCCTCTTGCCGCATCGATTGCATCCTTCGTTTCGAATGGCGCCCAGAACTGTTCCACTTCTTTGAATAACGCCTGAAGTTTCGTTGCGTCCTCGAACGCCTGCCTGTCGTTTTGCGCATCGAGACTCTTCTTGAGCTTGTCGTACATCGCGTTGACGTCCTTCATGATCTCGTCGTGGCGCCGCCCTTCGGACCAGAGATTAACAGCGAGCATTGTGCACACGACTGCGAGAACAACGATCTTGCTCATGGCGGGATGAATACAGCACACGGATTGCAATGTCAAATGTTGACATTGTTGTTCCGGCTCTGCTATCCAAAGCTCCCAACACAGGAGGAATCATGACTAGAAGATTCGGTCTGCTGCTTGCTCTCATCCTGATCGTCACTGTGACTTCAATGGCCCAGGATGCCCGAACAGTTCTGCGCACGGTCTCAACCGCGATGGGAGAAGACACTGTCCGATCGATTCAATACTCGGGAAAAGGCTGGATTCGCCCTGTGGGTCAAAGCTTTAGTCCGAATGATGACTGGCCGAATCTCGACATGCCGGCTTACACCCGAACCATCGACTACAATGCCAGGACTTCCATCGAAACGCTGACGCGAAGCCAGGGCCGAAACGCGCGGCGGGGCGGTGGTGGCATTCCGTTAGCGGCTGACCAGCAGCAGACATCCGCGGTGAATGGCAACTACGCGTGGACCCTGCAAGGCAGCAATCCGGTTCCAACTCCGCAAAATGCCGAGCAGTGGCAATTGGAAATCTGGCTCACGCCTCATGGATTTCTGAAGGCAGCCACGCAGGCAAAAGATCTGAAGCTCTCGAAGGCCGTGGTGGACGGAAAGAAAATCGACTTCCTTTCTTTCACGATGGGCAAATACAGAATCAATGGCCAGCTCAACGAGCAGAACCTGATCGAACGCGTGCAGACCTGGGTGCCCAATCCGGTCCTCGGCGATATGTTCTGGGAAGCCCGATTCACGGATTACAAGGAATTCAGCGGCGTGAAATTCCCGACCGTGCTTCACTACCACCAGGGAATCGGCCGTGGATCAACCGGCCACAACTGGACCGAAGTTGATGTCGACAAGGCGCAGATCAATCCCACGGTTGCGGCGCTCACGGTTCCCGATGCCGTGCGAACGGCGTCGATTCCGGCCGTGAGGGTGCAGTCACAGAAGCTCGCCAATGGCGTGTGGCTGCTCGCCGGCGGTTCGCACAACAGCGTGCTCGTCGAATTCAAGGACTTCGTGACTGTTGTCGAAGCTCCTCTGAACGAAGCGCGCTCGCTTGCGGTTATCGCGGAAGTGGAGAAGCTCGTTCCGAATAAACCCATCCGATACGTCGTGAACACGCATCACCATTTCGATCATTCCGGCGGATTAAGAACTTACACGGTCCACGGCGCGGCGATCGTTACGTCCCAGGTCAATCGGGAGTTCTACGAAAAGTATCTCCTCGACCCGAATCCGCGGACGCTCGAGCCGGATCTGCTTTCATCGATCAATCCGTGGTTCGCGCAGAACCGCGTTCCGCCGATCGAAACCGTCAATGACAAATACGTGATCAGCGATGACGTGCGTACGCTGGACCTGTATCTGGTGCAGGGCCTCCAGCACAGCGCGGGAATGTTGATGGTGTATCTGCCGGCTGAAAAAATTCTGATTAATGCGGATCTCTATTCACCAGCAGCGCCGGGCGCATCCGCTCCGGCTGTCTCGGCATCGATGACGACGCTGTATCGGAATATCCAGCGGCTGAAGCTCGACATTGCGCAGCACGTGCCGATTCACGGCATCGTGGGTCCGCACCCGGATTTTCTGAAACTTGTGGGTTCGGCGGCAAATCAGGAACGTCCGCGCGTGGATTGAAGGCGAATATGAAGAAAATGTTGCTGGCCGCTTTTGCGTGCATGCTCGTCTGTGAGTCTGCTGTTTCTCAGACGAAACCGCCCGATCCGGAAGAATTTTTCACCCGGCTGAACGCGCTCGACGACTGGTTCATCACAATGGATGGCAAGGAAGACAACAAGGCCGTCGTCGATCGATTCATGGAATTGTTCAATCCTGATGCGTACCTTCAGGTCGGCCCTTCAAAAAATCAGCTCGGCGGCGTGACGTACCACGGGGTCGAAGGCATTCGAAAGTGGGCGGATCAGTTCTCGAAGAGTTATCTCGACCTGAATTACCGCATCAGTTTCAAGACGCGTGAGGAGAAAACCGCGAAGCCGGTTTACAGCTTCCAAATGCCGTGGGGCGAGCAGGGAGCGGCGGTCGAATTCACGGCCGTCTATACCAACCGCACCGATCGAAACCGCTTCTGGATGCCGGGCGCCGCGTTCTTCATGTTCGACAAGGATGGGAAAATCACTGAGCTTCGTCTTTATATGCTGCGTGATGAAGCCGAACAAACGAAGACGTACGTTGCGATGTAGGTTCCACCAATGTGAGATGTTGGTCGCCTGACGTTTGATGCGACCTCTCGACCTGCTATACTCCCGCCACTGTTTAACTTAGTGGGTGACTATCAATGTGAGATGTTGAGATGTCCAGTGAATATCCGCATTGGACATCCCAACATTTCACATTCAAAACGGAACGTGCTTGAAAGGGTGGGTCGAGGAGGTCTATGAAACGGTTTTTGACTTTTCTGGTGCTCGGGGCACTCCTCTCAGCCGGTGCCTGCGTGACAGGTTGGGCACAGGGCGCAACAGCTCAAATCAGTGGCACGGTGAAGGATCAAAGCGGCGCGGTGTTGCCGGGAGCGGAAATTACTGCGACGCAGACGAACACCGGCGCCACGCGGATGACCATCAGCGACGAAACAGGTTCTTACGTTCTGCCGAATCTTCCGGTCGGTCCATACAAGCTCGAAGTATCGCTGCCCGGATTCCGCACGTTTGTTCAATCGGGAATTGTGCTGCAGGTCAACAGCAGCCCTGTGGTCAATGCGGTGCTCAACGTGGGCCAGGTCTCTGAGACGGTCGAGGTTCAGGCCAACGCCGCGATGGTGGAGACGCGCTCGACTGGTATCGGCCAGGTCATCGAGAACGCGCGCATTCTTGAATTGCCGTTGATCGGACGCCAGGTCACCGACTTGATTCCGCTGACAGGCGCCGCGCTGCCGCTGGTGACGACCGATACGACATATCGGGGTGTATACCCGAACACGACTGGATTCACAATTGCGGGAGGATTCCTTGGCGGAAATTCCTACACACTCGATGGCGGATTTCATAATGACGTCTACGCCAATTACGGTTTGCCGCTGCCTTTTCCAGATGCGTTGCAGGAATTCAAAGTGGAAACCAGTTCACTCCCGGCCCAGTATGGATTTCACTCCGGCGGCGCTGTGAATGCGGTCACGAAATCCGGCACCAATGACCTTCACGGCACGGCATTCGAGTTTGTGCGCAACTACGCATTCAATGCCCGCAACTTCTTTGCTCCGGTTCGCGATTCTCTCAAGCGCAATCAATACGGCGGAACACTGGGCGGTCCGCTTCAGAAAAACAGATTGTTCGTGTTTGGCGGATTTCAGGGAACGATCACGCGGCAGAGCCCGTCGAACATACAGGTCTTCGTTCCAACGGACGATATGGCCGCAGGCGACTTCACGACTTATGCCTCCCCGGCTTGCCAGGGAGGACGCAGCGTCAATCTCCTGGCGCCGTTCGTGAATAATCGCCTGCCGGCATCGGCAATCAGCCCAGCGGCAGTAGCCATCGCGAAACGTCTTCCGGCGGCTGTCGATCAATGCGGACGCGCGAATTTCGGAAATGCAGTGCAAAGCCGCGAGTATTTCGGTGTTGGAAAGGTGGACTATCAACTCAGTTCCACTCACTCCATGTTTGGACGATACATCGGAACCTCATTTGTCCAGACTCCACCTTACGCGATTTCAAAGAATGTGTTGAGCAGCGCAACGCCAGGAGCTGATGACCTGCTTCAGTCTCTCACCTACGGCGATACGTACTTGTTCGGCTCCAACGTGATCAATTCTTTCCGATCGACGTGGAATCGAACGGCGAATCAGAAAGTGTCGGCGCCCTGGTTTGGCGCGTCGGATGTCGGAATCAACATCTATCAATACCTTCCCGGATACACGGCCGTCTCGGTGACCGGCGGATTCACGATCGGTGGTCTGGTCTCGATGCCGTCCAAGTTTGCGACGACGGTGATCGCGCTCAATGACGACGTCAGCATCGTGAAAGGCCCACATCAGTTGGCCTTCGGCGCATCACTCATGGGATTTGAATCCAACACGAAATCTTATTCGTTCAGTCCGGGTACCATCACAATCACCGGCCAAAGCACGAGTCTTGGACTTGCGGATTTCATGGCTGGCAGGATTCTCAACATTCAGCAGGGCGCTCCAAACAAACTGTTGGTACGTGAACGGTATCTTTCGCTGTATGCGCAGGACAATTGGAAGATCAAGCCGAACTTTACACTCAGCTACGGCTTGCGCTGGGAACCGTATTTTCCCCAGCACTACGGCGAGAACATGATGAACCACTTCGATATGGATGCGTTCAGGAACGGCATTCACAGCAGCGTCTTTGTGAATGCGCCGGCCGGCATGTTCTATCCGGGGGATCCGCAGTTCGGACCGAACGGCAACGCGGGAATGAATAAGCAGTGGAAAGATTTCGGACCGCGTATTGGATTGGTTTACGACCCATCCAAAGATGGAAAGATGGTGATTCGCGCCGGCTACGGAATCTTTTATGACGTGAACACCGTCGAACTGAACCTGGCGACCGGCCAAGGGCCGCCGTGGGGCGGCAAGGTTGCCGTCGCCAATCCCGGAGGCGGATTGGATAATCCCTATCGCGATTTTCCGGGCGGCATTCCGTTCCCGTTTGTGTTGAATAAGAACGTGAACTATGCGGCCAATGGGGTGTTCAATACATTCAGCACAAATACGCGCGTGCCGAACGTGCAACAGTGGAATCTGAATATTCAGCGCCAGATCACGGCCAACTGGCTCGTCTCGGCGAGCTACATCGGCAACGAAGTCACGCATTTGTACGGCGCGCGCGAAGTGGATCCGGCCGTTTACTTCCCCGGCACTCCAGTGAACGGAGTGTGCACGTCACCTCAGGGATACAGCGTCCAGGTCGCGTCGGGCGCGTGTTCGACAACTGGAAACACGGATGCGCGACGGTTGCTGAGGTTGATCAACCCCGCCGAAGGCATGAAATACGGACTCCTGGACGCTTGGGATGATGGTGGCACGCGGAGCTACAACGGACTGCTGCTGAGTACGGAGAAACGGTTCAGCCGCGGATTTTCGTTCACCGCGAATTACACCTGGTCTCACTGCATCGGAAACCCATCCAACACGCTGCTGAATGGCGGAGCAGGCGGCGTTGGACTTTACATCTCGCCAACGCGTGCCGGCGACCGCGGCGACTGCGAACCCACGCCCGGAGGCACAGCCGCCGGAGAAGATCGTCGCCATATTCTGAATGCGACGGGCCTGATCAACTCGCCGAAGTTCTCGAATCGCATATTGGGAATGCTGGCCGGCAATTGGACATTGTCGAACATCCTGAAAGTTCAAAGCGGAAGTGCGTTCGACGTCCTGACCGGCGCCGACAATATGCTGTCGGGCATCAACTCCACAGGTCAACGCCCGAATCAAATCGCAGCAAATCCGTACGGCAACAAGTGCAAGAACGATTTGATCGGGCCGAATGCGACTTGCTTCTGGCTGAACCGCGCGGCTTTCGCAGCCCCCGATTCAAGCACCGTCGGAAACATGCATCTTGGAATGCTCCGCGGACCGGGATTCTTCGATATCGATACCGGTTTGTCGCGGATCTTCAAGATCAAGGAAGCGCAGCGTGTGGAAGTTCGTGCCGATGCAACGAACCTTTTGAATCACGCGAATTTCCTGGATCCGGGAGTGGCTCCGCCGACTGCCTTCACGACTTTGACGAGCGCGAACTTCGGGCGAATCCAAAGGGCGCGTGACGGACGAGTGCTGCAGTTCGCACTGAAATACGTCTTCTAAATGAACGCGGGCTAAAGCCCGCGACTACATTTCAACGGCGCCAAATGCCACTGTAGTCGCGGGCTTTAGCCCGCGTTTTCCTAAAGGACTCGTATGAAACGACGCGAATTCCTCGCAGGTTTAGCTGCAATGGGCGCGACCACCCTGCTGCCCCAGGGTGGCCTGCGCCGCATTGATGTTCATCAGCACTACTCTTCTCCGGCTTACTTCGATTTGCTGGTGAAGCACAACGCCATCACGGTCAATAATTTTCGAAATTACACTCCGCAACGAAACATCGACGAGATGGACAAAGCGGGCGTGACAACCGCCATGCTTTCTCCCACGGCGCCAGCTGTCTGGTTCGGCGATGTGCAGGAGGCGCGCAAGGCGGCTCGCGAGTTGAACGAATATGCTGCGACGAAGATGGTGGGAGATTTCAAAGGCCGGTACGGTCTTTTTGCAACGCTGCCGATGCCGGATGTCGAAGGTACGCTCAAAGAAATCGAATATGCGTACGATACCCTGAAGGTCGACGGCGTTGCGTTCCTGACCAGCTACGACAACAAGTGGCTCGGCGATAAAATCTTCGACCCGATTTTCGATGAGCTCAACCGGCGCAATGCGGTCGTCTATACGCACCCGCTTGAAGCTGCATGCTGCAAGAATCCGCTGACCGGAGTGAGCGCGCAAACGCTCGAATATCCGACCGAAACGACTCGCATCATCATGAACCTGATCGTGACCAACACAGCGACTCGTTGCCCCAACATCAAGTTCATTTTTTCCCACGCCGGCGGAACGCTGGTTTCGATCGCCCAGCGCTTTCTCGGCAATCAGGTGACGGCCGATGGCCTGTCGAAACCTGTGGAGCCGAACACGCGGCTGCATCATGTCCGGCGGTTCTATTACGACACGGCGGGGTCGGCCAATCCGATTCAGATCCAGTCTTTGAAGTTGCTGGTGCCTGCGTCTCAGATCGTCTTCGGCACCGACTTCCCGTTCGGCAATGTCGGCGCGCACGTCTCCGGCGTGCAGGCGTGCGGTTTGAGCCAGGCGGAATTGCAGGGTGTGTTTCACGATAACGCCGCCAAATTCCTGCCGAACTATGCCTAAACAAGCTTTGGTTTTGGGCGCGGCCTAAGGTATAAAGAGTAGCGTTATCAATATCCAGGAGGCTGACTTATGTTGTCGAGACGCGTGACGTTCATTGCTCTCCTCATAATCGGAATCGCAGCAATGACGGCTTCGATGAAAGCGACGGGCGGCGAGGATAACGGTGCCGTCACTTTCTACAAAGATGCTCTCCCGATTCTTCAGAAGAATTGCCAGACATGCCATCGTCCCGGCGAAATCGCACCAATGTCCTTCATGAGCTACAAGGATGTGCGTCCATGGGCGAAGGCCATCAAAACGGCAGTCGTGAACCGGCAGATGCCGCCATGGTTTGCCGATCCGAACTACGGTCATTTTACGAACGACAAGACACTGAGCGACGCTGCGATCAAAACGCTGGCAGCCTGGGTTGACGGTGGCGCCGTGGAAGGCGATTCGAAAGATGCTCCGCCGTCGGCGCAGTTTGTCGATGGCTGGGGCATCAAACCGGACATGGTCATCGAGATGCCAAAAGACGTCCCGCTGCCCGCGACGGGGACGATCAACTACAAGAACATTCGCGTGAGGGTGAACTTCCCCGAGGACAAATGGGTTGTCGCCGCCGATCTGCGGCCGGGAAACAATCAGGCCGTTCACCACATGAGAGCGAACGTGCTGCCTCCGGGATCCGAGTTCATGAAGAATGCCGAACTCGGCATCGCGTATGAACAGGGCGATCCCAACATGGGTAGACAGGACGAGGGTATCGACCTGCTTGGCAAGTTCAATCCGGGCCTGGGCGCGCAGGATTTCAATGAGTACCAGTCCGCGAAGTTCGTACCCAAAGGATCCGACATCGTTTTCAACATGCACTACACGGCAACCGGAAAAGAAACGACGGATCGGTCGAGACTCGCGCTCAAGTTCGGCAAGGCTCCGAAATACCGCTATTACGTGAATGAGGGTCCGACGGCTTCCAATCTCGCCATTCCTGCCGGAGATCCCAGCGCCGAAGTCGTTTCCGAAATGACGGCGAACTACGACACACAGCTCGTGTACATGCAGCCGCACATGCATCTGCGCGGCAAGGATTATGAAGTTCGTCTCATCTTTCCGGATGGAAAGATGGAAACGATCATGAGAACCAAGTGGGATTTCAACTGGCAGATTGGTTTCGATATGACGAAGCCGATTGCGATTCCGAAGGGAACACGCATCATCGGCATCGCCCATTTCGATAATTCGGCCAACAACAAGTGGAATCCTGATCCGGCGAAGTTCATCGTCTGGGGTCCCCAGAACTGGGATGAGATGCAGAACTGCTTCATGGGTTTCCTGATTGAGCCCAACTTCAAAGACGTGAAAAGCCTCTTCAAGAGATCCGGACCTAGCATGCTGCCCAGAGGCACATCGGGACCGGCTCTTTCCACGTTGCTCTTGAAATGACATTTGGGAATTGGGTAATTCCTCGTCGGACGCACAATTACCGAATTAGCTTCAACGAGGATGTCAGGTCGCTAATTCGGTAATTGTGCGTCCGACGAGGAATTACCATGTCGTCACGTCGTGAATTCTTGAAGTTTCTCGCGAAGAGTCCGCTCTTCGCCGCCATCCCGCCTCAGGCTCTTCAGGAATACGTCATTTCCAGTCCAGCCGAAGCCATCAACGTGCTCGAGTTCGAAGCTGCGGCACGGAAGGCTTTGCCGCCGGCGCACTGGGGCTATCTTTCGACGGGCGTCGACGATGATGCGACGTTGAAAGCCAATCGGGAGGGGTTCTCTCATTATCAATTGCGAACGCGCCGGCTGGTCGACACGACGAATATCGACATGAGTGTCGAGCTTTTCGGAACGAAATGGGAAACGCCTGTTCTGCTGGCTCCCAGCGGAACTCTCTACGATCCCAAAGGCGAAGGCCCAACCGCCGTTGCGCGCGCCGCGCAAAAGGCCAGGACGCTTCAGATACTCGGCGGCGTTCAGGAGCGGAATCATCCGATCGACGAGATCATGAAGGCTCGAGGCGGCCCGGTGTGGTATCAGCTCTACGCATCGCAGCAATGGGACGCCACGTTGCAAACCGTGAAACGGATCGAACGCGCCGGCTGTCCCGTGCTGGTGTGGACCGTGGACATTCTTCCGGGACGCAACCTCGAAACCGTGCAGCGGCTTCGCCGCCTCGACACGCGGCAATGCACGAGTTGTCATGCGAACGATCCCGCAGTTCGACCGGGCGGCGCGGGCCGCAATACGCTCACGTATGACTCGCTTCGCAAGCTGAAGGATTCAACGTCGATGAAAGTTCTGGTGAAAGGAATCGAGAATCCCGAAGATGCGGCCCTGTGCGTTGAGAACGGCGCCGACGGAATCATTGTTTCCAATCACGGCGGACGCGCTTCCGAGAGCGGCCGCGCCACGATCGATAGTTTGCCCGAGGTCGTTCAGGTCGTCCGCAATCGCGTCCCTGTCATTGTTGATGGCGGCTTCCGCCGCGGCAGCGACGTTTTCAAAGCGCTCGCGCTTGGTGCTCGCGCGGTCGGTATCGGGCGTCCCTACATGTGGGGACTCGCTGCATTCGGAGACTCCGGGGTGGAGACGGTGCTCTCCATTCTGCGCCGCGAATTCAATCTCGCCATGGCGCAGTGCGGCAAACACTCCGTCGCCGAAATCACTCCCGCCTCGGTTGTAAAGGCGTAGCCACCACAAAGACACAAAGACACAAAGAAGGCAGCCTTCTTTGTGTCTTCGTGTCTTTGTGGTGTGTACTTGAATCCCGCCGCGTTCGCAATTCCTGCAATCAGTACGTATGGAACTCTTGGCCGTAATGCGTTGGTCGGACCTGCTCAGTGGTCTTTGGATGCGGCGATCTCGAGAGTCTTTCGATTCGGTGAAGTCAAGCGCATGGAGTTTCGAGTCGAAGCGTTCAATGTGACGAACAGCTTCATCCCGGACAATCCGAATTTGACGTTCACTTCAAACATATTCGGGCAGATCCGGACGGCGCAGTCGCCTCGCGTGATGCAGGGGGCTTTGAAGTTTGTGTTCTGATAACCCGTGGGACGGGAAAGGATCTTTCAACTGCGGCGACCCGCACTGAGTCGACGCTTATGCCGCTCGTTTTTCGTCGAACGAGACCTCGTGGGATTTTTCGAGTTTGGCCTGCCGCTTGATTCGCCACCACAGATCCGAGCACTCATCGCAGTTTTCAAGATGTTCAACGTCAGTCCGGTGGGGATGGACGACACCGTC
>Ga0070707_100001290_pt1 | contig 24650 bp, 23 predicted proteins | sample KBSK5502metaG_FD_65468 | JGI IMG/M metagenome (GOLD analysis project Ga0070707, IMG submission 65468) | Corn, switchgrass and miscanthus rhizosphere microbial communities from Kellogg Biological Station, Michigan, USA - KBS K5-50-2 metaG | ecosystem: Host-associated > Plants > Roots >...
CGTCGTCGATTCCATGCACGGCTGCGGCGGATACATTCTCGAAGAACTTTTGCGCGACACATCGTGCACAGTCCAGACGATTCGCGGCAATCCCGATCCGCTGTTCGGCGGCATCAACCCGGAGCCGATGATGCCGCAACTGGAACCTCTGGGAGAAGCAGTTCGCAAATCCGGAAGCGATGTCGGATTAGCCACAGACGGCGACGCAGACCGGCTCGGCATTGTCGATGAAACCGGACAATACGTGAACACACTCCAAACGCTCTCGCTGCTCCTCCTTCACACATACCGCAACAAAGGCTGGCGCGGGGCCGTGGCACGCACGTATTCGCAGAGCCTGCTGATTCCACGCATCACGTCGAAGTTTGGCCTTCAGCTTTACGAGTGTCCTATCGGATTCAAAAACATCGGCGAGCTGATGCTCGAAAATGAGATTCTCATCGGCGGCGAGGAGAGTGGCGGCATCGGACTCTCGCGGCATTTGCCCGAGCGTGACGGAATTTTTATCAATCTTCTTTTTCTCGATTTGCTCGCGGCTTCCGGCAAGAGCTGCACTCAGCTCATTCGTGAGATGTGGAATGAGTTCGGCGAGTTTCATTACGGCCGCCGCGACCTGCACATTCCGATCGAGGCCGGCCAGGCCGTCATCGAGAAATGGGAAACGGCGGCGCCGGCCACATTCGCCGGCCGCCGGGTCCAGGAGATCGGAAAGCTGGATGGAGTCAAGGTTTTCCTCGAGAAAGACAGTTGGATTCTTTTCCGCCAGTCTGGAACCGAGGCGCTGCTAAGGGTTTATTGTGAAGCGCCCACTGAACAGGCCGTTGCCGAAATAATGTCCAAAGGCCTGAAATTTGTGGAACAATTTACTCCCGTCGGTGTCTACTAAAACCGTGGGGAACTAACGTTCGAAGGAACGAAATGCCCAGAGAGATTGCCTATAACTGGCTGGATCGGCCCGCTGAACTGAGTGCTCAGGAAGCTCTGTTCGTCGTTCGTCTGCAGGCAAATGAGGATGCAGCCTACGACGAACTGGTCCGGACCTATAACGCATCGATTTACCACGTTGCGTTCAGGATGCTCGGCGATGCCGCCGAAGCATCCGACGTCGTTCAGGAGATTTTTCTCAAGGTCTTCCGGAACATCAAGGGGTTCAAAGGCGAAGCGGCGTTGAAGACGTGGATTTTTAAAATCGCATTCTCCGAAATTCTGAATCGCCTGCGATGGTGGAAACGGCGGCATCGGTTTGCCACTGTTTCACTCGATGAACGGCCGAACGGAGTTCCAACCAGCGAAACCGTTCCGGATACAGGTCCGACTCCTGAAGAAATTCTGCAATGCAAGGAACGCGAGGGCGCAATCCAGCAGGCTTTGGGAAGGCTCTCCCACGAGCATCGATCGATCATTGTCCTTCGGGACATTGAAGGGTTTTCTTATAACGAGATCGCGGACGTGTTGGGCATTTCGATGGGTACCGTCAAATCCCGCATCGCGCGCGCTCGCGCGGATTTGAAGAAATCGTTGATGCGTTACTTGTCGGTTCAACATCTCTGAGGTTTTAGCAATGCGTACTATGGATTGTTCTTCGGCCCAAAAATTAATGAGTGTGTTCATCGACTCGATGGTTTCACCCGCCGAGGCTGAACGGCTCGAAGTGCATGTTGCGCTGTGCCGGCCATGCCATCGCCAGCTTCAATCGTATAAATCGATGCGAAGCCTGCTGGCCAGCATGGAAAGACCCGTGGTGCCGGAGGACATGGTTCTCGAGACGCGCGTCAGGCTTTCTCAGGAACGCAATAAGAACTTTCTTGTCCGCTTCGAAAACCGCCTCAACTACGTTTTAAGACCTGTCGTGGTTCCCGCGCTGTTCGGCGTTTCTCTGACGATGCTGTTCTTCGGTGTCCTGCTGGGCAGCCTCGCATCCGGCTCGACCGTGCTGGCGCAGAGTCAGTGGAGCGATGAACCCGTCTTCGGCCTCTATAAGCCGGTCCACACGACGGATCCGACGATGATGGCCTTCGCGTCGAGCGATAAGCAGGATCTGGATGAACCTCTGACGATCGAAACTCACGTCGGCGAGGAAGGCCGCGTGATCGATTACGAAGTGCTCTCCGGACCACCAAGTCCCGAAGTCAGCGGCTGGATTCGCGAAACGTTGTCGTTGGCGCAATTCACGCCGGCAACGGCGTTCGGCCGGCCAGTTGAATCGAAGATCATTCTTTCGTTTGTGGCTGTACGGAACTGATCCTGCCCTCGTTTGAGCTATGCTTGGCGCATGGCAGAGCGACTGTTCAATCGCGAACTGAGCTGGATTGAGTTCAACTCCCGCGTCCTCGAAGAAGGTCTCGACAAGTCACTTCCTCTGCTCGAGCGGCTGAAGTTTCTTTCGATATTTTCTACGAACCTCGATGAATTTTTCATGGTCCGAGTGGCAGGCCTGCAGGAGCAGCTCGAATCGAATCCGGACTCCCAGTCACCCGACGGCCTCACGCCTGCAACTCAACTGCGACTGATATCCGATCGGCTTCGGCGTCTACTCAAACTTCAAACGGAATGTCTGCTGAACGAGATCCTGCCCGGGCTCGAGAAGCTTGGGGTCCGGCTGGTTGAACCCGACGATCTGAGTCCCGCCGAACGCCAGGGTTTGGAGCGGTTCTTCGCCGAACGCGTATTTCCCGTGCTGACTCCGCTCGCTGTCGATCCGGGACACCCGTTTCCTTACATCTCAAATATCAGCCTCAACCTGGGCATTTTGCTGCGTCCCTGTCAGAGCAGTGCCGACGGGGAGCCGCGCTTTGCGCGCGTCAAAATTCCTGGCAATGTCTCGAGGCTCCTGCGCGTTAATAACACGCATAAGTTCGTTTTGCTGGAACACCTGGTTTCCAAACACATCGGTTCGCTGTTTCCGAAGTGCACGATTCTCGAAGTACAGCCGTTTCGCATTACGCGCGATGCGGATGTCGAGATCGAAGAAGACGAAGCGGAAGATCTCCTGAAGTCGGTACAGCAGACACTGCGGCAACGCCGGTTCGGATTCGGTGTTCGCCTCGAGGTTTCTTCGGCCATGAGTTCTTCGATGGTGGAACTCCTGCGCCGCTCGCTTCAACTCGAGAACCAGGATGTGTACTCCATCGATGGGCCGCTCAACATTCCCGATCTCATGGCTCTGTATAAGCTCGATCTGCCGGATGCGAAGGACAAAGCATTTGAACCGCTGACTCCATCCGTGTTTCGTGAGGGAGAATCGATATTCGATGCGATCCGTCATCAGGAGGTGCTGCTGCATCATCCTTACGAGCCGTTTATGCCTGTGGTTGAATTTTTTCGCGCCGCGGCCAAAGATCCGAACGTCCTCGCGATAAAAGCAACGCTGTATCGCGTCGGGTCCGACTCTCCAGTCGTCAATGCATTGATCGAAGCGGCGGAACGCGGAAAGCAGGTAGCTGTGCTGGTCGAGCTTAAAGCCCGCTTCGACGAAGAAAACAACATTCACTGGGCGCGGCGTCTGGAGGAGGTCGGGGCGCATGTCATTTATGGAATCGTCGGCCTGAAAACGCACGCCAAAATGACCCTGGTCATTCGCCAGGAGGGAAGCGCTCTGCGGCGATACGTGCATTTAGGAACGGGAAACTACAACCCGGCCACTGCGCGCATCTACACGGATGTTTGCCTGTTTACGGCAAATCCCGAGTTTGGCGCCGATGCTTCCGAATTGTTCAATTACCTGACCGGTGTTTCCGGTCAAACGGAGTACCGGAAATTGCTGGTTGCGCCGGTCGGTTTGCGTGAGCATTTGACCGCACTCGTACGGCGCGAAATCGAACACCACGCTGCCGGGCGGCCTGCAGGCATTTTCGCAAAGTGCAACAGCCTTACCGATACCGCGTTGATTGAAGAGATGTACGCCGCATCGGCTGCCGGCGTCTCCGTGACATTGATTATTCGCGGCATGTGTTGCCTGCGTCCGGGCGTGCCGGGCCTCAGCGAAAATATCCGGGTTGCGAGTATCGTGGGACGCTTCCTCGAACACTCGCGTGTGTATCTGTTCTCGAATGGAGGCAAGGAAGAGCTGTATCTGGGCAGCGCGGATCTGATGCATCGCAATTTGAATCGACGGGTGGAGGTTCTCTTTCCGGTGGAAGATCCTCAACTGCGCATCCGTGCCATCCGGGAATTCCTCGAAGACGCGGTTGCGGACAATACGAAGATTCGGTGGCTGCGGCCTGACGGAACGTATCAACGTGTGTTGCCGGCCACGGCCGACCGCCGTAATTTCCAGGAAGAATTAATGGCGAAGTATCAGGCTCCGCCCGCCGCCTGAAGGCGATCCGCTATAACGTTTGCCACTCGCTCTGCAACTTTGCCCGATCCCAGTTGCCGCCGGAGCTTCTCGTAGTTGCCGCGGATGCGCGACTGGAGCCAGACGTCGTCCATGAGCCGAACGGCCATGCGCGTCACAGCTTCCGCCGTCATCTTGTCCTGAAATAACTCGGGTACCACTTCTTCACCCAGGATGATGTTCACGATTCCGAACAGCCGCACTTTCAAAAGGAACTTGCCCAGAAGCCACGTTGCCGGAGAGATGCGGTAAACGATCACTTCCGGCGTTCCGAGCAACGCCGTTTCGAGCGTCGCAGTGCCGCTTGCCACAACGGCGGCTCGCGAATATCGAATGGCATTGTAGGTGTCATTCGTAACGATAGTGATTGGCCGTCCCTTCAGGATGCTGGTGATGAGATTTCGATCGAGCCCCGGCGCGATGGGAAGAACAAATTGCGTGTCCGGCTTTTCCTTCGCGATCCGCTCCGCCGATTCGCACAGCGTCGGCAGAATGTACCGTACTTCTTTGCGGCGGCTGCCCGGAAGCAGTGCCACGATCGGTCTTTTCGGATCGAGCCGGTAAGCCGAGCAAAATTCTTCTTTCGATTTCGTGGCGCGGACCATATCCATCAGTGGATGGCCGACGAACTCCACGTCCACTCCGGCCTTCCGATACAACTCTTCTTCAAATGGAAAGATCACCAGCATCTTGTTCACAAGCTGCTTGATCTGCTTCACACGGCCTTCGCGCCATGCCCAAACCTGCGGGCTGATGTAATAGAAGACCGGCGCGCCGGCGTGCCTCACTCGTTTCGCGAGTCGAAGATTGAAGTCGGGGAAGTCGATAAGGATTGCAGCGGTGGGAGGTTCCGTTTCGATGCGCTCCGCGATCTTTCGAAACACGCCGTAAAGGGCACCGAGATATCCGATGACTTCGAACGGGCCCACTACAGCTGTCTTGCTGATGTCGCCTTCGAGCTGAACCCCGGCCTGACGCATACGTTGCCCGCCGAGCCCATAGATCTCGCAACCGGGAAATTTTTTGAAGAGACATCTCGCTACTTCGGCGCCGTACATGTCGCCTGAAGCTTCTCCGGCGACCATCAGAAACCGCAGCGAGCTCACGGGATACGTTTATTCAATTCCAGAAACTGGGGGATGGGGCTGCGTACGTCCACGGCTTCCTGCCAGATCACTTCCTGGTCGCCGATCCTTCCGACGGCAAGGATTTTGTATTCACCGTACGGAACATTCTTGAATTCAAACTTTCCGTCGGGCGTGGTTTCCTTCAGATAATTCGAGAAATTGCTGGAGGTGTCGCGGCGCATGCGAGTAATGACATAGTTCGTCGTTTCGCGGTGGGCCTGCTTCGAGACTTCGAAGAAAAATTCTTTCTGCCTGGCGAACGCCGGCTTGTACCGTTCCCAATAGACATCGAGGCGCTTTTGCAGATCGCTGCTCCAGAGATCGCTGTATCGTGGCGACAACAAAACAACCTGCACCGGTCCTGAAATCTTCTGAGAAGCGGGCAAGACCACGGTTCCGGCGATGATTCCTGTTGGCTCAGTCCCTTGGCCCAGCAGCAGAACCGCTGCAACGAGGAGCGCATTCAGCATGAGTCCAAATTGTCTCACAAAAGACGTCATTCGAACACTTGGGCGACCGGAATGACTACGACGTCTTCCAGTTTCACGTTGATTCTATAAGCCTCGATGGTCTTGTCCTCATCCATGATCTCCTTTGGCTTCGGTGAGTTGTACGCGATTGGCGATGGCGTGTTCTTCACGATCGCATCCTGGAAGGCATTTGCATTCTTCGTCACAACGACAATCCGCATCCGGTCGGATTTAAGATGACGTTGGATGGCGGCATTCACATCCGCGACCGTCAGCTTCGCGAGCTGCGTCTTCAGATAAGATCCGTAATCGGGAATGCCATAGTACCGGCTGTCGAGCGCGTAGCCGAGCCGGGCGCTTTGCGTTTGTGTGAGGACATTGGCGTACTTGGTCAGAAATTCGCGAGTCGTCTCGAAGGCTTCCTGCGAAAGACCGTCCCGAACCAGCCTGTCATACTCGTACAAAGCTGCGCGCAGGGCGAACATGCCGTTGTCCGCTTCGACCGGACGAATCCAGATCTGGAAAATCTGCTGTTGTCGTGCAAGGTTTGGATCGGGAGTGAATTGAAACATTCCGCGTGGGAAATACTCGACGTAGGCATAATCGCCGTAATTCAAGCCACGCGCTTCCCTCAGGCGCTGATAAAGGCGTCCATTGGATGAGCGATGCTGGCCCAAATACGACGCGGCCAGCGCGAGCGCCGGCCAGTCTTTCGAGCCACGATTAACGTCGACTGGAAAGCCCAGCGAAATCGCGGTCGACCGTGTATCCCGCGCGATGATTTCGATATGCGTCCCCGCCGGCAATTTCAGACTTTCGAAAGACCTCTTATCGGCCTGTCCGGCGGGAAGTTTCGCAAAGTCGGCGTCGAGCTTTTCCGCAAAATTCTTCGGATAACCACCAGCCAGCCCGACAACGAGATTTGCGCTCGTGTAGTGCTCGCGGTAGAAGCTCCGCACATCGTCGAGCGTCAGCTTTTCGAGCGAGCTGATCTTGCCGGTATTGTGATGTCCGTACGGATGACCGGCGTAGATGATGTTGTATAGCTGTTCTTTGCCCAGCTCTTCATCGTTTGCCTCGCGCAGCGAGAGCTTCAGGAAATTGATTGCCACGTCACGCAGCCGCTTGAAATCCTCAGGCCGGAAACCCGGATCAAGAAGCATGTCTTTGAACAGCGCGTAGTAGCGATCGAGGTTTTCAATGTGCGTCGTTCCGGTGAAGACCGTCATTTCCTTGTCGACCTGTGCGTTCACGGAAGAAGCCATCGGATAAAGAGCCTGGACGATCTGGTCGTAGCTCATCGAGCGTGTACCGCCTTCGGCAAGCATCGCGGCCGTCAACGCAGCGACGCCTTCTTTACGCGGAGGATCGAATGCCGAACCCGTCATGAAGAGAATCCGAAACGTGACCAGCGGCGAGGTGCCCGGCAGCAGGACGTTCGCCGCTTTTGCCGGCGGTGTCAGTGTGACGATGGTTCGATTGTTCGGATTGAAGTACTGCCTTGCGGCCGTGCGCAGGTCTTCCGGCGTGATTTGCTGATACAACGTGAACAGCTTGTTGATCGTCTCCGGCGTGCGGCGTAAGCCAATGTACTGGGCAAGCGCACTGGCGATCGCAGACGAGCTGTTCATCCGGAGAGCAAAGCTGTAGCGCAGTCGGGAACGGGTCGCATCGAGCTTCGCCTGATCGATCGTCTCATCGGTGAATCGCTTGAACGTCGCGAGGATCTGCTCACGAACGTAATCGATGTCTTTGCCGTCTTTGACGCGAGCATAAATCGTAAACAGCTCGGGATCGGGATGATTTCCGAAGCTCGTTTCCAATTCATCGACTCTTTGCTCCTTCAGAACCAACCGTTGATACAAATCGGAGTTCGAGCCGAATGCGATCGGCGACAGCAAATCGAGCGCGGCTTTGTCCTTCTTCTCGTCCGAATACGCAGGCGCTTTGAACGCAATGGCCAGCCACGGAAGCGTCGGTGAGTTCCAGTCCACAGTCGCAGTGCGTGGCGCGGTCTGAGGCGGTTCTGCGGGGATGTGCGGCACATAATTCCCGTGCTTCCACTCGCCAAAATATTTCTTCGTCAGCTCCAGAGCACGTTCGCGCGTGAGGTCCCCAACCAGGATGATCGTCGTGTATTCAGGCCGGTAAAACCGGTTATAGAACTGGAGGCTGTAGTCGTACTGGTTCGGCATGTCCTGAATATCTTTCAGGAAGCCCATCGTCGTGTGCCGGTACGTGTGCGTGGTGAAGGCCGTCTCATGCAGAACCTCATCGAGCTTTTCCGTAGGATCGGCGCTGTTCTTGTTGTACTCCCCGAGCACGGCCAGCGATTCCGTCTTGTAAGCCGGCACGGGATATTTCAATCGCTGAAACCGGTCGGCTTCGAGTTTCATGACCGGCTCGAGATCTTCTTTCGAAAATGTTTCGTAATAAGTCGTCCGATCGGAGTTGGTTGTCGCATTCGCCTCGGCACCGGCCTTTTTGAGAATGAGATCGCGCTGTTCGGGCGTGTAGTTCTCGCTTCCGCGGAACATGATGTGTTCGAACAGGTGGGCGTAACCGCTCTTCCCGGGCTCGACTTCATTGCGCGATCCTGTCTGGACAACAATGTAAAGCGCCACCATATTGGGGAAATCGGTGGGAACCGTCACGAGACGCAGTCCGTTAGCAAGATCGTCAATCGTGTAGTTGTATGGAAAGAGTTTGGTGTCCCTTTGCCGGGCCGTCGTCGCCGATGCCATGCAAAGAACGGAAAGAAGCGCGATAAGCTTTCTCATGGCGTAAAATTCTATCGCAATGCGTAGATTCGGCCCATTCCTCCTGGCGCTGTTCGCGCCCGCGGCGTGCCTGTGGCTTGCCGCACAGGCACCGACGCACATCGTGATCGCACACACGAACGATATTCACGGACAGCTTCTTCCGAAGGATGGATTCGGCGGGATCGCTGAAGTCGCGGCGGCAATTCGAGCAGAAAATCCGGATCTGATTCTCGATGCCGGCGATTTCACTACGGGAACGTTTCTAGCGGATGAGTTCAAAGGCTTGCCAACCATTCAGGCGATGAATGCTATCGGGTACACCGCAAGCACAGTGGGGAATCACGAATTCGATCATGGCCCGGCGTCGTTGCGTATGCGTTTGCGAGAGGCAAAGTTTCCGATGCTGTCTGCGAACATTAAGTCTCCCGTTGCGGAAATCAAGAAATACATCGTGGTGACTGCAAAAGGCATCCGGTTCGGCATCATCGGTTTGACTACGGACCAGGTGAAGACTCAAAGTCATCCGAAACTCGTTGCCAGCATAAGCGTTTTCGACACCGTGAAAACTCTCGATCAGCTTCTGCCTGAAGTGCGAAAAAAATCCGATTTCGTTATTGCCCTGGTGCACGTTGAGGACGAGGAAGAGCGGAGGATCGCCAGCGCCTTTCCGGAGATCAGGCTCATAATCGGCGGCCATAATCATTCGGCTCTCGGACCTATCTGGCTCGGAAAGACGCTTGTCGTGAAAACGGGCGTGAGTGGACACAGAGTCGGACGCGTCGATCTCGACTTCGACAACAAGAAATTGACGGCAATTGAAGCGAAGTTGATCGAAGTCAAAAATATCAAGCCCGCGCCTGATGTCGTGAAGATCGTCGATCCGTACGTCGAGAAAGTGAACAAGAAGATCAGCGAGATTATCGGCGAAGCGACCGACGAACTTACTTACTCGAGGACCGGCGAATCCCCCCTGGGCGACCTGGTCGCCGATGCATTCCGGGACAAGGGTAAAACACAGATTGGGATTCAGAACATCGGCGGGATTCGGGCGCGCATCTCAAAAGGGGAAATCACCTGGGGCAATGTTTTCGAAGTTCTGCCGTTTTACAACACAATGGTCACCCTGAAACTGACCGGAGCTCAACTCAAGAAGACGTTGGAACGCGGCCTGGTGACATCCGTAGGAATGGTCGCCATCAGCGGAATTCGCGTCCGATTCGATATAAAGAAACCTGAGGGACAGCGAATCGTTTCGCTGCAACTCGCGGATGGCAATCTCGTCGAGGATTCAAAACTTTATTCCATCACGACCAATGATTTCGTCCAGGTTGGCGGTGATGGCTTCACCGAGTTCTTTAAAGCGATGGATGTCGTCGATACAGGCATATTCCTGCGCGACGTCCTTGTCGATTACATCAAAGCACGCCGCACCATTTCCCCGGTACTGGACGGGCGCATTGTCGTCAATTGAGCAGAACTACTTCAATCGTTCGATCTGCGCTCCGACGGATCGCAGCTTTTCCTCGATTTTTTCGTAGCCGCGGTCGAGATGGTAAACGCGGTCCACGATCGTGCTGCCGTCGGCGACGAGCGCTGCGATCACGAGAGATGCGCTGGCGCGAAGGTCCGACGCAATGACAGTCGCGCCGCTGAGGCCGGTTTTGCCGGTGACGATCGCGCGCGAGCCATTGATGCGGATGTTGGCGCCCATGCGCATGAGCTCGCTGGCGTGCATGAAGCGATTCTCGAAAATGTTTTCGGTGATGACGGACGTTCCCGCGGCCTGAGTCATGAGGGCCATGTATTGCGCCTGCATGTCCGTCGCGAAGCCCGGATATTCCTTCGTGATGATGTCCGCAGCGTTGAGGGCGTCACCGCCTCTCACCGTCATCCGGTCGAGACCCGTTTCGACATTCACGCCTGTCTCGCGAAGCTTGTCCACCACGCTCGAGAGATGCACAGGATTACAGGCCACCAGCTCGAGTTCACCGTTCGTGATCGCTCCGGCGGCCAGGAATGTTCCGGCCTCGATGCGATCGGGAATGATGTGGTGGGTTGTTCCCTTCAGCTCGCGCACGCCGTCAATCGTTATCGTCGGAGTACCCGCGCCCTCGACCTGCGCCCCCATCTCGTTGAGCATTTCCGCAAGATCGACAACTTCCGGCTCGCAGGCTGCATTCTGAAGAATAGTGCGGCCATCGGCCAGGGCCGCCGCCATCATCAGGTTTTCAGTGCCTGTGACGGTGATCTTGTCGAAGAGAATTTCCGAACCGGTTAAGCGCTCGGCTGCAGCTTCAACGTAACCGTGCTCGGTATGCACGCTGGCACCGAGTTGTTCGAATCCTTTAATGTGAAGATTGATGGGCCGCGCTCCAATGGCACATCCACCCGGCATCGATACTCGCGCACGTCCGGTGCGCGCAAGAAGGGGACCGAGCACGAGCACGGAGGCGCGCATCGTCTTCACCAGATCGTATGGCGCTTCGTGCGAAATCACTTTTTCGGCTCGGAGCCGAGCCCCATGATCACCGAACTCCACGGCCACGCCGAGCTCGCGCAGCAGCCGGCGTGTCGTGAAGATGTCGTTCACCAGCGGAAGATTTTCGAGAACAATTTCATCGGCAGTCAGCAGGCTTGCTGCCATCGCCGGCAAAGCGGAGTTTTTCGCACCGCTGATCCGGACGCGTCCCTGGAGGCGATTGCCTCCTTTGATTCTTAGTTTGTCCATAGGCGGTCATATACCAATTTACCTTTTACGAACGTCTTCAGGATGCGGAAAGTCTTATCCATGATGACGACGTCCGCGTCGGCGCCCGGCTCGAGCGTGCCCTTCCGCTGCAATTTCAACGCGCGGGCCGGATTCAATGTTAGGCCAAGAACCGCGTCTTCCACAGACCACGCTGTCCACTTCGTAAAATTGCGCAGCGCAAGCTCCTGAGTCAGCGTACTTCCCGCGAGCCGCCCTTGGGCGTCCCGGCAGACGCCGTTAACGACATTCACCGTGCCGGTACCCAGAGCATACGTGCCGTCTGGCATGTCCATTGCACTGATCGCATCCGTTACGAGCAGCACACGCTCTCTTCCTTTCGCACGGGCGAAGAGGCGAACAGCAGATGGGTCTACGTGAATTCCGTCCGCAATGATCTCAGCAAACACTCGATCGTCGGTAAGAACCGCGCCAACGATGCCGGGATCGCGGTGTGAGAACGCTCTCATTGCGTTGAACGTGTGAACCGCATAACAAATGCCGAGATCAACTCCGTTGCTGGCCTCTTCGAATGTCGCGTTGGAGTGTCCCATCGCGACAGCGACACCGGCATCTTTCGCAAAGCGGGCCAGTGCATCCGCCCCCGGCAATTCGGGAGCGATCGTTACCAGACGCAAGGAATTGTTGGCGAGTCCGATCCACTTCGAAAGAAGAGAGAGGTAAGGCGGCAGCACGTTCTCGGCCTTGTGGGTACCGCGTTTATCCGCATTGATGAACGGTCCTTCGAGATGGATTCCAGATGGCTGTGCGCCATCGAACGACCTTGCCATCAGGCCGCCCAACTTTTCGAGGGCCACTGACAGGATCTCTAATGGAGCCGAGACTGTCGTTGCAAGAAAGGACGTCGTTCCGTGACGCGCCAAAATCCGGCTCACCGCATTCAGCGATTCGTATGTGCCATCCATGACGTCGACGCCGCCGCAACCGTGAATGTGTGGTTCGATGAAGCCCGGCGTAACGACTAATTGCGATGCATCGACGCGCTCGGCACCCGAAGGGATGCTGATGTTCGCCGCCGCACCGGCTTCAGCGATCGAACCTCCGTCGATAAGGACACGGCCTGGCGTGAATTTTCTCGCGGGCGTCAACAGGGTACCGGCATCGATGGCGATGAGCGCGTTTTTACTCACGACCGCTTCCAAGGTGGCTGATAACGGCGCGCAGATTTCCGTTTGCTTCAGCCAGGCGTGTTTCAGCCTGTTGCCTGGTGCAGCCGGTGGCACCCATAACGACCGCCACCTTCAGGTTCGATCCGGAGGCGTCCACTAATCGCGCAGCCTCGTCGGGCTTGACTCCCATGATTTCCTGGAGAATGTGTGTACCGCGTTCGCGCAGCTTGCGATTCGTCATGCTGACATTGATCATCCAGTTGCTGTAGGTCATGCCGAGCTTGATCATCGTCGCCGTGCTGATCATGTTGAGCACGAGTTTTTGTGCCGTCCCCGCCTTCATCCGTGTCGATCCGCTGATCACTTCGGGACCGACTGGAGTGTACACCGTGATATCGGCGGTCTTCGACATAGGGCTATTTTCCGCGCAAACAATGGCAGCGGTCGTCGCGCCTTTGCTCTTCGCGAATTCGAGAGCAGCATGTGTATAGGGCGTGCTCCCGCTTGCAGCGATCCCAATGACGAGATCGTCCTTCGTTAGCTTTTTCGGCTTGAGATCTGCGGCGGCTTTATCGCGATTGTCTTCGGATCCTTCGACCGCGTGCGTGAACGCTCTGGAACCGCCGGCCAGCACAACCTGCACCCATTCCGCCGGTATGCCGAACGTTGGCGGGCATTCGACCGCGTCAATGACGGCGATGCGTCCACTTGTGCCGGCGCCGACATACATAATGCGCCCGCCGGCTCGAATGGATTGGGCAGCCGCATCGACGACCTTTGCGATCTCAGGAATTGCTGCCGCGACGGCATTCGCAACTTGCGCGTCTTCGGCATTGATGATTTTCAAAATGCGTTCGGTTGGAAAGAGATCGATGTCAACAGAGCGCGGATTGCGTCGTTCAGGTTTCATGAATAGTCGCGTTACTATTTTATTTCGGAGCCATGAAGGAAGTCGACGTACAGATCCGCCGGGCGCAGGGAGTCGAGGACTATCAGAAGGTCGTCGAGCTCGAGAAACAGGTCTGGGGTTACACCGATAGTGCGGACCTCGCCGCCGTACCGATTCTCATGATCGCTAATCGGTTTGGCGGTGCGGTACTTGTTGCCGAAGAACCATCCGGACGGATGATCGGCTTTTCCATGGCGAATCTTGGCTGGATACCAGGAAACGAGGAAAAGAAACTGTTCTGGTGGTCACACATGACAGCCGTGGTTGACGACTACCGGAAGAAAGGTCTCGGACTGCAGTTGAAGCTTCGTCAACGCGAGGAAGCGCTCGCCTCGGGCATCGATGAAATCCACTGGACTTTCGATCCGCTGCAGAGGCTGAACGCGCATTTCAATCTGTGCAAGCTGGGCGTCATCGTCAGGAGCTACGAGGAGAACGTTTACGGATATTCCAGCAGCACGCTGCATCAAGGTTTGCCCACCGATCGATTTGTTGCGGAATGGCGGCTGAAGGCGGATCGAGTGAAGACCCATGACGATAAATCAGTGCGAATCGAAATCCCGGAGAACATCAACGAACTCCGTCGAACCGACCTCGCTGCCGCGAAAGCCTGGCAGGATCGCGTTCGCGCAGCATGCCAGCGCTATTTCAGCGAAGGCTATGTGATTACGGATTTCGTTGGAGGCGCTTACTTGTTGAGTCGCACTTCGGCGCCGTAGTAATCGAGTGTGACTTTGTAATCCGAAAAGAAGTCGAAACCTGCCACGCCGGCCACTTCAGTTCCGATCATCTTCGAAATCTGTTTCAGATCGATGGCAACGACCTGTGGAAAGGACTCGGTATTCTTGGCCGTCTTGAATGTGACGTTGGGCACTTTCAGCACGATGCCTTCAAACCCGCCCACACCGGCGATACCCAGATCGATTTTCGCCCCCGGCGTGTTCGGATTGACACCGAGTTGCGCAGCCATACTGTGAGAGAGAACGGTAGTCACCGCTCCGGTATCCACGATGAAGTTGCCTGGCTTTCCATTCACGTTGATCTGAACGAGCAGGAGATTGCTGAAATACCACGCGGGGAGAACCTCGGTGTCCGCTGTGATCGCGGGCCGTTTCCGCGAGATCTCGAGCTGGCTGGCAGGGTAATTCACCGTGATCGTAAAGTCGGAAAGCGCCGCGGTGCCGAGAATTCCATCGGCAAGCTGCGACACGAGAGGATCGTTGAATGTGCCAACGGGGATGTTCTTGATCTTCACATCGCCGACCGCGAGTTCCTTCACCGCATAGAGTTTCGTTTCGACCTTTCCGGCGCCGCCGATGCCATAAACTACGGTCGAGGTGATCGGTTGCAATGAGGTTTCCGCAACCAGCTTTTCACTGATGACGGTCTGGGTCGCGCCCGTATCGATCGCGAAGTTGTACGGGCCGTGGCCGTTGATCGTCAGCTTGGTGAAGATCAGATTCAGGGCTTTTTGAAATCGAATCGGGGCAGGATTTTCAGGCGCCGTGACCACGCCGACATCTGTGGTGCCCATCACTTTGAGCATTTCAAGACCGGCCTTCGCTTCCGTGACGCGGTCCGGGTCATTGGGATTCAGCCGCAGATACTCTTCGAGCTGCTTCCGCTGCTCGACGTAGTTCTTCTCGATACTCCAGGCCTCGCTGGCATAGAGGTGATACAGCGGCTCTTTCGGGTCCAGCTCAATGGCCTTCTTCATCTCCTCAACGGCCAGTTTGCCCTTGACTTTGCCCATCGCGAGCTTCCCGAGCCCGAAGTGTCCCCGCGCATTCCTCGCGTCCATGCGCACGGCTTCCTTGTAGAGCGCATCCGCCTGGGCGAAATTTCCCTTCCGGAATTCGACCTCGCCACGCAACGCCACGGTTTCGGCCGTCCTCGGCTGCTTTGCGAGAAGGGTCTCCGCTTGCTGGAGTTCATCTTTGAGTAGCAGATCCGCCACAGACCCCGTCTGCGCTGCCTGTGAGGCGGCTCCGGGAAGCACCAGAAGTGACGTTAACGCCATGAGAACAATGAGCGGGCTGCTTGACATGGTGTGAGGGCTCCTATAGTATCAAATTTTTGGCTATCGACTGTTGAGAGGACTGAGCATGTCTACCCGATTTATGACGGCCGGCGAATTAGCCGCCCTGGACAAATGGTACGTGATCGACGCTACGAATCAAGTACTTGGACGTGTCGCGACGAAAGCGGCTACCATTTTGTGTGGAAAACATCGGCCTTACTACGCCCCTTTCCTCGTCAGCGGCGACCATGTCATTATTATTAATGCAGAGAAGATTAAACTCACTGGCGAAAAACTCGATAAAAAGGTTTACCGGTGGCACACTCGATATCCCGGTGGATTGCGAGAAGTGGCCGCCCGTAAGGTTTTTGAAACGAAGCCGGATAAGATGATTCGCGAAGCCGTTCTCGGGATGCTGCCGAAGAACAGGCTGCGTAAGCGTTTCGTAAAACGCTTGAAGGTTTACCTGGCGGAACAACATCCGCACGCGGCACAGCAACCGGAACGTTTGGAGGTTATTTGAGTTCAGTTCAGCACAACGGCACGGGCCGCCGAAAAACATCCACAGCCCGTGTGATTCTTCGGCCGGGTACAGGCAACTTCAAAGTCAATAATCGATCTTTAGAGCAGTACTTCTTTGATGAAACCCACCGGATGCTGGTCAAGCGGCCACTCGAGGCGTCCGACACCCTGAACAAATTCGATGTTGTCATTACTGTCGACGGCGGTGGCATGCACGGGCAGGCCGGTGCGGTACAGCACGGGATCGCGCGCGCCCTCGTCGAATTCAGTACCGAGTTGCGGGGCGTCCTGAAGAAGGAAGGATTTCTCACGCGCGATCCGCGCATGAAAGAACGTAAGAAGTACGGGCAACCGGGAGCGCGAAAACGCTTCCAGTTCTCGAAAAGGTAAGTTGGTTATCGCCAGTCGGGATCGCCTCCCCACTCGCGATTTTGTTTCTTTCGTGGCTTTGTGTCTTAGTGCCTTTGTGATTTGAAACACAGAGACACAAAGACACGAAGACACTAAGTTGGAAAATCTGAAACGGAGGTTTATTTGGCGTCTATTACAATGAAGGAACTTTTGGAAGCTGGCGTCCATTTCGGACACCAGACCAAGCGGTGGAACCCGAAAATGAAGCAGTACATTTTCGGTGAACGCAACGGAATCTATATCATCGATCTTCAAAAGACTCTCCGCCTGTTCAAAGAAGCAACGCAGTTCGTGACCGATCTTGCGGCCCAGGGAAAAACAGTTTTGTTTGTCGGAACCAAGCGCCAGGCGCAGGATGCTATCGCTGAAGAAGCGCAGCGCTGCGGAATGTTTTTCGTCAATCAGCGTTGGCTCGGCGGGTTGCTGACCAATTTCGCAACCATTCAGAAATCGATCAAGAGATTAAAAGAGCTCGATGCCATGGCCACAGACGGCCGTTACGAACTTTTGCCGAAAAAAGAAGTCACCCGATTGGAACGGGAACGCAAAGCTCTCGAAAAGAACCTTGCAGGCATCAAGAACATGACCGGCTTGCCGGATGCGATGTTCGTCATCGACTCGAAGAACGAAGAAATTGCCGTCGCCGAAGCGCGACGCCTTGGAATTCCGGTTATTGCCATCGTGGATACGAATTGCGACCCGGATGTGGTCGATTACGTGATCCCCGGTAATGACGACGCATTGCGCGCGATTCGTTTGTTCGCTTCAAAGATTTCAGAGTCCGTGATCGAAGGCCAGGCCGTGAACAAGGATGCCGCCGCTGCACCGAAGCCGCAAACCGAAGGCGGCCAGCCCGAAGACGAAAACGTGGTTACGCCTTTCGGCCGGTCGGCCAAGTCCGAACGCACACACGTTGCGTCCGACGAAGAGCCGGTACAGACTCCGAACGAAGCCGCAATGATGTAAAAAACAGCAGCCACAAAAAGGCACAAAATTCACAAAAGTCTTTTTGTGTATTTTGTGCCGTTTTGTGGCTATTTTTCTGTTCAGAACTAAAGTGAGAGGATAGTCATGCAAATCGACGCGAAACACGTGAAAGAACTCCGCGAGAAAACCGGCGCAGGCATGATGGACTGCAAGAACGCCCTCATGGAATCGAAGGGCGATATGGAAGCGGCCATCGTCGTTCTGCGAAAGAAGGGCTTGGCTTCCGCCCAGAAGAAAGCCTCCCGAATTGCCGCTGAAGGCATGATCGGACACTACATTCATTCCGGAGGGAAGCTCGGCGTCCTCGTCGAAGTCAATTCCGAAACCGACTTCGCGGCACGCAGTGACGAGTTTCAGGCGCTGGTGAAGGACATCGCGATGCACATCGCCGCTCAAAATCCTCTGTACGTCAAGCGCGAGGATGTGCCGGCCGAGGTCCTCGAGAAAGAAAAGGAAATTTACAAGGATCAGGCACGCGGTTCTGGAAAGCCGGAACACATTATCGATAAAATCGCCGAAGGCAAACTCGAGTCGTTTTATGAAATGGCGTGCCTTTACGATCAGAAGTTCGTCAAGGACCCGGCGATCACGGTGAAAGACCTGATCAACAATCTCGTCGGCAAGATCGGCGAGAACATTCAGGTCCGCCGGTTCGCACGATTCAAGACGGGCGAAGGCCTGGAGAAACGCTCAACCGACTTGGCTGGAGATGTAGCTGCCGCGTTGGGCGAACAAAACAACTAGTGACTACTAAATACAAAAGAGTGCTTCTCAAATTGAGCGGCGAATCACTGATGGGCGACAAGGGATTCGGAATCGATCCCGATATCGTGCGCCGCATTGCTGCGGAGATCAAGGATGTCCACGGTCTCGGGGTCGAGGTTGCCGTCGTCATCGGCGGCGGCAATATCTTCCGGGGGCTCTCTGCAAGCGCTCAGGGAATCGATCGCGTGTCTGCTGACTACATGGGCATGCTCGCCACGGTCATGAATGCGCTCGCGCTGCAGGACGCTCTGGAAAAAATGGACGTCTACACGCGCGTTCAATCCGCCATCGAGATGAAAGAAGTTGCCGAGATGTTCATCCGGCGGCGCGCCATCCGCCATCTCGAAAAAGGCCGCGTCGTCATCTTCGCTGCGGGAACCGGGAATCCTTATTTTTCCACCGATACGACGGCGGCGCTCCGCGCAACCGAGATCAAAGCCGAAGTGATTCTTAAAGCCACGAAGGTGGATGGAATCTACGACGCGGATCCAGTCAAGTTCGCCAACGCCAAGATGTATTCGGAGATTTCTTACATCGAGGTTCTGACGCAGGGCCTGGCCGTCATGGACAGCACGGCGATTTCGCTGTGCAAGGACAATCGCGTTCCGATCATCGTTTTCAACATTCGTAATAGGGGAAATATCCGCCGCGTTATTGAAGGAGAAAAAGTCGGGTCACTGGTTTATTAGCAACATTCATTTGAGGCAATTATGGCGATCAAAGACGAGGTTGCTCAAATCCGGAAGCGCATGGAAAAGGCCATCGACGATATCCGAAAAGAGCTCTCATCGATTCGGACCGGCCGCGCTTCGATTTCCATTCTTGATAACATCCAGGTCGATTACTACGGAACCCCGACTCCTATCAATCAGGTTGCGCAACTCGGAACGCCGGATCCCACGCTCGTCACCGTTCAGCCCTACGACGTTTCGCTCGTGGGCCCGATCGAGAAATCGATCCGCGCTTCGGACCTCGGACTGAACCCGTCGAACGACGGCCGTTTGATTCGAATTCCTATCCCGCCTCTCACCGAAGAGCGGCGTAAAACACTCGCCAAGCACGTCCACAAAGTTCTCGAGGAACATCGGACGGCGGTCCGCAATATCCGCCGTGACGGCAACGAGCATTTGAAAAAAATGCTCAAGGACAAGGCGATCTCCGAGGACGACGAAAAACACGCACTCGCTGAAATTCAAAAGCTCACCGACGACCACATTCATAAACTGGAAGAGGTCGCGAAAAAGAAGGAACAGGAAATCCTCACCGTATAGGGGGCCCGCATGCATGAGGCGGTCGAGCCTCTGATCGAAATGTATGAGTGGGTCTGGAGGCGCTTCAAAGAGGACCTGAAGGATTTAACACCCGATGAGATCGAGTGGCGTCCTCTGCCTCAAGCAAACAATATCAACCTTATCATCCGGCATCTCCGCATGGAAACGGAATGGCAGTTGGCTGGTCTCGAGCGAGGGGAGGCCATACCCGCGGATGTGACGCCCGAAGAGCAACAGGTCATCGATTCTGTTTCTTTTGATTTCGAAGAAAACCTGAAAGCGCTCGATGCATCCTGCACGCGCTTCATCGCTGTCCTTCGCGAGATGAATTCAGAGCAGTTGAAACAAAGGACGGAGGCCGCTTCCCGGAATTATCCACGCATGGAGCTTCAGTATCTTCTTAGCTATCATCACGCGATTCACCTCTCGGTACACTACGGACAGATCCGTACGATACGCAATCTGTATTGCAAGACGCGGGGCCAACCTGCGCGCTTTTTCCCCGTTAATCCCACATTTCCGCGCTGAGGCCCGTCATGAAATCATCCATTCAAGGCAAGTTCGTTCAACTCAAAGATGCGCTTTCGCGTATTCCGGGACCCGGCGGCCAACGGTTTGCCGAGCTGTTCAGGCATGGAACGCTGTCGCTCGAAATCTACGCCCCGAAAGGAAACGATCCCCAGGGCCCTCATACACGAGATGAAGTCTACATAGTGGTGACCGGAAGAGGTGAATTTGTCTTCGGCGAGCAGAGAGCCATATTCAGCGCCGGCGATTTCCTGTTTGCTCCGGCGGGTGTCGTGCATCGCTTCGAGAAATTCACTGACGATTTGGTTGTATGGGTGGTCTTTTACGGTCCTGACGGTGGAGAGAAGAGTTAGAGCTTAGCCCCTCTTTTGTGCGGTGTGGCGCGCTTCGAAGGCCATGTAAAAAACGAAAGCGACTCGCACCCAACTGAACTGGCTCGCGACTGAGCGTGGCATTTCATTCAGGATCAGCGACAGAACAATGAAAATAGCCAAATGAATAGCCGCTTTCTTGTATTCGCCGTTATAGATGGCGCCAACGCCCGGAATAAATCCGAGCATGAAAGCAGTTTTAGCGGCTTTGCCCGGCCGTCTCTCGGCTTCAACGGGGTATGCCCTTACCTGAATGGGTTCGCTTTCCTGTGGGGCCGGCCGGGGCGCGACGAAACTCCGTCCCGACGAGAGGTCTCGTCTCAATCGCTCGAGATCGGCCCGTAATTCCGAAGCGTGCTGATATCGGAAGCGGCGCTCCTTCTCGAGAGCCTTCTCGATAGTTCGATCCAGATCAAGAGGAATCGTTGGATTCAGACGCGCCGGCGGCATGGGACTCCGGTTCAAGATCGAATCGAAAACGACTGCGGCGCTGGGACCTGCGAACGCCTGAGTGCCCGTCGCCATTTCATACAGAATCAATCCGAGGGAAAAGAGATCGGCTCGGCCATCGACCTCCTCCGCTCGCGCCTGTTCGGGCGACATATATGCGACCGTTCCCAGCGTAGTGCCGGGCGATGTCAGATCCTTCCCGGCCGTGGTGGATACATCGGTGCCCAGCGAACTCTGCGGCGCCAGCTTGGCCAGCCCAAAGTCGAGAATCTTCGCATGTCCCTGCGTGGTAACAAAGATGTTCGCCGGCTTGATGTCGCGGTGCACGATTCCCTTCGCGTGGGCGGCCTCGAGCGCACCCGCGATCTGAATTCCCAGGTCCAGAATTTCATCGATGCGAAGCGGCTGTCCGTGAATACGCTCTTTCAACGTCTGCCCGTCGAGGTATTCCATGACGATGAACGGGCGGCCGTTGTGTTCACCGATGTCATAGATGGTGCAGATCTGCGGATGGTTCAGCGCGGAGGCCGCCCGCGCTTCGATGCGGAATCTTTCGAGGGCCTGCGGTTCCCTGGACCACTCTTCCGGCAGGAACTTTACCGCGACGGACCGGCCCAACCGGGCGTCCTCAGCCTTATAAACCACACCCATGCCACCCGCGCCGAGCTGCTGGACGATCTTGTAATGAGAGACCGTCTGCCCGATCATTGGCCGCTGTGTGGCTCCGAGAAGTGCAGCAACTCGAGAAGGTGATTTTTCCAGAGCACGGCGCGGTTGTAGGTCTGGTGGCCGCGGGTTTGGTCGCTAAGCGGGATCAAAATGTAGCGGCCGCGCTTCACGTGCTTGATTTCGCGCTCCAGGATGCCGAGCTCCGGGGGGTTGATTTCATCATCAGCGGAATTGATGGCGAACAGCGGCGCCTGGATCTTTTCGAGCATGGGCGAGGGATTGTAATCCGTCGAGGCTTCATACTGATAGATCGTGTCATTCGCGTCCCCTCGCAAAGCCGCCTTTCCCATTGCCTCAACAGCCGTATCGGCTTTCTCCGCCGTTGGATTTTCCTTCTGAAATTGCAGGGCGCTGCCGGTCATGATCGAACGGATGTTACGCGCCGCCATCAGGCCACGCGGCTGCGTGGTATATTCGCCGTTCTTCCAGTCCGGATCATTCTTAATAGCCTGGATGGCCATGGTCCGGGTCATGCGATTGCGTCCAGCAATTTCCACGGGCGCGCTGGCTATAGGCATCAGCGCATCCATGAAATCGGGATAGGTCACCCCCCAAAGCCACGTATGCATTCCACCCTGGGAAGTACCCATGACCAGGCGCAGGTGATCCACCTTGAGCCCGTCGCGAACCAGCAGATATTGGGCGCGCACCATGTCGTCATAGCGGTAGTGTGGAAAGTTCATCCTCAGACCGCTGCTCGGCCTGCTGGAGCCGCCGGTCCCGATCGCGTCAGGAAGGATGATGTAGTAGCGGGTCGCATCCAGCGGCTGGCCTTTGCCGAATAGCTCTCCGCCGAACTCCGCGGACAGAAAATTCCGGCCGATGCCTCCCGTTCCATGCAGGATGAGAACCGCATTGTGAACGCGGCCTGCCGCATCGCGTTCCGGCGAGCCGAGAGTGATGTAATGGAGGCGCAATTCCGGTAGTTTCTCACCGGACTTGAATGTAAAATCCCGAACATTCCAGTCGCCTTCGAACTGCTGCGCCCAGCAGAATGGCGAGAGCATTAGAAGAATCGCGAGAATTAATATTTTTCTGGCTGAATTCATTGCCGGCATTGTATCGCTTTAAGGAGGTCCACAATGCTTCATTTCGTTGTGATGATTTTATTGGCCGCTGGTGCGCCCGATCTGTTGACGGCGATCCGGAATGGCGATCACGCGCAGGCTCGCAAACTGATTGATGCGGGCGCGGACGTGAACACTGTGGATAAAGACGGCACCACGGCTTTGATGCATTCGGTCCTCGAGTCCGACGCGAGAATGATGAAGCTGCTGATCGACAAGGGTGCCAATGTCAATTCGAAGAACGCGCAGGATTCCACGGCGGTGATGTACGCCGCGACGAATTTGGCCAAGACGCGAGTGTTGCTGGATGCGGGCGCCGACGTGAAAGTCAAAGGCAAACGCGGCGCGACGCCGATGAGCGTGGCCGTCACAACGTTCGGATCGACTCCCGTTCTGAAACTTCTTGTGAGCAAGGGAGCCGAACTCGAGGACCGGTTGATGACGCTTGCAGCCGGCACCGGCGACATTGAAGCGATTCAGTACCTCCTCAGCATCGGCGTGCCTGCCGGTGGTGACCGTACCGGCGCCTCGCTCTCGGCGGCCATCACCGCGCGATGTGAAACATGCGCACGGCTGCTTGTGGAGAAAGGCGCGCTGGCCAACGGACTGCGTCCCAACGGAACATTGAATACAAACGTCGGAGCAAGCTCCGGAGGCGTATTGAACGATACGGCGAAGAGGGCGATGCCCGAGCTTTCTCAGTTTTTGCTCGAGCACGAAGCTTCTCTCCAGTCCACCGACCGCGAGGGATTTACTCTCCTCATGCAAGCCGTCCTCTCCATGGAGCCGCGCCGCGACCAGATGGTTGAATGGCTGCTCTCGAAAGGCGTCGATCCCAACGCGAAGAATGGTCGCGGTGACACGGCTTATCAGCTCGCGGCGCGCGTGGGGGTGACGTCCACTCTCAATCTCCTCGTGAAGGGGGGCGCAAAGGAAACTAACGAAGAATGGCCCAAACCTGCGGCAGCGGCTCTGCCCGTGGAAGCGGCGGTGAAAAAGGTTATTCCGCTGATCGAAATGAGCGGGGAACCGGGTTGGAACGCCCGTCACTGTGTTTCCTGTCACAGCAATTCACTTCCGCAAATGACAGTCGCGCTGGCACGCAAAAAGGGATTTATCGTCAATGAGGACCAGGCGAAAAAGGAACTGGGCTTCGCCATCGCCACCGACGAGCCTGTTCTTGAACCGAATCGGTTGGGTTCCTCGCCGATCGGGGGCGGGTCGGACACGCTCGGTTACACTCTCATGGGTATGGCGGCAGCCGGCGCTCCGGCCGATGCATTGACCGACGCGCATATCCATTACATGTCGCTGAACCAATATCCGGACGGCGCATTCAGAAATTCGAGCTACAGACCCCCGACAGAATACAGTGCATTTACGACGACGGCTGTGGCGCTACGATCCATCAAGCTCTATCCCATTCCCGGCCGCCGCGAGGAGTTCAAGGAACGCGTGGATCGAGCCAGACGATGGCTGCTCTCGGCAAAGGCTTCTTCTACGGAAGAACGATCGATGCAGCTCAATGCGCTCGCGGATGCCGGCGCGTCTCAGTCCGAACGCGCTCCGTTCGTGAAGGCCTTGAAGGGCACTCAGAATGACGATGGAAGCTGGAGCCAGCTTCCAAACGTTCGGCCGGACGCCTATGCCACGGGCCTGGCGCTTTACGCCTTGCATGTCTCGGGAAACGTCCCTGCCAACGACCTCGTTTATCAGAAGGGTGTGCAGTGGTTGCTGCGGAATCAACTTGCAGACGGTTCGTGGTTCGCACCGACGCGCGCCGTGCCGGTTCAGCCGCACACGTTCGAGAGCTTCCCTAACGGTTGGCATCAATTCGTTTCGGACGCTGCGTCGTGCTGGGCAACGATGGCATTGCTCTTTACGCTGCCCGACAAGCCAGGGGCGGCTACTTCCGATTGGCGAAGTATTGCTCCAGGCCGGTGACGATTTGCGAGAGGCCCTTGTTCAGATTTTCATCGAGAGAGTGGACGACGTTTGAAACCTCCTTG
>Ga0070707_100001292_pt1 | contig 24644 bp, 26 predicted proteins | sample KBSK5502metaG_FD_65468 | JGI IMG/M metagenome (GOLD analysis project Ga0070707, IMG submission 65468) | Corn, switchgrass and miscanthus rhizosphere microbial communities from Kellogg Biological Station, Michigan, USA - KBS K5-50-2 metaG | ecosystem: Host-associated > Plants > Roots >...
CTCTCGTTGGTTTCGCCAAGTTTTTGATGCAGGCAGGTTTCTATGACTTTCCTCAACAATGTCCACAGCCCAGCTCACGCACTAGACCAGTTCTTCAAGGGGTGAGACAACGATTCCCTCTTCAACAGGCGCTTCCTCGTCAATTACCTCTTCAACTTTCTCTTCCATCACCGTGCCATCGGGCAGAGGTTTGAGAGAGCGCACCCGTCGTATCCGCCTGAAACGCCCTGTTCCCAGTGCACCTCTCTTATAGAGACGCACACTGCTGAGGACGCCCGCAATAATGAGCAGGCTCACAACTAGTATGAAGAGCAATGCTTCCATGAAGCGGTGTCCTTTCTATCTCGTGTATGCTGTACGTACAGAATGATTGACCCTGTGATCTCAAGACGCACGCCTACGCCATGCCTTCCAGCGCAGGGCATGTGCCAGCACCACAGCTTGTACACGCTCTGGCGACGAGATGATCCCTCAACGGTCTTAAACGGGCATGAGATCACCTACCAGTACCGGCGAGGCCTGCGCACATAGCTGCCACGCCGGTAGTAGCGCGAATAGTAGCCATAGGTACGGCGATACGCAAAAGCGCTCCACAGAGCAACGAGCACCGCCGCTGCGAGGATAGACGTGATCAGCGGTACACCATTCAGGTACGGCTCACCATCAATGTGCCAGTGCAGGACTCCTACCACTAGCAAAATGGCGATAAAGCCTACAATCATGGCCCCCACGATGCCAAAGGGTGTACGCCTCCTGGCCAGCAGTTCGCCAACAAATCCTACCAGCGCCGCAATAATTAACCAGATGATCAGATTTCCAAAAGTAATCACCATCGGTGTAGACCTCCTTTAGTACTGACTGTCATGTACTCGACTTGCTGCTATCACAGAAAGCTAAGCCATCTTATCCATGTACACGTGTGAATGAGCTTAGTGGGATACAGCAGTTTCCCGAGGGGAGCAGAATAGTATTGTCGGAGGTCATCCCATTACCTGGTGGCGAATGACTTCGCTACCAGGCAAATCAATCCTCCCAGCAGGGCAACCACTGCAGTTGCTCACGAGAGCAGTCGAAGAGGTGAACTCGCAGTCGGTTGAGGTGGTGCAGGCATACGCACAAGTTCCTCCTAGTTAAGGCCTGTGGGGAGCAACGGAACGGAAAAACACGTTAAGCAATGAAACGGCTTCTAAGGCTGTAAATTTTTTCATTATGATCGTAGAGCAGCTCAAGCAGCGCGAAAGCTCGTTTGGCGTCCAATATGATTTCTATACCGCCCGTCTGCGAACCGATAACGATTACACCATTATCCATGACCGAGGCATGCGCGTGCTCATCGAGCTTCCTTTTCTCGATGATAGCAGGGAGATCTTCCGGGTGAATCGTCTCTGGCATTGATGGTGACTCCTCTTTCTTCTTCCGGCAGCAGTTCCGCCAGGTCGTCCTCCGTTTCCGCTTCCTGTTCGGTTTCAAGCATCCCTGTTGCGTATGCAGCCATGCGTTGCATCAGCGCGAGCGCGGCCAATGCATCACCGAAGGCGCGGTGATTGCCTCCGGGCAGTGGGTACCACTGGTAGTCGCCCCAATACTCCGACCAATCGCCGCAATACATCGCCTACTTGCGCATCAAACAGTGCCAGGTGTGCTTGGAGCGCGTCAAGCTGGGGTTTGCTGCTGGGAGGACCACAACTCGGAAGAGGAATCAGGACAAATGGGCTATCGAAGAGGTCAAAGGCTTCTCAGCCATCGATTTTCGGGGTTTTGGGGAGGATGAACAGACCTCAACTTTCTTGTTTCTGCCCGCATTTGTTCCGGCCCTTTCTGATCAGCAAGCTTCGCAGAAGCCATTGTTCTGCTTTTCCTGTTTCTGAACAAGTTGTTGCGGATAAAAAAGCTTCTTTTCTCTCTCCTGTAGCCCAGAATGGCTACGTTCCTCTTCCGAGTTGCTGGTCCTCCCAGCCGCAAACCCCAGATTCCACACGCAAGGAGGCTGCGCCATAACAAAGCGGGGACCTTTCGTCGGGCTACCCATCTGCTCTTCTGCTCGCCTCTCTGCCCTGTGTGGAGGGAGATCTGAGCAGGTGTGCATACCTTGAAGGGATGGAACGAGCGAGCGTGACATCCCTCACACGAGAGCAGGGGTCATCTGGCCGTTTCACCAAGGACGCGGCGCTCGATGAAACTCGTTGCACTTGCCGAACGTGAAAGAGACAGGAGGGGAGGACTTCATGGTGCGCGATACCAGACACCATGTGAGATGGGGTGTTCTCGAAAGACCAGGTTCGCAGAAAGGCTGGATGCTCCTTACTCGGCTTAAACATTTTTTGTACACCATTCAAATAGGCTCATCACAGCAGAAGGAGGCACTACCATGGCTCAACAAATCTTGCTCAATGTGGCACAGTGTACAGATGTTGGTCGTAAACGTCACGTCAATGAAGATAGTATGATCTCCATTGTCCCGGAAGATCCACAGGTGATGGCAAAGAAGGGCGCGTTGTTTGTCGTCGCTGATGGTTTGGGAGGTCGCGCAGCGGGAGATATCGCAAGTGAGATGGCTGTGAGCGCGATGAGCACTACGTATTACCGAAACGAAGATGAAGACGTGGCCGCTTCCTTACTGCAAGCGGTTCAACGAGCAAACGCCTTGATCTATCAACGAGCAACAGAGAACGATGTATGGAATGGGATGGGGACGACATGTGTTGCGGCGGTACTACAAGGTGGTATGGCCTACATTGCGAATGTTGGCGATAGCCGTGCGTACATTGCTCGCGATGGTCACATCAAGCAAGTATCGCAAGATCACTCCTGGGTAGCTGAGCAGGTCCGCGTAGGCTCCCTCACGGAAGAGGCAGCTCGTGCTCATCCACAAAGGAATGTGATCTATCGTTGTTTAGGGGAGAAAGCTGACGTCGAGGTAGATCTGTTCTCTGAACAGGTGCAGGAAGGCGATTTGCTGGTTCTTTGCACTGATGGTCTCTCAAACCAGGTAAGCGACGAGGAGTTACGAGAGATTGTGCAGCGGTTTGGGCCGCGGGAGAGTGTGTATCACCTGATAGAGCAGGCAAACCAGAACGGTGGTCCAGACAACATCACGGCCATTGTTGTACGAGTGTCCCCTGGGCAGCGCAGGGAGCTTCAGACTGGCCCGTCCACCTCTTACGAAAGGGCCGTAATGGCACATGTCAAGCGCATGGAGGAGATGGGAGAGAAATGACAGTTTGTTGACAGTTTATCTGCTTTACTTTTCTGAACAGATGTGAACAAATCTGAAGAGGGAGTATACCGCGCCCTATGCGTGAAGGCAGGTAAGAAGCGGCGACAGTGTCCTTACAGAAGGACTGGTGCCGCTCGATTTTTTAGGGAAAAATGTAGTTTTTGGAGGGGGTGCCGAAGGGGGGATTCCTGCCAAACTACCGTGAGGCAGCACATCTCTATCCAATGCTGGTCTGAGCCGTCTTATCTTGAGCAAAGATGCAGGCCTTCATCGAAGCAGCATCCATAGCGATAAGGATGATATAATGCCTGTATGCACATGTGTTGCATCTGACGCAAAGCAACGCAGGGAGAGAGCCGGAGAAGGCGGAGACGCTACAGACCAAATGACCTGTTTGTGGAGCCTCGAGAGCCAGTTGAGCCCCCTCACAGGGTGGCGAAATCTGACAGCATACTTGACAGCTTCACGCGTGAAGCAGACTGAAGAAAGCTGAACGTATCTGAACACGTAATTTGGCTCATTGCAGGAAAGAAGCCGAACGAGCACGCTCGGGGAACGAGCGGAGACAGCGAAAAAGGAGGAAAAAGCGGGCATGGAAGAAGCGGTTATCCTCTCGGCAGTACGAACACCTATCGGGCGCTACGCCGGAAGCCTCAAGGATGTGCGCCCGGATGATCTTGCCGCGCTGGCGATTGCCGAAGCAATGCGGCGAGCAAATGTTGATGCAGGCAGTGTTGAAGATGTCATCCTTGGCTGCGCAAACCAGGCTGGCGAGGATAATCGTAACGTGGCGCGTATGGCGCTGTTGCTGGCCGGCCTGCCGGTAGAGGTCGCCGGTCAGACCGTCAATCGTCTTTGCGGCTCAGGGTTGCAAGCTGTCAATAGCGCGGCACAGGCCATTCAAACCGGTGCGGGTGATACTTTTGTCGCTGGCGGCGTGGAGAGTATGACACGCGCGCCCTTTGTACTGGGCAAGGCTGACAGCGCCTTTAGCCGCGCTATGAACCTGCAAGATACAACGCTGGGCTGGCGTTTCGTCAATCCCCGCCTGTCTGCCATGCACTACCCCTACAACATGGGCGAGACAGCAGAAAATGTTGCCGGGCGCACGAAGATCAGCCGCGAGGAACAGGATGTCTTTGCGCTGCGCAGTCACCAGCGTGCTGTTGCTGCTCAACAAGCCGGTCGTTTTGCAGCAGAAATAGTGCCCGTGGCCATTCCGCAAAAGAAAGGTGAAGCGATCATCGCTGCCCTGGATGAGCAGCCTCGTCCAGATACATCGCTCGAAAAGCTCGCGGCGCTGAAGCCTGCCTTCCGTAAAGATGGCAGCGTGACCGCTGGCAACTCATCGGGCATCAACGATGGCGCGGCAGCCCTGGTACTGATGGCTTCCAGCCGTGCCCAGGAGCTAGGATTGCGCCCGCGAGCACGCATTGTGGCGTCCGCTGTGGCAGGCGTTGATCCCGCATATATGGGCCTCGGTCCCATTCCGGCGACACGCAAGGTTTTGCAGCGTGCCAGGCTCAGTATCAAGGATATGGATTTGATCGAATTGAACGAAGCCTTTGCCGTCCAGGTTTTGCAGTGTGTGCGCGAACTTGAGATTGACGAGGAGAAACTCAACGTTAACGGCGGGGCTATTGCGCTGGGGCACCCTCTCGGCTGCAGCGGCGCACGGCTTGTTGTGACCCTCCTGCATGAGCTGGAGCGGCGCGGCGGGCGCTACGGTCTGGCAACGATGTGTATCGGCGTTGGGCAGGGCATTGCCACGATCATCGAGAGGATGTAGGAGATTACGGGACCTGCCACACCTGCACAGTATAATCATTGCTCGCGGAGGCGAGGCGCGTCCCATCGGGCGACCAGGCTACTGCATTTACGCGGTTAGAATGGCCGCTATAGGTGCAGATAAGGTTGCCGGTAGCAGCATTCCAGACCTGTATACTCTTATCGGCGCCAGCGGAGGCGATGCACGTCCCATCGGGCGACCAGGCTGCCGAGACTACATAAGCAGTATGGCCCCGGTAGGTCAAGATAAGCCCGCCGCTGCTAGAATCCCACACCTTGATGAGATTGTCCCTGCCTCCAGAGGCGATGCGCGTCCCATCGGGCGACCAGGCCAGGGCATTCACCTCATTTGCATGACCGCGAAATACCAGGTAATCATTGCGCTTACTCTGCTTAAGAGCATTCCAGACCTGTACAGTCCTGTCCCAGGAAGCGGAGGCAACACGTTTACCATCAGGCGACCAGGCTACCGAGACTACATCAACGTTGAGGCCTTTAGAATAATGGCCGAGAAAGGTGCGCACATTTTTGCTGTTGGAAACGTCCCAGACGTGAATGGTGCCGTTACGGTTGCCGGAAGCGATGTATTTTCCGTCGGGCGACCAGGCTACGGCCTCCACAAGTTCGTAATAACTGCGGTAAGTCGAGACAGTGTTACCTGTACTGGCATGCCAGACGCGCACGGTCTTATCCCAGGAGCCCGAGGCAATATGGCTTCCATCAGGCGACCACATTACAGCCTGTACCAGACCATTACCAAACCAATGGGAATGTCCAAAGTAAGTGAGGGATCTTCTGCCGTTGGCGGCATCCCAGACCTGCACGGTCTCATCTTTACCTCCAGAGGCGATGAGCTTGCCATCGGGTGACCAGTCCAGGGCATAGACTTCCCTGGAATGACCATGATAGGTACGGAGGGTCCTGGCCGTTCGTGGCGAGGCTTTCACATACTGTGCGGGAGCAACCGGCAGCGGCGATGTTACCGGTCGGAAGAGTTGACTGGCAGGCATGCTGATTGGCCCCGGCGAAAGCGTTTGCTGGTGAGCGAGGCGCTGTAACTCTTGCTTCACGAGAGCTATACTCGTGGGCCTTTTATGCGCGTCCAACTCCACCATCCGCATAATCAGCGATTCGATGGCAGCAGGGACAGGCTGGCTGCGCATGCGCGCAAACTGGAAAGGCATCGAAGAGGGATCATCCCCGGTTAGCAACTGGTGTAAAGTGGCCCCCAGGCTATAGATATCCGAACGTGGGGTGGTCTGGCTCTGCAGCTTAGCGTACTGTTCCCTGGCAGCATAGCCCGGTGAGCCGAGCGCAATAGTATCCGTAGGCTGTCCGGGTTTGAAGTGACGTGCGATGCCAAAGTCGATGAGATAGAGATGCCCAGCGGGTACGCGCATGACATTGGCAGGCTTGAGATCGCGAAAGATAATCGGAGGATGGCGCGTATGCAGGTAGTCAAGCACAGTAGAGAGCTGAATGCCGATCTCGAGCGCTTCCGCAAGTGGAAGATATCCTCCTGGCGTCTTCCGCAGGTAATCTTCCAGCGTTTCGCCCTCGATAAAATCCATCACCAGGTACCAGCGCCCCATTTCGGTAAATTGCGCGTAAATGCACGGCAGGTTGGGGTGCGACAAACCGGCTAGCAGCAAGGCCTCGCGGGTGAAGGCGTTGGTAGCCTCGACGAGTTCTTGCTGGCTGAGACCGCTCTGGCTCATCTCCTTGACAGCGACGAGTCGATTGCCAGATTTGAGATCGATAGCTTTATAAACAGCGCCGAAACCGCCCCTGCCAACCTGGCTGATGATACTATAGCGCTGGTCGAGTATATGGTCGTGGACAAGCAGTCCGGTGAGCGAACTGACCCCCGGCGGCGCTACAGAAGTTTGCAGGGATTGACCGCAGCCGAAACAGAATTTTGCCTGTGCCAGGTTTGCTGCACCGCAGTTAATACAGTAGAGCGTAGAAGGAACCATATTCCTGCCTTTTTACCCCAGGACGATGAAAAAGTAGCATGCTAGCAGGCCAGCCTTCGTGATACTAAAAATACGCATTCTGCACTATTACATCTTGTATAAAGTATGGTAGCATGCAACATAAAGAAGTGTCAAACTGACCCTTGCGGTCACCCGGCTTCCGACGGCATAATTGACGAAGCAGTAAGAGATATCGTCGCTTACAATTATTCGAGCAAGGCAGGAAAAATCTCGCGAATGAGCAGTATCACCTTTCTTGGTACCGGCACGTGCCAGGTCGAACCTGAGCGGCGGGCATCGAGCGTACTTATACAATTGGACGGTTTGCCCATCCTGTTCGACTGCGGGCATGGCATAGTGCAACGGCTGCTGGAGGCTGGTGTGCAGCACAACGAGCTAGAGCACATCGTGATATCTCATTTTCACCCAGACCATGTTTCGGACCTGGTGCCTTTTTTGCACGCTGGCGCCTGGTCGAGACGCAATCCCCGCACCACCGACTTGCATATCTACGGACCGCCTGGCATACAAAGCCTGATCGACGGATTTAAGAATATCTTTGGAGCGGACGCCTTGCAGCAGCCCTCCTACAGCATCGTTGTGCATGAAGTGATCGAAGAACGGTTCTCCATAGGGCCGCATGACTTCGACTTTATCAGCCTGCCGCCAGCGGGCAATCACGGGCTGCGCTTCTCATGGAAGGGCAGGCAATATGCTATGACGGGCGACTCGTATTTCCACCAGGCGGAGATAGCCTTTCTAAGCAACGTCGATCTCGCCATCATAGACTCGGGTCATATTGAAGATGAGGAGATCGTGCAGCTTGCGGCAGCAACGCAGGCAAAAACGATTGTTTGCTCGCATTTGTATAGAGAGATTGATGCGCCACTGCTGCAAGCACTGGCTGAGAAAGCTGGATATGCAGGGACGATTATGGTGGGGCAGGATTTGATGACGTTTGTGTTGTAAACGCCATTAACTCGTTTGCCACACTTGCATAGTGTGATCGACACTGGCGGAGGCAAGCTGCTTGCCATCGGGGGACCAGGCTACGGAAGTCACGTAGCCGGTATGACCACGGTAGGTGAAAACGTTACTCCGGGTGATGGCATCCCAGACCTGCACCATCTTATCGTTGCCGCCAGAGGCAAAATAGCGGCCATCGGGCGACCACGAGACGGAATTCAGGCCGGAGGAAGTAGTGCGATAGATGATGTATTTCCTGCCGGTGGAAGAGTCCCACACCTGCAAGCTTTTGTCGGAGCCGACCGAGGCGACACGCAGTCCATTGGGTGACCACCCCAGGCCGTTAACCCGGCCGGAATGGCCTTTATAGATAAACTGGCCGCGCGGCGCCTGTAGAAACGCGCTAAAGAAGCTGCTCTTATCTTTGAATGGAGGCCAGACGTGCACGCTTTTATCTTCGCTGCCGGAAGCGATACGCCTGCCATCGGGCGACCAGGCCACGGCAAGCACTTTACCGGTATGGCTGCGATAGGCAAAGGCCAGCACTCCACTGGGAACATCCCATACTTGAACGGTTTTATCTTCACTTGCCGAGGCGATACGCCTGCTATCGGGCGACCAGGCCAGGGCAGAAACCGCGTTGGCATGGCCCCGATAAGTCATGACATGTTGCCCTGTTGCAGCCTCCCAGACCTGCACCGTGCCATCGTCGCCCGCCGAGGCGATACGCCTGCTATCGGGCGACCAGGCCACGGCCTGCACTCTATCCCAGTGGCCGCGATAGGTGATGATGCTGGAACCCTGGGAAGCGTCCCACACGCGCACGGTCTTATCATAGCTTGCGGTAGCGATCTGTGTTCCCCCTGGCGACCAGGTCACGGCTGTGACGCGGCTGGTATGACCGGTACAGATATGGCGCGTGGTTTTCTGTGGTTTTGGCAGCGTTGCCTGCTTAGATATTCTTGGCAGTGCGGGCGGCCGGTAGGCAGGCGGGATGCCAGCTTGCAGGGGATTCGTCTTGCCGATAAGCTGCTGCGTGGCAATGCTTTGCAATTCTTGTTTGATGACTGCGATATTGGCGGGTCTTTTGCTGGCATCCATTTGCACCATCTGCAGGATCAATTTCTCAAGCCTGGCGAGCACCGGGTGGCTGAGTAGTTGCAGAGAGGCGAATTGAAAAGGCGTATCCGATGGGTCTTTACCCGATAATAACTGGTGGAGTGTGACTCCCAAAGCGTAGATATCGGCCCGAGGTGTGGTCTGTGCCTTGCCGTATTGTTCCGGGGCGGCATAGCCCGTCGAGCCGAGCGCGGTTGTATCTTTGGCCTGCCCTGGCTTGAAATGGCGGGCAATGCCGAAATCGATCAAGTAGACGTGGCCGTGGACGGTGAGCATAACGTTCGCCGGCTTGAGGTCGCGGAAGATAATGGGCGGCTGGCGCAAGTGCAGGTATTCGAGCACATTGCAAAGCTGGATGCCGATTTCAAGCACTTTCTCAACCGGCAGCTTTCCGTCTTTCAGCTTGTCAAGATGCTCTTCCAGGGTTTCACCGTCGATGAAATCCATGACGAGATACCAGCGGCCCATATCGGTAAACTGCTCGTAGATGCGTGGGAGGTTGGGGTGCGTCAGGCCAGCCAGCAGTAGTGCCTCGCGTTTGAAAGCCTCGGTGGCTTCGACGAGTTCTTGAGGACTGAGGCTGCTCTGGCTCATCTCCTTGATGGCTACGAGGCGGTTGCCAAACTGGAGATCGGCTGCTTTATAGACAGCGCCAAAACCGCCCTTGCCGACGGGATTGATGATGCGATAGCGCTGCTTGAGCAGGTGATTGTAGACAAGCAACCCGGTGGTGAGACCTGATTTATTTCCTCCCTGGTTATGGAGAGGCTGGCCGCAGACAAAACAGAATACCGCTTGTGCCCGGTTGGCTGCGCCGCAGGAATCACAGTAAAAGGCAGAAGAAATCATGCAAGCTGCTCCATTTTTGAGCTATTCTCACAAAGCGCGCACTAAATGGTATTCTCGCGCACCTTTGCGCAGCACAAGATATTGCCCTTCGATCAACGCAGAAAGATCGATGGTCGCTTGCACATCTGCAACACGGCGATTATTGACATAGATGCCACCAGCTTCAATCAAACGCCGGGCTGCGCCCTTCGACGGAGCAAAGCCGCAAGCTATAACCAGGTCCACGAGAGGCATACCATCCCCTGCAAAGCTGGCCCGGGGGATATCACTGGAAGGCACATCTGCGAAAATGTCAAGTACCTCGCTGGTGCTTAGATCGGCTATTTCGCCTCCAAACAACACCTGGGATGCCTGAATGGCTTTGCGCAGGTTATATTCGCCATGCACCATGAGTGTCACCTCTTCGGCGAGCCGCTTTTGTGCCTCGCGTTTTTCCGGTGCGCTAGCGGTTAAAGCTTCCAGCGCTGCAATTTCTTGCCGGTTGAGCATGGTAAAAAACTTTAGATATTTCACCACGTCGCGGTCATCGGTATTGTACCAGAACTGGTAGAACCGGTACGGCGAGGTGAGGTTTGCATCAAGCCAGACCGACCCGGCCTCGGTCTTGCCAAATTTGATGCCGGCAGAGGTCGTCACCAGTGGAGAGACTAGTGCGTAGCATCTTGTTCCACGCAGCTTGCGTATCAGTTCAATGCCCGCGACGATATTGCCCCACTGGTCGCTTCCTCCCATCTGCAGCGTACAACCATAGCGATCATGCAGCACCAGGAAATCGTAGGCTTGCAGCAGTATATAACTGAATTCGGTAAAAGAAATGCCCTCTTCATAGCGCCGTTTCACCGATTCTTTTGCCAGCATATAGTTAACGGTGAAATGCTTACCCACGTCGCGCAGAAAATCAACCATGCTGACGGAAACCAGCCAGTCAGCGTTATTGACCAGCAGGGCCTTGTTTGTCCTCGCTTCAAAATCCAGGAAGCGGCTGAGCTGCGCCCTGATGCCCTCCAGGTTGTACTCGATCTGTTCCTTCGACAATAGTTGCCTTTCCTCTGTTTTGCCGCTGGGATCGCCGATCATACCGGTTCCACCGCCTACCAGCGCAACTGGCGTATGACCATATTGCTGAAGCCGCACCAGGCCCATAATGGGCAGCAGAGAGCCGACATGCAGACTCGGTGCCGTGGGATCAAATCCGATGTAGCCCGTAATTTTCTGACCAGCCGGCGCCTCTCTCAATCCCTCTGAAGCATCATAAATCAACCCTCTCCACTCAAACTCTTCAAAAACGTTCATATTCGTTCCTCGCCTCTATGTTTTGTGTCGCTTAAGCCCAGGTGTTAAAAAGTACACGTGCTATATTGTGCGGCAACTTGCAGATGTTGTCAATGAGTAGAAGAGCTACAGCATGAGCATCGCATCCCCGAAGCTATAAAAGCGGTAGCGCTCGCGTATGGCCTCTTGATAGGCTCTCTCAATCAGCGCCTTACCGGCGAATGCGCTCACAAGCAGCAGCAGCGTTGAGCGGGGCAAGTGGAAATTAGTGATCATTGCGTCTACTGCCTGAAAGCGATAGCCGGGCGTGATGAACAGACGCGTAGCGCCATGATATGGCTCAATGCGCCCCTTGCGCTCCTTGCGCTCCTTGTAAAAGCCGGCAACGCTCTCCAGCACGCGCACCGCTGTTGTGCCGACCGCAACCACGCGACCGCCAGCGCGCCGTGTCTCATTAATCAACTCGGCAGTGGGAATATCCAGATCGATCGCTTCGCTGTGCATCTTATGCTCGCGAATATCCTCGCTTTCAATGGGCCTGAACGTATCAAGTCCCACGTGCAGGGTTACGAAACCAATGCGCACTCCTTGCCGGCGTAATTGCTCGAGCAGGTGCGGTGTAAAGTGCAACCCGGCAGTTGGAGCTGCCGCTGAGCCTGTGATACGCGCATAAACCGTCTGGTAGCGCTCTGGATCAGCCGGCGTCTCGTGGATATAAGGAGGAAGCGGCATGCGACCCAACTGCTCGATCAGTTCTCGCACGCTTATGTGGTGACGCGATTCATCCTGCCCCTGGGACGCCGCAGGAGATTCCGCGTCCCCAACCCAGAAACGCACGATACGCCCTCCCGCCTCGGTATGCTGCAGGATTTCTGCACTGAGAGTTACCGCCTGCTTCATCCCGCTCTCATCTCCGAACACGATGCGTGACCCTTCACGCAGGCGACGGCCTGGACGCACCAGTGTTTCCCAGTGGTCGGGACCCAGGTCTGGACGCTCTGCCAGCAGCAACACCTCTACCGCGCCGCCTGTCTCTGCCCGGCGTCCCAGCATTCGTGCCGGCAATACGCGGCTCTGGTTGGCAATCAGCAGGTCGCCCGGGCGCAAATATGCCCCGATATCCCGGAAATGCCGGTGTTCAATCGTCCCATTGCTTCGATTGAGCACTAAGAGGCGCGAGGCATCGCGTGGTTCAATCGGTGTCTGGGCGATCAATGCCTGGGGTAAAATGTAATCAAAGTCGCTTATTCTGAAGCCAGTGGTGTCGTCCACAATCCCGGTCCTAATCCATTTCCTCCGCCAGGTGCAGGGAATCCCAGGTGCTGGTAGGCGAGGCGTGTAACGATGCGTCCTCGTGGTGTACGCGCAATGAAGCCAAGCTGCAGCAGGTATGGCTCATACACATCCTCAATTGTCTCCGTATCTTCGCTGGTGCTGGCTGCCAGTGTATCCAGCCCGACCGGCCCGCCGTCGAACTTCTGGATGATCGTCAGCAGCAGATTGCGGTCGGTCTGATCGAGGCCGATATGATCGATCTCCAACGCGTCCAGCGCCGCTTGAGCGATTTCGCGCGTAATCACGCCATCGGCCTTCACCTGCGCATAGTCACGCACGCGCTTGAGCAAGCGATTGACGATGCGCGGCGTGCCACGAGCGCGGCCAGAAATTTCCTCGATACCTCCCTCATCTGCCGGCACTTTGAGAATGCGCGCCGAGCGGATCAAGATCTGCTTCAGCGCCTCCTGGTCATAGTATTCCAGGCGGTAGATGGCTCCGAAGCGATCACGCAGTGGCGCTGTCATTGAACCGGCTCGCGTAGTAGCCCCTACGATAGTGAAAGGAGGCAAAGAGATACGCAGCGACCTGGCGCCAGGCCCTTTACCGATCACTACATCAATCGCGAAGTCCTCCATGGCTGAATAGAGGCGCTCCTCAACTGCTCGCGCCAGGCGATGTATTTCATCGATGAAGAGCACCTCGCCTGCCTGCAGCGAGGTGAGAATGGATGCCAGGTCACCTGCATGCTCAATCGCCGGGCCGGAAGTAGTCTTCAAACTGACACCCATCTCGACAGCGATGATATTGCAGAGAGTGGTTTTCCCCAGTCCTGGCGGTCCATACAACAGCACATGATCGACCGATTCGTTACGACGCCGTGCAGCCTCCAAAAGGATGCTCAAGTTCCCCTTGATTTTCTCCTGTCCAATATATTCAGACAGCCTGCGAGGTCGTAGGCTGCCCTCGATGGCCTGCTCTTCTTCGCTCATCTTTGGTGAGACAAGGCGGTCGTTCATGATTTACTCCTGCTGCATGAAACGAGTGTTCTATAATTGACTTGCTTTATTATACCAGAGATGAGCGCGAGCGTCGAGAGGGGAAGGTATTCTCATGGCTTCTGCTGCGATGTGGTGGTCATCGTTCATGCTCTTCTCCCAATGGGAATGTGACATTCTCATAGAGCGCTTCGAGAGGAATGCTGACATTGATACTTTTTAGTTCTACCCCATCGCCTGGACCGAACGGATGGAGGGTCCAGAGATTATCACTTGCTCGCCGGTAGACATCGACGGCCTGCTCTTGCGTGCTGATGAGCACATATTCCTGAATAGAAGGGCAACTCTGGTAGTAGCGAAACTTTTTTCCTCTGTCGGTCGCCTCAGTCGAGGGGGAAAGCACTTCAACAATCACACGTGGCGAATAAATGATATCATTCTCTCCTTCCAGGTCGTGTGGATCACAACTGACGGAAGCATCGGGAAGGACATAGCGCGTACTGGAAATACTGACACGCAGATCAGAGTTGAACACCTCGCAAGGGTTACCTCGTAAGGCTGCCTGGAGGAGGCTGACCATATTGACGCTGATTCGAGAATGATTGGTGGTGCCGCCAGCTAACATGGTTACGACACCGTCAATATACTCATAGCGTGCATCCAGGCTATTGCGGTCAAGCTCCAGGTATTCTTCCACACTCATAAAGAGGCGATGCGGGTCTACGGCCATATTTTGACACTGCCTTTCTAGACAGAGAACGATAATCTATTCTACCAGAGTAGTGGAAAAGTGGAAAGAGGGAACCGTTAAGCCAGGTCGAGTAGAGGCGCAATCTCTTCCCACTCGACGCTGGTCTGACGACCATTATCAAATTCATGGAGAAGCCAGGCATACGCCTTTTGCAGGTGCGCGTCGTCTTTGGGCAGCTCACGGCCTGTATGCTGGTGCACCAGGAAAATCAGGCCGGCCAGGCCGCTCTCTTTGGTGAGTGAGACCTCAAGCGGCCTGTCAAGCAGGGCGGGAACATTGAAGGGGGCATACATCCACCAGAATTTGTTGAGGCCGTCGGCGTGGATGCCAGCTCTGGTGCGGTGCGCATCACGGCCGTAGAGCGGATACTTGGGCGGAACAGGCTCATTCATCTCGGCATAGAGATCTACAAGCTCATTCAGAACCGGGTAGTGCGGCTGCTTTTCGCGGTAATAGCCCATGCCGATCAGGTGCAGCAGGACGGCTTCGAGCGGCGCATTGCCGGTTCGCTCACCTTTGCCCAGCGATGTGCCGTTGATGACGCTGCAACCAGAACGAACTGCCGCCAGGCAATTCGCGACGACAAGCCAGGTATCGTTGTGCGGGTGAAATTCCAGGTCGCTGGATTGCAGGCCGAGCTTGCGCATCTCCTGGAAGACGCGGGGAATGCTGCGCGGCAGTGCGACATCCTCGAACGGCAGACCGAGCCCCATCGTATCGCAAAGGCGAAATTTCGGGCGCAGCTCAGGACCATAGGGCTCGCTGATCTCCTGCACGTTCTGGATAAATGGGCGGAGAAAATCCATCGGAGCGCGCGTGGCATCCTCCAGATGGAGCCGGGGACGAATGCCTGCATCCAACGTCATTTTTACGGCATCCAGGTAGGTTTGCGCGGCCTGGTTTCTGCCTCCAGGCTTAAACTTATGGAACGTGTGGTAGTCCGAAGCCGAAGCCAGCATCCCCGTCTCGCGAACGCCCAGGCTCTGAATGAGCACCGCATCTTTGGCCGTTGCCCGTATCCAGGTTGTCGGCTCGATGGGAGCGCCGCTGTGATAACGCTCAAGCGCGCCAGAGAGCGCAGCCCGGTCCGAGGCACGATAGACAAAAAACTCTGCCTGTCTGATGGCCCTCGAATCGGCGGTGAAGCGGCAGAGGATATCATAAATCTTCAAGCTCTGCTCAGTTGAAAGCGGCAGCCCGCCCTGCTGGCCGTCGCGATGGGTTGTCTCCGTGGTCCAGGCATCGCCGGGCAACGTCGCAGGCCGCTCTGTCCATTCGTAAGCGGGAAAAGCATCGCGTGGAAAACTCGTAAGAAAATATTCAGGCTCTGCTGGCTCAGGAATGGTGTGCATCTGATGTCTCCATAGTCATTTCAATTAGCTTCTTTGCTGATCTAGGACACCTCCTGTTAAAGTTTTACCATGATTTTATACGAAAGTCAATGGTTTTTGATCTAACTTGATACTACTTGATTTATATCGATTTCGTGGTAAGATAGACATGTTGACAAATTCGCCTGTACTTTCTATCATTGTGATTAGATAGTGAGCACTCCGAAAGAGGACAAAATACGTATGATAGAGCTTGATGGTGAAAGGTACCTGGATGGGGATGAAGCAAGTTACCTGCTTGGGGTAAAGATGTCAACCCTCTATACCTACGTGAGCAGGGGAATACTCAAGAGTTACAAGCAGGGCATCAAACGGCAGCGTCTTTACAAGCAGTCCGAACTCGAGGCTCTTCTGCGTTTGCGTCCCAGCGATACTCCTTCGCCGGTTTCACCCTCTAAACAGGCAGGGAGCACTTCCTCGTCAAAAAAAGGCCCAACCGAAATTCCCCTTGCCGAGGATTGGGTGCCGTATATGTAATGATGTTTGGATAGACTGAATGCCAGAAAATACCTCCCAATCACTCGCTATCGCCAGTTCCGCAGGCGGCTTCAAGGGCGTCTTCGTGCATGGCGTACTGAGTGCGCTCGAAACAGCTGGTATACGCGCCGCTGCCTATGCTGCTGCTTCCTCATCCGTCTTTCCCTCTCTCTCCGCTGCTATCGGGCAGGCCAATGCGATCGGCCTGAAATACTGGCGCGTCGCATTACACACGCTTGAGCAGCCGGGGAAAGGCATGAGCGAGGCAGTACTCCAGAGTATTGCAGCATCGGCTCACATCCTGCGCAGCGCGCCCTTTCAACCCGGCATGCCCCGTTCTTTCATCGCTACCAGTGCCGTGATTACTCCCGAGGGCGCGGAACAAACGCAAGGGGATGGAGCCAGGCGGCTTGGCCGGCGTCTACTCCTACAGGCTGCGCGCGGCGATCATAGCTGGCCAGATCGGCACTTGCGAGCCGATCTGTTCGATACAGCAGCCTCCGATGAGGAGCACCTGCTCACTCCCGGAAATATTGAAGAGATTATCTATGCATCCACGCGCATGTTGCACGCCTGGACTATCCCGGCATGGATAGCAGGTCGTCCCTTTATTGATGGTTGCTATACCTGCGCCTGCCCAGCCGTGGAAATGGCCCGGCATGGATACCGCGAAGTCATCGCTATTGCGACCGAGCCTGGCGTGTTATACCGGGATATTTTTCAGAGTGAGCCAGTTCCCCCTGTGTGGCAAGATGTGCCGATCCATATCATCCGGCCCACCATAGACCCCGCAAAGCTGGGCGCTGATTTCACCGATGTGACCGACGAGGGGCTTGTTGCAGGCTATGAGCATGGCTTGGAAATAGGCAGGGCCTTTGTTGAGGAGTGGAGGGGAAAGGATATTCGTGGATAAACCATTACCCGGTCTCTACCCCCAGCTTCATACTAACGATAGAAGTATGAGACGTCACAAGGTATTAACAATGTAGGATGATTCATCGTTTCTGAATCGCCTTGTTGTGATATAATTGCTAGGGCCACCAGTTTCGGTCGGTGGCCTTTCGGTGTGTTAAGTGGGAAAATCAGCATATGAGCCAGACGCGCATCACTATTCGACCGCTACGCCTGAGTGACACCGACGATGTGTATGAAATCATGCATATGCCCAATGTCCTCTGGAGTACCTCCCTGCTTCCCTCGACGACGATTGACTCCTGGCGTAAAACTGTTGAAAACTGGGTGTCCGACGAACATGTGCATGCCTTTGTAGCCGAGATCGACGGGAAAGTGGTCGGTACCATCAATCTTAAAGCCGGCAAGGCTGGTGAGAGCCATATCGGTGAGCTGATCCTTGCCGTGCACGAATTGTACCAGGGCCAGAGCATTGGTAAAATGTTGATGATCACAGTCATCGACCTCGCAGACAACTGGCTAAACCTACTGCGGCTCGAACTGATCGTCTATATAGATAATGAACGCGCCATCAACCTCTTCAAACGCTTCGACTTTGAAATCGAGGGGCGTAAACGCTGCGCTGCTTTTCGCGGCGGTTCCTATATCGACAGCTATCTTATGGGCCGTCTGCATCCTCAAAACACACAAACCTACGCCGGTACGCTTACACAGGCCCCTGTAGGGGTGGGACAGCTCCAAAGGGCAAGCCGGCAGGGAACAGGACCGACCCTGGCCGACTCCCCAAAACCTGCTCAGCGAGGTGATTGAGTTGATTGACCATGTCTCCACCGGCTATAAGCAGTTCTTCCAGTCGCTGCTTGAGGCCGTGCCCTGGCCTATAATCGTCCTCGATCATTCGTTGTCTGTTCACTACTATAATCAAGCTGCCGTCCAACTGCTGGAAGCAAAAGAAGCGTTGCATCATCTCAAGCTGGATCAACTCATACCGGACATCACAATTCTGGAGCTGGTGAAGAAGAGTATACAGGAAGAAATTCCCGCTAAAGGCGAGTCTCCCAGGGACAACTCGGGCACCGTTTGGAAAATCTCAGTCACGCCGCTAGAGCATGAACCCCTCCATGCAAACAAGGGAAAGCAGCGTACAGCCCCCGGACGTTATTTTGCTCTTGTAATTGAAGACCTGACCGAATTACGCCGCCTTGAGCGTGTAAGGCGCGACTTTATTGCCAATATTTCGCATGAACTGCGTACCCCACTGACCTCCATTCGTTTATTGGTAGAGACCCTGGAAGAAACTATTGATACCGACCCTGATCAAGCGCAAACGTTCGTCGAGAAAATTGATACCGAGGTACAGCACCTCTCCGCGCTCGTAGCGGAGATTCTTGAGTTGTCACGTATCGAATCGGGGCAGGTTCCCATGACTATCCAGCCGGTACAGGCGGAGCAATTGGTGCGCGAAGTTATGGCCCGTATGCTGCCGCTAGCCCAACGACATCGTGTCGTGCTGCGCACCGAGATCGAGCAAGGCAAGACCGAGGTTGCCGCTGATAGTAAACACATCGCGCGGGTGCTGGTCAATCTCGTTCACAACGCTATCAAATTTACATCTTCCGGGGGAGTAGTGGTAATCGGAACACGATTACAGCCGGAGGGAAACACCCAAAGCTTCTTTGTGCGTGATACAGGCGTCGGCATCCGTCCAGAGGATTTGCCGCGCATCTTTGAGCGTTTCTACAAAGTAAGTCAGGCTCGCTCCAGGGCTGATTTTATCGGTCCAGGGGGCGGAGGCAGCGGTTTAGGCCTGGCGATTGCCCGTCATGTAGTAGAAGCTCATGGGGGCCGTATTAAAGCCGAAAGCGTGCTTGAGCAGGGCAGCACCTTTACCTTTACCCTGCCAGTCACGGTTCGCAGCCGGTCATAAGCCGATCTTTCTTTACGTTGTTCGACCGGTACCGAATTTTTAATTACATTTTTATGCCGAAATGTTGAACTTAGCCCAAACATATGTTACTATTGCCTGGGGATAAGTATTTTTGGACTTACATCTATGTTGCATGCTCTTCGGAAGCCGCTTTGCACGAATCAGGTCCGGGACCTGGCTCTATTTCTGGCTGTTTACAGGTTTATCAGGTTTATTTATAACAGCATAGCTGCCTTTAGAGTTGTTCTAACCGTGTAGAGCATGATGTGATCAGATGTACCCGGAAGAGGTGAGGATGCAGGTAGTAAGGTAGGGTAATAAAGAGGAGAGGACAACAGTTATGAGCAAACTGGTGATGATCATTGATGACTCTCTCACGGTTCGGAAGATTCTGGAAACCACCCTCAAGCGCGAAGGTTTCCTATCTGAGAGTTACCCCGATGGTATTGAAGCATTACGTGCATTGAGCCAGCGCGGACACCCCGTACCTGACCTGGTAATACTTGATATCGGCCTCCCCAAAATGGATGGCTATGAAGTAGCCCGCCATTTGAAAACAAAGCAACAGTTTGGTAATACTACCATTGTCATGCTTTCTAAACGCGATGGGGTAATTGATCGCCTCAAAGGTCGTCTTGCTGGCGCGAAGGACTATATTACCAAACCATTTAGAACGCAAGATGTGATGTCTGTAGTACACGAGCATCTGAGTACTCGCGCGATTGGTCAGTAATGTTGCCTCTTGACGGCTTATCGACATATAGCCTTGAGCAAATGAGTGACGAAGAGTTCTGGAACTACGCACGCCAGCGCGCGAGCGTGGCTTCCAGGATTTCTTTTCCCGAACAAGACGACCAGGATCAATACCTGGAATGCAAACTAAGCTCGGGTTACTGCTTGCTTCCTCTGAGGGCTATTATCGAGGTGGTGCCTCCCCCTCATCGCTTCGCCCGGCTGCCCAGCACCCCCGGTTGGATGTGCGGAATTGCAGCGTGGCATGGTGAGACGATAGCAGTGATTGATCTCGACCTGTATCTTTCCGGCACAGGGAATTCCTCTCCCGATCCAATGCTGCTCGTGGCAAGCCATGCAGAGTTAACGATTGGCTTACTCGTTCCTGGTGTTGGGCAAACTACCACCGTTCAGCTTGAACAAATGATGCCAGCTACTACTTTGGAATGCGAGCCTGCAACGCACTCCGTGCTACGCTTCGCGTCAGCAGGCTCGAAAGGTAGTACTCAAGAAGACTTGGTGAGAGGGATATATGCTGGAAGAACTGTATTGGATGCTCCTGCATTGCTCAGCGGTGTAGTACTCGATCTTATTCCGACCGGCAACGGACTGCGTCCTAGCTTCGCTCAGCCGGTCGGAGAGGTAGTACAGCAGATAGAAAGGGCTGCCCACAATGGATGATACAAATTCGCCCTTTCACCAGGATGAACTCTCCCCTGAAGACCTGGAAGTACTGCGAACATTTCATGCAATAGAAGAGCCAGCAGCCGATATGCTCCAAGAAGCATTGTGGCCAGGCATTCCCCCGAATCACCCGCAAGAAGCCACGGCTGGCTTAGATATTTCTTCTGATGAAGAGATGCTTGTCCTCTTCACTACTGAAGTCGGTGAAGATATTGCGACTATGCGCCTTGCTCTTCAGCAATTAGAGCAGGATGAACGCTTAGATTCCCCTGCCTTTTTAGCTCTGAAACGAACCGCACATAAAGTGGCAGGAACCGCGGCAGCTATTGGCTGTGATTCGATGTCTAAGATCGCTCGCCACATGGAGACTGTCATCAGGTTGCTGGAAGGCGGGGCAATCGTTTATCTGACAGGTTTGATCGCCCTGGGGCATGCAGTAGGAGCCCTGGAATCGACTCTTCAGAGTATAGTTAGCCATGGGTACGAAAGCATTAATTCTCTTCTGGAACTCGAAGAAGAGTACGGGGTACTCAATATTGAGATACACACCGGAAGTACGTCTGAGCAACTCTTACCTGGAGATACTGCCAGCACGCTCTTTCACACTGTATCCCAGCATACTGCCCCTGTTAATCTACAGCATCTCAATCGACTCGAACAACACGCCGAGAAATTGATAGAACTGCATACACCACTGGCGCATGCCCAGAAAGAAGTCGAAACGGCGCTCGATGAATTGCATGCCGCTCAGGCCCGCCTGCGCCGCTTAGAGCTGCTGCTATCTACCCTGTCCGTTTCCTTGAATGCCGCATCTGGTGCGATGAACATTGATGCCGGGCGTCCTCCCTCGTCGCTGGTTGCACGTATCTTGCAGGAGGCGGCTCAACGCACCGGGCATCCTCATCAATCTAAGAGTACATTACCTGCTCAACCATTGCCAGCGCAGGAGACTGCGCTGTGGAACGAAATGGAAATAGATCGTTTTACAGAAGCGAATGTACTTGCGCATTCGTTCACTGAGGCTATCGCCGATGTGGCCACTGCCACCTCTCAACTGCGCCTGGCTTTTGAGCATCTCAATTCCATCGTAACACAGCAGGTGGACCAGGCGAACATCGTGCGCAGCAATGCACATTTACTACGTTCAGTTCCATTCAGCGTCCTGGTAACACAGCTTCAACAGTCCGTCGAGCTAATAGCAGGAGATCAAATTGGGCGCGTCCAGCCTGAGCTATCTGGTGAAACCATTGAGATTGACCAGGATATTCTAGAGACGTTGGCGGATCCTTTGTTGGAACTCGTGCAAAGTACTGTTGCTGAAGGCTTGTTTTTCTCTAAGAGCCAGGAGCAAGGCGAGGAGCGGAAATTGCGCGCCTGGCTTAATGCACATGCTATAGGCAACGAAGTAACTATAGAGATAGGCTTCTCGCTGCCCATCTCGCCTGGAGCAATAACCGCGTTACGAGAAACAGTCCATCACCTGTATGGCTCAATTTCTTTACACGAGCGATCCAGGGATGGTATGGCCTTGCGCCTGCGTTTCCCGCGTTCCCAGCGTATCATCCAGGGTTTGCTTGTACGGGCGGGGGGTCAGGGTATTGTTGTGCCATTCTCGCAAGTAAAACGCATCTACTATCATAAACAGGAACCTGGCGAAGCATACCCGCAAGATGCCCCCCTTACTGGTACACCCGCAGCGTATCACCTCAATACGTTGCTGGGCTTCTCTACCGCGAATTACCTTGCTGATAAAACATTTCGGACTATATTGATACCCGAGTTGGATGACTCCCAAATCGTGATAGAAGTAGATGAAGTAGTAGGGGAGGTAGAGTTGGTGATGAAAACGCTTGCAGCCCATTTATGTCGTCCAGGAATTGCAGCCACTGCAATCGATGGCGGCGGCAATGTGTTATTAGTGGTGAATTTACCTCAAATCATCCAACTGCACCAAGCACAACAGCACGATGGAAATGCGGTCATAGAAACTGGTACGTTAAACGATCGCGCGCCATCACCTCCTCAGCTTACCACGAACCTGCGCCAGAAAATACTGATCGCGGACGATTCCGTCTACATCCGGCGCTCTATCAGCCTGACGCTCAGCCGGGAGGGTTATGATGTGCTGGAAGCAGTCGATGGCATACAAACGCTGGAGCTGCTTTCAAAGGAATCCCCCGACCTGCTTTTATTAGACATAGAAATGCCTAACCTGAATGGGTATGGTGTGCTCAATTTCATTCGCGTTCAGCAGCGCTTCCCCGAACTCAAAATCGTCATGCTCACTTCTCGTTCCTCAGAGAAGCATAAGCAACGTGCCCGTGCATTGGGCGCTCACTCCTACCTCACCAAACCCTGTCCCCAGGATTTATTGCTGGAAACTATCCAATCGCTGCTTGCCCCCGGAGGCGGGATCTAGGAAGGACGGCGAGCGACCATAAAGGCCCACCAATACGCATCAACCCAACACAAAGCTCATCAACATCCGTAGGGGCGAGGATTGCCCCCGCAAGCATAGAGCGCCTTGCATATACTCATCCTTACAACATGACAGCAAATATGTTACAATACATATGGTACAGTTTGATGGGCACAAGATATCGCAATAGTAAACATGATAAGGCCTTATCAATGTTACAGTAAATATGATACAGTCTCACTGAAATGGTGGTATTTCGATGCATACGATTGATGAACTGGCACATAGCTCCGGGGTACCAAGTAGAACGATTCGTTTCTACAACACGCAGGGCATGCTCCCCCCTCCCATCATGCGCGGGCGCATAGCTTATTACGGGGAAGAGCACCTGCTGGTACTGAACATCATCAAAGAACTGAGAGAGCAGCAGCAACTTCCCCTGGAGACCATCAAGCAAATGCTGGAAATCCGCGCCAAATATGGTGAGGTGCAAATGAACCTGGCTCTTAAACAGCGCTTTCTGCGTCCTCTTACCTCGAATGCTCAAGAAGTACGCCTGTCTAAAGAAGCCTTGATGCAGCAAACGGGTGCATCCAGAGAGTGGATTGACGAATTGACGCGCCAGGAGCTTCTCTTTCCCGTGCAATCAGAAGATGGCATCAAATATAGCGGCGATGATATCTTGTTGCTACAAATTTATGAACGTCTTGAGTACCTGGGGCTTCCCATCGCACTTTCAGGGCTGATTCGCTTCCAACTGCGCCAGCTTGCACGCAGCGAATTTGCCGCTTTAGAGCAGTACGTGCGTTCTCGCTGGCAAGAAGAAGACCTGCCTCCTGAGAAGCAGGCCGAGCAGCTTGAGATGATCCTCACCCTGACTGATACCTTGATCTCTGTGATGCATCGCAAACTGTTGTATCAATCAATTATAAGGTAGCAGAATAATGTGCCTTGAGTGTCATTTATCGGTTAAAAAATACCGTTTTCCAGATAACTTGCCACGCTCCCAAGCACTTTCAGCGCATCAGCTCTCTCGCATAAAATGGCGCGGCATCGCAAGAACCTCTTTTTCCTACTCCTCTTCCCTTTTTCGTCAGACCCCACAACTCATTCGCCAAGATATCTGAGAGATGCGCCAAGAAATGCCTGAAAAATGTCGCATTTCTCGCTCAGCAGGTGAGCACCGTCTGCACCCGCAAGATCATTCAGCAACTTGATTACAAGACCGCTGGCGCGATCACCATCATTGAGAGCTATTCCTCGCAGACGTGTCGCGTATGCGGGGAGCGGAGCCGGGCCCCGCAGGATATACTGTTGCCCACACTGTAGGGCCACAGGCCCGCGTGACGCAGTAGGCGCTGAATATCCTGAGTCTCGGTCAACATGGTGACATGCTCCCAGGCTGTTGCCCGCCCCTGCAGGTGAAGTATCTGCGCCAAGGGCGCAGATACTTCGGCGGACACCCCGCACATAGCCCGGCGTGAGCCGAGAAGCCCCGTCTTTAGCCGTGGGGAGTGTCACACGCCCTGACGAAATCCTTCCTCAATCGAGGTAATGTGCTCAGCCGCGTGCCCCGCTCTCCCGGCAAACAAGTCGCCAGCGGCCTGGTCACCGACGACGGTGGGCATCGGAGCGGCCAACTGATCATCGGTGAACTGTTGCAGGAGGTCCAATGTTTCCTGCCGCGCCGCCAGGAAATCCGAGGCCCTCATCTCCATACTGTCGTCATAGTGCGCGTTCACGCAGGCTTGATTGACGCTGGCGATGGCCATCCCCAGCCGCTCCTCCTCCGGGGTCAGCGCGCTCAGATCGCCCAGAATGCCCGGCATCGGCATTCCCTCCGGGTATTGAAGACGTAATTGAACGTCTCGAGTCTCGCCGGCGAGTGTAC
>Ga0070707_100001293_pt1 | contig 24637 bp, 28 predicted proteins | sample KBSK5502metaG_FD_65468 | JGI IMG/M metagenome (GOLD analysis project Ga0070707, IMG submission 65468) | Corn, switchgrass and miscanthus rhizosphere microbial communities from Kellogg Biological Station, Michigan, USA - KBS K5-50-2 metaG | ecosystem: Host-associated > Plants > Roots >...
ACCCGTCGACTGAGACACTCATCATCAGAACCACGCTTCGCATGTCAGACGCTCCTTCGTTGATGTGCTGCGGGTGGTCGCAACACCGGCAAGTCGGGAAAGTACCTAACTCGCACGCTGTCAGTGATGCTGCTTTGACCGCGTCACCAGACCGAAAGTCTGACCGGCGTGCTCGTAGCAACAATGCGCGACCCAAAGGTCAAGACCCCAGCGCCAGACTAGCCCGCGGGCTCAAAGTCCCAAGCAGACACCGGCGTCGGCGGGCAACCCGAACCCGATTTTCACGCCTGCGTGGCGTCTCCCACAGGGGATATCAGGACTAGCCTGATATCGGCCTGTGACATCTGACCGCCGCACTGGCATGCGAGGCACCTTATGGCCAGTGATCGTGGCCCGGCGCAGCGGCGTCTTCAGCCGCTCTGCCTGGGCGAGCAGCGCGGTGATGTCGGCGGCGGAATACAGGTAGGGCACCGCCCGGTGGGTCCCGCCGGGCAGCAGGCTGGCCGATCCGCGATCAGTTGAGTAGCAGCAGCCAGCGACCGCGAGTACCCCCACCCTGCGCTCCTTGGCCTGCAATGGGTGCTGGTACCTGATAGCGCGCGGCGATACCCGCCCCGGCCATGATCTCGCCAACTATCTCCGCCAGTAGTGGCGCGGCCGGCTCGGCGACGACCACCCGCACGTGCGGGAGATCACGCACTACGTCGATTGGGCACTCCGAGAGATGGGGAGCTACGCCAAAGCCCGCGACCTGGCCCAAGACACCCTGGACCGGCCGCCGGTAACGGTTCAAGGTGTCTTGGTCCAGGTCCCGGGCAGCCTGCACTTCGCCGAGTTCGCGCTGATCGGGAGCGGGTGGGCGAAACGACACCTACGGATCCGCGCGCACAGCGCAACCGGGCAAGTCGCAGGGGCGGCCATCTACTAACACGGGCTCTCAGCCCACCGTGCAACACCGGCCTGCCCACCCTGCTTCACTCCCAGCGCCCCTGTCCCGGACGGTCGCACCGTATGCCAAGCCAGCCACCCGCCGAAAGCGAGGGCAGCGGCGGAACCGGCGGCGCCTGAGATCTTCATACCGGTTACCAACAGCATCGAATCTCTCAACTACCAGCTACGCAAGGTGACCAAGGCCCGCGGCCACTTCCCGTCCGACGACGCCGTCGTCAAGCTGCTCTGGCTGGCGATCATCAACATCGAAGACAAGCGGGCCCGCGAACGCGCCGCCCGCAAGGCCGAAACCGGCAAACGCCACGACCAGCCCGCACGCCTCATCGAAGGACAACGCGTCATGGGATGGCGCGAAGCGCTCAACGAACTCGCCGTCGCCTACACAGGACGAATCAGGTAAAGGGGACAAACAACCACGCCTAAATGATCTTTACACACCTGAAGTTACAAGCTTATTACGCCCTGCCGCGCCCCAGGAGCGGACTCCAGGCCTGGTGCGATCCGATGCCCCCGTCAGAGCGGCCAGCCCGGCGGTTTCGTACTGTGCACAACCACCAGCGTGCCCAACTGGGCGGCCGCAGTCCGTACAAACGCTTGGCGTAGTGTGTCGACTACCCTGCGTTCCGGGAGTCTGGGGAGGGGTTCCCAACCCGGGCAGCTGATGAAGCTGCCGTTCTCAGCATTGACAGGCGCCGACGGGGCTGGGTCTGTACCGACGGGGGGACAGGAAGTGATGAGATTCGTTCTGCGTGCCACGATTATCACCACCATGGCCAGTGCTGGGCTGGGGACCGCGTTGCCCGCTACGGCCGCGGCCCCGCCAGCGCCGCCGGCCGGCGGCTGGGCCCCGGCGGTGAGCAGGTGCGTCAGGGTCCGTGCCACGGTCCCCGTGGGCAGTTCGCCGGGCGCGGCGGCGGCCGACCCGAAGACCGGCGCCGTCTACGTGACCAATTCCGGCTCCGACACCGTCTCGGTGATCAGCGGGCGCACCAACACGGTCACCGCCACCATCCCCGTCGCCGCCGGGCCAGGCGCGGTCGCGGTCAATCCGAGGACCAACACCGTCTATGTCACCAATTACGGCTCCGACACCGTCTCGGTGATCAGCGGGCGCACCAACACGGTTACCGCCACCGTCCCCGTCGGCGGCGGGCCAGCCGGGGTCGCCGTCAACCCGAGGACCGACACTGTCTACGTCACCAACTCCCTGGACATCCACACCCAGGTCTCGGCCATCAACGGGCGCACCAACGCAGTCACCGCCGTTATCACCGCCGACGGCACCGGGGACGAATACCCCGATGTGATCGCGGTGAACCCGAAGACCAACGCCTTCTACTGGGGGGATGGCCAGCAGGGCGGGCTGTACGGCACGGGGATCGGGGGATCCATCGGCAGCTTTCCCCCGAACGGCGTCGCCGTGGACCCGAAAACCGACACCATCTATGCCACCGACGTCGATTACTATCACAACATCTTGTCGGTGATCAGCGGCCAGACGGGCACGCTTACCTCCGACATCACCCTCGCCAGTGACCCGTTCGGGGTCACGGTGGACCCGAAAACCGACACCCTCTACGTCACCAACGCCAACGACGGCACGGTATCGGTGCTCAACGGGAAGACCAACACGGTGACCGCCACGATCCCCGTGGGCAAGTCCCCCCTCGGGGTCACGGCGAATCCGAAAACCGGCACCGTTTATGTCACCAACCGGGGCGACAACACGGTATCTGTCCTAGCTTCCCGCCGATGCCGCAACCATCCCGGCACGGATACGGCGCGGCGCGGATGACCCAGGAGTTGTGCAGGACAGCGAGAGCAGGCGTGGTTGCTCAACTGGGGCAACTGACGTAGCCTCCGCTTTTCAGGGATAGGGATGACCGTCTACCAGAGTGCAAGGAAGTCTATTCCGCTGCTCACCGGTGTCTGGTAGACCGTCATCGACGCCGGTGCACGAACATGAACGAGACCAAAACTGAGACCGGCCATGACTGAAACCGAGCCGACCGCCAACCCTCGTTGCTCAGTGCTGGCGCTTGAATAACCATGCGGCCGGGCGCCCCACTGGAGAGTGGATCACCTCGCTGGCGAAGCTCACACGTCCATCGTTGGGGCCCAGCCCTGACGCGCGCATCGGTTGGCAGATTGTCAGTCGCCATCGCCTCGCCAGGCCCGCTTCGGGGAGTATTTGGTGCGGACAGCCACCGGCACCTGATACCAGCCACCGCCGCTCGCCGCTGTGCCGGATCCCGACGGTCGGGAGCCGCTGCGTTTGCCCAGGTCAGGGATCGTGAGCCGCCGGTTTTACAGACCGCTCCGCTCGGCACCCTGACCTGGTTCTCTTCCCTGCCTGCTGGCGCCTTCGGGGCGTATCTGGGAGAGCAGGATGGGCGCTCCGCCCGATGGCGCAGCTCGCGCAGGTCATCAGCACTATCGCTAAGACTCGCCAAGCACGAACATCTGGGATTACCCGTAGGTGTCCGCGACTGACCCTGACTGGCTGGATGGCAAGCAAGCTGCGGACGTGGACTTGGCCCCAGCGCTTGTCTGCGGCGGCCACGTCCTGATCATCGCGGTGGCGCCGACAGATCAGCCCGGCTGCCCGCGAACCCTGACTGGCGTCGTCCACGGACGCGTCTGTAGCCATGTGCCCTTGTTAACTGCTTAGGTCGAGCGGCGTTCTGTCCTTAGGGGCGGGTCAGCCACATGGACCAGCATGCCACGACGGTCGATGCAGAGGCGCCGATCGCGGTCACGCTTACTGAGTGGGAGGCGAGGTATAGGCCGGCAACCGTGGCTGTTGCGGTGTTGAAGATCGGCTGGGTGGCTATGGCGTCTCGCGGTGGGCGCTTCGTCTGCTGCATGTCCTCGTCCGTTCTTTTCTCCGTTCCCCTTCGCCGGTGAGTGGTGAAGAAAGCCCGGGTTCGTGCAGCGGAGGCAGGGATGTCATGACGCCAAGAAACCTGAGGCGTCGACTGCACGTGCGACGGGGCCGAGGGCACTATGAAATGAAGCGGCACGCTGACGCAGGCCCGAGGCCAGTCACGGGCACAGCAAGCGGTAGGTGCGGAGAGGCCGGGCCGGGCATGTAGCCGGGGATTGTCCGGCCCGGCTCCCCTTTACCTACCGCAAGCCAATCTGCAGTCAGCCAGCCGAGGACCCGGGCGAAAGGAGCTGCGTATGCCCGTACCCACCAGTAGTTGACCGATGGCGGCTACGCCTCGTTTTTTCGGGAGCGGTTCAGTAGGACGGTAGTCCTGCTGGTCGCGCTGGGGGCGAGTCGAGCCGACGCAGAGGATGCCACGCAGGAAGCGATGGTTAAGGCATGGCAGAAGTGGGAGTCGATCGAGAAGCCCCGTGCTTGGGTCTGCAAGGTCGCATACCGTACCTATCTCAAGCGGGTTCGGGCGCGGGACAGGCAGGCAATCTCGTGGGACGAGTCCACATACGAGCCGGCCGTCGAGTCCGAGCTGAGCATCTTTTCTGACGGACAGCAGGTCTTGCAAATGCTGCGAGCGTTGCCTCCTGGCCAGCGCACCATTGCTGCGTGCTTCTACGACGGACTGACATGCGAGGAGATCGCCGAGTTGGTGCAGAAGCCTGCGGCCACGGTTCGCTCGCAGCTACGCCATGCCCGCAAGGCGCTGAGGGAGATGATGGATCAGGGAGGATGATGGTAACCAGCATCCCGCTCACCACGCGGCGTATACAGTGACTGGCTGCGAAGATCCTGAGTTCTCGCAGCTCGACGCCTACCTCCGAGCCCGGCTTGCCGAAGCCTCTGAGTCCTACGTGACTTCAGTTGACTTGGACGCCAGGCTCAAGGCAGCCCTGGGAGCGGGAACGAGCGACGATGACGACGATGCGGTGGCCGCCAACAGCTGAGGCTGGAAGGCGGCCACCCGCTTGGCAGGTGCCGTCCCACCGGCCAGTGCATGACCAAGGAAATCTCTCATACGCCGACGCCCTCGGGAATATACGATGCACGGTCTGGCAGACGGCGTGCCGCCACAGCAGCCGACGTTCTTACAGAATGCTCCTTGCGTCGCTATGACCTGGCCGTCGACGCCGGATATTGGGGCGGCTCCTCGGGGACTTTCTGACGCACCAGGAATGCCCCACTCCAGCCGAACCGGCTCTCACATAAAGCTAAGCCGAGATTCGTATAGCGGCGCGGACCGAGCGCCGAACATCATTAACAAGCACAGCCCGAGGCTCGTCATAGTGTGATGTGCTCGGCAGGTGGGACGCTAGTGTGCGGCGGACCTGAGAGGACGGATCGGCGGCCAGGCGGCTTCCAAGCTCGGTTGGCTGCCCACCAGTCGTGCACCAGACGACGGCAGCGAGCGCGCGGATCCATTCGCTGCTATGGGCCGCCAGATTGACCGGGTCCAGGCCGGCCTGGCTCGCAGGCAGGAGGGCGAGCGCACGTGCAATACGGTTGGCTTCTTGCGGGCCAGCCTGCGGCATGAGCTCATAAGCGAGCGTGACGACATCCGCGTACTGTTCCGAGGTGTGCGCAAGAGCCCCAGCTGCGAGCAGTCCGCTATGGCGGAGAGTGTCCGCTCCAATATTGACCCGGATACGGTTGAGGCGATGAGCCCGAGACAGTCTGCGATCGGCGCTATGGCCCCGCTCGCTACGCGCGATGGCGAGGGCGGTCGGGAGACACAGGTCCCGGTCAGCGTCATCGAGGTAACGTGCGACGGTGGCAAGCGCCTGCAGGGAGAGCTCCTTATTCCAGTCTAGGTCCTCTTGGTTATCGATGATCGCGATCATCGCGTTAGCGAATCGCGCCCGTTCGGCTGGAGTAAGGGTAATGGAGAGTATTGCCTCGTCTTGCCAGCCGCCACTCAACTCATGATGTCCGGGCTTGTGTATATGTGGCTGCTCAATCGAATCGAGATACTGCCGAGCAAGCGGAACCACGGCTGCTGTGTCCGCTCCGGCGAGCACCAGCGCAAGTGCGGCCCGGATATGCCCTTCGGCTGCAGCCTGCCCGCACTTCACGGCAACAATGTCTGGCTCGGCGGTGAGGCTTTCACTGCCTCGTGAAAGGACGATTCCGCCCATGCGCTGGTCCACGAGCAGCGCCTGGCACATTTGCTCCACCGTAACGGCTCTCAGCGGCGGATGAGCCCTCGCGATGCGCGTGAGTGCTTCGGCTTGGGCTTCGTCGGTGTGACGGTATTGATCGGGCTCCCGCTCGATCCAGGGCCAGGCCAGATCGAGGAAACGACCCGCCTGGTCCTCAGTGGCGGCATCTGCAAGGTGGCCGAAAGCTGTGCAGGCATCCAGGCTCGGATCTCTTGTCAGCACAGGGACAGGCGCCGCCTCAGTGATCTCCATGAGGGCAGCTGCGATCCATTGGACAGCATCCGCGTCGCTGACAAGATCAGCGGCGGCGGCGGCGATGGTGAAATGAGCGGCGCGTTGCCACGATGGCCGATCCGCCAGGTCCGCGGAGACTGGCAGAGTCAGGGTGACTTCGGGAAGGCTTTCCGCAACCTTCGTGAGTTGGTCCACGTCACCTGCAGCGACGAAGTGCTCGATCGCCTGGTGCAGTTCGCCAACCTCCATGTACAGCGCACCAAACCGCCCCTCAGCCTCTTGCTCATCCGCCCAGCTCGCGATGGTCACGGATCGCCACCGGTACCGGTGCAGCGCCTCCAATGCGTCGGGGAAGTTCCCATCTTGGAGCGCAGAAAGGACGCGTTCACGTGGCGAGAAGGCTGCGGGGATCACGCTGTCATTGCCTGCTGTCTGGACCGTAAGCGCAAGCCGGTAGAGGTCACTGAGGTCGCCGGTAACGACGTCGATGCCATACCTGATACGGATCAGACGGATCGCAAAAAGCCAGTCGCTCGCATCAGCGTAAGCATTCGCCGTACAGGCCTTTTCTATGGCTTCGTAGTACCGATCGATCGCAGCCGCCGGCTCCTGCGTAATGGCCAGGTGTCGACCGTGGCGCGCGAGCAGGAGAGCAGCCGCCCGGGGTGGGTAGCCAGTCCGCGCAGCACGAGAGAGGTCACCCCACTCACCAGTCGCATCCGCAATGCATGCCCGTATGCGAGCTTCAGCCAGCCTGCCGGGCTCATCGAGGTCGGCTGCGTTCGCGATAGCTGCCATGACCGGGAGACGATCACGAACCAGGGCTGGACGGCTAGAAGCGATTGCATGTTCGGCAAAGAGTACGGCCGCTTCCAGTCGATATGGGTCCAGTGACTCGGTCGCATCCAACGCCTCCGCCGCAGCGTCCAGGCTGCCTTCGCGGTAATGCTCGTATGCAGCCAAATTGGCCAGGCAGTTGATCGCGCGTGTCAGATGGTCCGGCATCTCAAGTTGCCGAGCATCAAGCTGGTGGGCGACTATCAGGACCTGCCATGGGTCTCCAGCAGACAGCGCGGCGGCCATCACTGCCAGTTCAGCTTCAACTCCCCCCACCACATCGTCGGCTGCGAGCAGAGCATTGGCCTGCCGTTCACGGAGGAGGCGAGCGTGCGGGGCATACGGAGACGTAACCAAGGCGTCCGCGATCACCCCGTAGCTTGCGGCAGCAGCGGCCGGGTCGGTGTCCCGCTCGTTGTCCGCGTCACGCAACCGCTGAGCCAGCCCGAGATGCGCGACCGGGCCCCGCAGAATGGCGTCCGCGGACACCACTTCGGCTGCGGCAGGGCCCTCCAGCTCAGGAGTGACCGGCGCATCCACCGCCAAGCCCCTAATCTGCAAACCGAGCGCGTCCAGCCCAGCCATGATTTCCGAAGTGTCGAGGCCATGCACCAGTTCCGCAAGGCCGCTACCGGCCACAACCTGACGCAATGCCGTCACGAAGGCATCGAGAAGCTGCTCTGTCACCCAACGTGGGCCAACTGACACCTCCTGGTAGAAAGGGCGGCCCGTATCATTGTTCACCCACTGCTCCAACTGTCCAACCTGGGCAGCGAGCGCCCTGCGCAGTACTTCACCGACCGACGCCGAGGACACTGGTCCACGGATTTGCGGCGAAGTTGAAAAGCACTGCTCCAATCCGCGCCGCAGCGCCTCACGCGAGCCGGGATCGGCCCTGTCAACGACAAGATCGATTGCCTGGGCCACAGCTTTCCGCAACTCACGCGCGTCCCGTGGACCGCGCACCAACGAGATCCCCGCGTCCCCGAGCACCTGAACTAGCCAGCCGACCACGGCCGCGACCAAGTCGGCTGGCATCAGCCCAACACTCTTCCGGCCAAGCCGTAAATATTGATCACCTCGCAGTGAGTCCTTCCGGGAAGACGCGCTCGTCGAAGATGCTACCGGCGAAGACCTTGGCGAGTTCGGTAACCATTGCCCTGAACTGTTCGTTAGTCAGGTCCGTCTTCATGCGGTTGACGAGGTAGCAGGTGACTACAACGCTCTTCTCGTCATCTGGTGTTAGATGCTCGAACGAGAGGTAGCGATTGTCGCGCCATCGGCGGCCATCTTCGATAAGGGCGATGCCCGTGTAGAAGCAGTGGAAGGCACCGTCGCGCCAAGAGTCCCGCATGGCGCGGAGCCGTGCCTCGCGATCGAATCGACGGCAGGCGCCTGAGCTACCCCGGCGCGTCTCAACACGATCAAGGATGCGCTTACACCGCTTGCACGCATACGCCTGGGGATGTATCTCCGCACTGCAGACCACGCACCCGTCCCCAGACACTTCAGGCTCATCTCCCAACACGACGGGGGAGCCTACCTCACGTACGCGTCCCGGGATCTGGGCCACCATGACTTGTCGGCGCAACCATGGGCCACGGGCCGGTGTCTGACCGGCCCAGGACAGGCCTGGAACTGACGGCACTTGCCGCCTATCTCTTCATATGTAAAGATAGAGCTATGGAGAAGCTGTCTCGCATCACACCTGCCACCCTCGACGTGCTGGAAGTGCTGATCGAGGCAGCCGACGAGCTGCACGGCTTTGCCCTAGCCAAAGCTGCTCACCGGCCGACCGGGAGCGTCTACCTGATCCTGAGCCGACTGGAAGAAGCTGGCTGGGTAGAGAGCAACTGGGAGACGGCGAACACTCAGAACGAAGGCCGCCCGCGTAGGCGGTTCTACCGGCTTACGCCTGGCGGGTTCGCTGTTGCCCGCGAAACGCTCACAAAAAGACGCAGCAAGTCAGTGTCAAGAGGCGCACAGCAGTGGCGTCCTGGGTTCCGCTACGAGTTACTGGGGCGTACATGGTGATACTTTGGGTGGTCATTTCTGCCGTCGTGCTCCCACTGGCACTCTCAGAATTAGGTGAAATAGCACCTTGGGCTGCCAGGCGGTTGCTGACCTGGGGGGCGCGGCGCCTGCCGGGTCGCCAACAGTCTGAACGATACCGGGAAGAGTGGCTCGCCGGGATAGAAGAAGTCCCTGGGAAGCTGACCAAACTCGCTAAAGCCGTCAGCATTGTCTGTTGCATGGTGCCGGCAGAAGTGACACGTGCGCGACGCGCTGATCGAGTTAGGAAGCTACCTAGTGCTACCTGGGCGGCCGTGACGGCTTCGGTCATGGGTGGCGCGCTCACCTTGCTTGTCGTCCTGTGGCGGAGGGCGGAGCCTACCCACATTGGTCAGAGTCAATGGATCGTCGCTGCTGCGATAGGGATTCTTGCTTTGGGAACCTCGGTGTGGCCTGTCGTGGTGTGCCGGGGCAGCGAGTCCGAGGCGTTGAACATGGACGAGGGCTTCTTCGTGATCCTCGCCCTGCTCGTGCCGCCACTGGTCACACTGGGCACCCTCGGGGTGGCGACCATCCTGGCCCAGGCGGGCCGCAGGCGCTCCGCGGTCAGGTCGGCGTTCAACGTCGGCCAGGTGCTCATCGCTGCGGGTCTGGGCCTGGCTGCCAGCCGCAGCATCACTCCACCTTCCGGTTCCCCCACCGCGAGCCAGATCGCAGCCGTCATGCTCGGGGCGGGAGTCTACTTCGCCACTAATGAGTTCCTCATAGGCTGCGTCTTTGTATCGCTGGGCACGGCTTGGCGGGAGTTCACCCGCGATCTCCGGTTCTCCGTCACACTCGCTGGTGCAGGAGCACTGACTGGCGTCGTCCTAGCCGTGGCGATACATGCTCAGGTGTGGGTAGTGGCGCTGGCGATCCCTGTACTCATCCTGGAACGCCGACTCATCAGTGCTCTCTTCGTGGCGTTGCACGGCCGCACCCTGATGGGGCTACGGTGAACCGTTCCGCGTATCCCCCGGACGAGCCATAAAGGGTCCAGGCCTGTGTGAAGGCTGAGCAGACGATCTTACAGCCCGCTCCCTAAGCTGCCAGACCTCCTCATATGCCAGGAAGGTGATCAACTTCGGGGTCTATTTGGGGCGCTGAGAAGATCTTGGCTCTCAACGGCCATGAGCACAAGAACCCTGGGCACGGCGGCCGGGGCGCACCAGGGGCGGGAGCATTCCGTTCCGGGGTGCCGTGCGGCAAGCCCTGGTCAGCGCCCGCCGCCCGCGGCCTGGTATTGCTCCACCACGCTGGCCGGGATGCGGCCGCGGTCACTGACCGCCAAGCCATGCTGTTTCGCCCAGGCCCGCACATCCCCCGAGCGCTGCCGGCTGGCCGCGGTCCGCCCGCCCCGGCGGGCCGGCGCCCGCCCAGCCTTCCGGCCGTGCTCGACATAAGGCGCGAGCAGCTCGCCGAACGCGGCAGCGTTCTTGGCGCCCAGATCACTGTCCCGCACCCAGGCGCAACGCCGCAGATCAGGCATAGATTCACCGGTCGCAAGGCAGGCGGCGTTACTAGATGTGCCTGTATAACCGTGGGAGGACAAGCTTCCGTGCGACACCCTGCGGCGGCGCTGACGGTAACATCAAGGTCGTGGCCCGACTGATCAGCGCTTTCGTTCGGGACGAAGAGGCCGCCGGTTCAAATCCGGCCACCCCGACCAGGTAATTTAGTCTATTTCGAACACCCATGCGGTAAGGGATCAGCCGCTGGGTGACCAACTGAGTGACTACCGCTCTTCGCGGGCTTCACGCAGACTGCGAGGCCTTCGTATGCCGATCGTGCACCGAATGCCCACGGGGGCGACTGTCAAGGAGCTGTACGGAACGGCCCTGGTCTGCGCATTCCCTGGATGTGACGATCCGCTGTTCAGGAAGAACCCGGCAGGAGGCAGCCGGTCGCTGAACTCGCGCGTTGCGCATATCGCCGCCAGAAGCGAGGGCGGCCCGCGGTGGGACGCTCGCATGAGTGAGGCTGACAACCGATCGGCAGCAAATCTGCTGGTGATGTGCCTTCCGCATGCGGCTGAGATCGACGAGCCGGGGTGGGAACGGCGGTTCCCGGCCGATCTTCTGCTCACCCGGAAGGCGGATCAAGTGGCCGCCTACGACGCAGCGGTCGGCGGTGGATGGCAGCTTACTGACGAGGAGGTCGACGAGGTCCTGCAGGCATCGGCGATCGACTCGGCGATCGTGCTCCAAGCCCAGAACATCACGGTGGGTGGTACCGGCGGGAGCGCCCCGGGTGCCAGCGGCGGTGGCGGCGGGGCGATTGGGCCCGGGGCTGTTGGCGGTCCGGGCGGGCCCGTCGGACGGATTGATCTGGAGGGCGCGAGCGGCACAGCCCCCGGAGCTGGCGGCGGCGGCGGCGCGAAGCTGGCACCGGGCGCGATTGTTCGTGATCCGGGTGCCCCGCAGGCGATCGAAGGCAAGGGGATCCTCGGCGGGGGTCGATGGCCAGGCCGGAGGCGCCTCGTCATTCCAGGGCGACACAGGTCTCGTGCTGGCGCGCGGCGGCCGTGCAGGTCTAGCCGGGTCGGGAAACCGTGTGACCAGTGACCGGCTCGCCGTGTCCACTCTGATGTTCGCCAACTACGTCGAGGCCGACGGGCTGGTCTACGTTGCCCGGGGAAGCTGGCAGAGCTACTCCGTCTTGAACCTCCCGGTACAAGAGAGCCTGCCCGTCTTGATCGTCGTCGAGGCTGGCGGGGTCCCTCCTGGCGAGTACACGCTGATCCTTGAGATGGTGAGGCCGGACGGTACCGCCAGTTCCCAGATGAGCTTCCCTGTGACCGTAGAAGAGGCTGGCGACATCCTGCGGATCAGCCGATCGTGTGGCCTGGCGGTAACGCTCGATGCCTTCGGCGTGTGGACAATCATCGCCAAGACACCTATCGCTGAGTTGGCCCGGGCTCGATCTCCTGGTAAAACGTACTGCTGAGGCCTGAGTGAGTGCGGTCACGCAATCGGCTCGGGCGGGGAAGCACGAGCCCGGCCGCTCAACGGCGGTGCCCGCCATTGAGCGGGTCAGCGCCTAAGATCGACAACTAAGGTGGCGGCGCCCCTTGCACCAAGATCACGGACGGGCCCGCGCACTAGCTGACAACGGAAGGGAACACATGCCTGAGACGGCCATGATCATGGTCCCGGCAGCGGAGGGTGACTCCTACTGGCTTGACGTCGAGGTCCCCTCTGGGTACCCAGGCTCCGCCGGGTACGTGCGCGCCGTCGTGATCGGTTCCGCGGCGGGTGCTGGGGCGCGCCAGAAAGCGGCGGCTCTGGCCGAAGCCCTGGATGTCCCAGTGCGTGACGAACAGGTGTCGGTGCCCCAGGCGCCTGCAGAGAGCGCGGCAGGCATCGATTTCAGCCACCAGGCAGACGAGCGCCTTCGGTCTCCCTTCTCGCAGGGCGTCAGCGAAGGTAGGCGGGCCGAGCGTTAGTAGAACCCTAGGCAGCTCGTGGGATGCCACGGCTGTTCGCGGCCCGATAATCGCAGGCCTTCGTCGCAGGGGTAGCGGACAATCAGGCCGTGGACGATCACAGCGTCTCGGGTCGGCGATTTGGGCCAGACTTCGTGGCGGGGCATCGCCGCCGGTACGGCAGGCGCCCCCCGGAGCAGCGTCAACTGACCTACGACATCGCCGTGGAAGAAGTCTATGAGCCGTGGCGGCAATGGCTCGATGACCAGTTCGCGCGGCTTCCTGACGGCGCGGCCACGACGATGGCTCGCCGGATCTGGCTGGATGAGCAGTTCTGGCCGGTGAACTTCGAACTCGCGACCGGGGCGGGCCTTCGGGCGGCAGGCCTGACGGTGGGCTATGAGCAGAGCTGGGACGGCCTGACGCCGGACTGGACAGTCTTGTCGGAGAACGGCAAGCCGATAGCCTTCGTGGAGGTCCACACAGACCAGCCGCCAACGACGACGTTCGGCCAGATGCGTGCCTGGCATGGCTTGGTCGAACGCATCAAGCAGATCCCTGTTCCCGTGGTGCTGCAGGCCGCCTCCCAGGGCGGCCCGGTTCTCCCGCCCGACGCGGGCACCGCGAAGAGGATCACCCAAGACCTGAAGAACAAGCTGCTGAGCAACCCTCACGCCATCACGTTCGCCAGCCACGGCTACACGTTCTTGGTGATGGCCGACCCCCGCCGCGGCGGGCCGATGAAGTCCCCGCTGGGCATGCACGCATGCTTCGTGCCGCCAAGCTCACGCGCCGGGCCAGTCACCGCAGCGCCCATGATGGAACAAGTCAGGAAGAAGGCCCATACCTACCGGCGCCTCGCTGACAAGTACGCCATCCCGTTCATCGTGGCCGCCGGGGCCCACCGCTTCACCGGCGTCACGCTGCAGCACGTACGGGACATCCTGACCGGCCTGCCTGCCCCCAAGATCACCCTGCAGTTCAACTGGGGTGATCCCTACATCGGAGAGCAGACGGTCCATCCCGGCGCGATCCCGCCCTGGCAATGGCCGCAAGGGCTCGATGGGCTGATATGGATCCACGGTGAGCTGCCCTTCCCCCTCGCTGCTCTACCCAACCCGGCCGCACCGCGGCCAATGCCAGCGGCACTCCTGCCCTTGCCTACTGCTGGATGACCGGGCCCCTGAGCATTTGCTTTTCAGGCGAGTTCCGACCTGGGCAAACACGGCCGTTACGCAGGTCAGCTAGTGCACAGGAGTCCGCCACCGTCCGTGGGCATGTTTGCTGATTGTCACCCAATTAGTCACCCACCTGGGGCTTCACCCTTGACGTCATCAACCCGTAGCCGGAGTGCCCGGAGGTGAGCAGGTGGGTCGTCGGTACGCTCACGACTCCGGAGGCCGTCGTTGCCCACTGCGTAATACCTCACTGATCTGCACGTATGAGCCTCACATAGAATCATGCGGCCCGGTGGTTCCGCACTCGTTCCGGATCATGCGTTCGACCGGGCGCCCTGTTTGAGGCACATGCCACTTGAGCGGCGAACCCCTTAACCCCCAGGACATTGCAGTAGGCATTCCGCCTGGTCAGTGGGAGAGAGGAAGCTCTGCGTTGGGTGCGGTGACGTGCGCGTTGTCCGGCTGGATGCAGAGCGTGTGGTCCCAAAGTGGTCCCAAGCCTGGGCCATGCGAGCGCTGGCATGTTCCCACCCGGGTCGTCACTGTATCTTGCTTGGTTCGCTCAGATTTTCCAGCGACTGGTCGAACGGCGGGTCCCTAACTGAAGGCGGGGCTGCGATGATCGCTGGCTGCTTCGGGGCGCGTAGTTGAGTTGCAAGGCAGGACAGCATTAGGTGAACGACTTCTTGAGGTGTTCAGACTAACAAAGCGTCTCATTCATCTTTCGTAGATCTGCGCGCTCTTGCGGAAGAGTCCTGGGTGTCAGATCTTAGGATATCAGCCAACACCGCCAAGATGAGTGCTGCTATCGACGTCACCAAACTTGCGGCCACAACCGCAAAGGCTGAGGGCGTGGCATCGGCGCTTGAAAATGCGATAGCATCTAGAGCATCGAGTTCACCTAGAAAGACTGCAATTATTGGCAACACCAACTGGCCGCTCTTAAGCTCTTGAGTTCTACGTACATCAATAACTGTAGCAAGAAGCAAAACTGGAAGGACCTGAGCGGCCGTCTCGAAAAACCCCACGTTGGGAACTCTGGGTGGAGCAAAAGTGCAATACCAGTACCAGTAAGGCCAACTGGCTACCCCCACAACTACTGGAAGCCATCCAAAAATATTGGGAAATATATGCTGAAACGTTTCTCTCGGAACGGTCCATATTAGAGCGCCGGCTACAATACTCATGGCCAGGAAGATATAGAAGGGCGCGTAAGTAATTCCTCTGGGCGTTCCGACCGTGAGCACTGCTAGCGTCAGGATCGCGACCACGCCAATCGGCGGAAATAGGCCCTTCATAGGCTTTTTAATTAGCTGAAACGAAAAGGTAGTCAGCGCCCTGCCCACCTGCGCTAGGAAGTCGACAGAACCCTTTGCGCCAGCAGACAAAAAGCTCAATGCACGTGATCTTCCGCGTGACGCTCTTTCGGGATCATTGTTCTCAGTGGTCATCCTCATATGATGCCGGGACGGGCGACCCTATGGGTAGTTTTGGCCCAAAAGGTAACTGCCCGGCGAACTGGTAGGTGCCCGAGCGGCATCCCTCTGCCTCCCTCGGGCCGCATCTACTCTCCATGAGTGGACAGGCGTCTGTCCGGTGTGTCGTGTTCTGGCTCACCGAGGTCGCCTTCTCAACGAGTCTGTGGCCGCAGGTGTCTGTCATCTGTAACGACCTGGTGCGCAATAGGGCGGGTTGCCGTCAGCCGTGATCATCCCGGCGTGTCGGTTCTTGGGTAGCGGACGGCCGCACAAGATCATGAACCGGTGTCTAAGCGATTATGGGCTCGTGCGGCCTTGAGCCATTCTGCCTTCACCGGAATCTCCCGTCACCACCTGGGCCGGGTAGTGGCCGAGCTGGCCGGCCCGTGGCAGGCTCGGCGGGAATCCTGGCTGCAGGAACGCCGCGGCCGGGACCAGTTGCGCGCCGAGGGCGCGGGGCACCCGCGTGAGCCGTTCATGGCCTACGTCGTCAACCAGGGCTCGGGCACGGTGACACCGTTCAACCCCCGCACGAGAAGGGTGTTCAAGGCAATCAAGGTGGGCTGCGAACCCCAGGCGATCGCGATCACCCCCAATGGCAAAACCGCCTACGTCGTCAACGCCGACTCCGGGACGGTGACCCCGATCAACACCGCTACCCGCACCGCCCTCAAGCCGATCAAGGTCGGCACCGCCCCCGACGCGATCGCCATCACCCCGGACGGCAAGACCGCCTACGTCGCCAACGACCAAAACCGGGGCACGGTGACGCCGATCAACCTGGCCACCAACAGGACAGAAAGGCCAATCACGGTGGGGTCGATGCCCCAGGCCATCGCGATCACCCCCAACGGCAAGACCGCGTATGTCGTCAACGAAGGCTCGGTGACCCCGATCGACGTCGCCACCGGCACCCCCGGCGAGAAGATCAACGCGATCACGCCCGGCTATTTCCCCACCGCCATCGCCATCACCCCAGACGGCACGACCGCCTACGTCACCAGCCGCTTCGAGTCCGACTCGACAGTTGAAACAGACATGCCCGGGATGATGACGCCGATCCAGACCGCCACCGGCACCGCGGGAAACCCGATCCAGCCGGGCGCCAACCCCCAGGCCATCGCGATCACCCCGGACGGCACGACCGCCTACGTCGTCAACTGGCAAGGCCCTGCAACCGTGACTCCGGTCAATACCGCCACCGGCACCCGTGAAAGGCCTATCAACGCCGGAAGCCACCCCGACGCCATCGCATTCACCCCCGGCTGACCGCGGCCGCACTCTGGGCAACAACGGCGCTGCGGTCCTCCCGCGCCGCCCACCGAGGAGGCCGTCGCCACCTTCCGCCTGGCCCAGTTGGTAGCTTTGAGCGTCCGCCCTGGCGGCCTTCACATGGCACGGATCCGGTGTCTGGTCCACCTCTGGTCCGCATTAGCGGGCCATTAACTCCGGTGAACAGGGGTCGATCACGGCTACTCACGGAGCATCAGACAATGGATGTCCGTCAACGCGGGCGAGGCCCAGCTCGCGATCCATGACGCTATGGCTCAGCCCAACATCTCGGTGACGATCTGGGCTATCTCGTCGGCATAGTCACTGGAGGCAAGTGCGTCGCGAACCCTCTGCCGCAGTGTGACGAAGTTGGCCTTCGTGCCGAGATCGAGCGCGGCTACTAGCTGCGCTTCATGGTGTCCCAGCTCTGAAAGGCGCATGTGACGAGGGTCAGCAGGGTTGTAGAGCGGGATGAGAAGTTCCCATACGTACTTGTCGATGTGACGTTCGTCTTTGCCGTAGGACATCAGCGGCCGGACAAGCCGTGTCAGCTCTGGGCAGTTGAGGATCGAGCAGAGATACCAGCCCTCGGCAAAGCTGACGATCTTGCCCCAGTAGAGCGTGTGATCGATGATCGCCTCTGGTGTGGCAACAACGGCAGCGGCCACATGCATACCTGATTTGCCGTAGACAAGCCGCAACGGTGAGGCCGGAAGCTGATTGCTTAGGCCGCCCCGAAAGTCGAGCCGTTCACGCAAGGTGAACTTGTCGCTCTTGCGATGCCCATTCCATAGCTGTTCGGCTTTGCCCCACCACTCAGCAAGACCGGGGTACAGGTCAAGGTTTGGATTATTGCTGTCAAGAAGTTGATTATCTTCCAACGGCAGGACGGCCTCGCGCGGGGGGAGGATGCGGTATGGCAGCACGTTCTCACCCAAGAGCACAGGCCGGACGAACTGGGTCTCTACAACGCCTTTCATGTCCGGGAGCTTCTTCCAAGGGTCATTCTCGGCGCTTCTGCGCTCTGACTGCACAGCCCGCCGACCAGCACCGACGCCGAGCGGGCTCGCAGGCTGTGGCTGCACGAAGTACACCATCCGTGGAGTGATGGTCGCTCCTTCGGCGAAGTTTGCGTCGTATGGTGAGGCAGCCAATGATTCGTCGTCACTTACGCTCAGATTGGCCTGTTGGCGGGTGAAATAAGCCTCAGCTTGTGACCAAGTGTGGGCGGTGCGCGGCAGGGTGCCTGTCCAGCGTGTCGTTTCGATAGGAAGGGGCTTCGCTCTGTCGATTGTGCGCTTGCCAAAAACTACGGCTGAGCCACGCGGGAAGAAGTGCGGTCGCAGCCGCCGCAAGTCCCATGATCCGCTGAAGGCCACCGTGGTCAGTTCTGATGGATCAGGATACCGGCCCGCTCGGAAGCCTTTGAAGTAGCCACGGTCTAGGGCCGCATTGGGCATGACGAAGGCGAATGAGCCATCAATCTTCAGGTATTGCTGAGTGCCGCGGGCCACGAACAGGCCTGACAGGTCCTGGTGGGTAGCGACGGTCTTGCCGTGCCAAAGTCCCATATCTTCGGACATCTTGTGGAAGACAGCCTGCATTTCGCTGGGCATATGGCGATAGGATAGCCAGGGCGGATTGTCCATCAGGACATCAACTCGGTTCTCGGCACGGCCTAGCCATATGGGCCGGACAAGATTGCGAACGTAATAGCTCCAGATGTGGTTCTGCTCCTTGTCGTGCAGGCGGCAGAGGACGCCAAAGCTCTCGGTGATGTCGGGCTGGTCTTCTGGAGCAATGGCCAGCCGCTGGTACAGCGATGCCAGAGACGGAACAGTACCCGCAGGCCGAGGCTTAGTAGCTAGATCGGCCAAGTCAGTCACCAACCGGTCGAAGTGCGCAGCGTCGGCCAGGAGATGGTCGGGAAAGTGCAACTGATCTTTGAACGACTGACCGCCGGTCTCAGTGGGGATGAGCAGTTGACCTCGTGTGAAGAGGTCCACACGCTGAGCCCATTGCACGCTGTCGCCTAGGTAAACCGGAACGCTTATCGGGCCACGCGAGCTGTCGACAAGCCGCTCGCGGCCGATGGCCAGCAAGTAGGTCACCCGGGCAAGGGCTACCGCCACCGGATGGAGATCGATGCCGAGAACACGGTCCGTCAGCCCCGACAGCGCGTTGGTGAGCGACACCTCAGCTTCGTCGCAAGCTGCAAGGTGTCGGCGTACCGCATGGAAGAGGAAGGTCCCTGATCCGCAAGCTGGATCGAGGACCCGTTGCTGGAGCGGATCGGTCACGGCTTTGGCCACGATCTGGTCAGCCAACCAGTCCGGCGTGTAGTACTCGCCGAGCCGCCTGCGGGTCTCCGCGCCGATGACTGATTCATACAAGACTTTCAGAACGTCGTGCTCGACGTTCGTCCAGTCGAATCGAGCGAGCCGACGAGCCAAGGTGCGGACAAAGGAGGCGCCCCCCGGGACTTCCAAAACCCAATCGAAGAAGTCGTCCTCGACCACGCCGTAGATCTGGGCCTCATCGAAGCGCTGCCCTCGTAGAAGGGTGGCTGGCTTGAGGTCGATAACATCCAATCCCAGGACCAGGTGAGCAATGACCTCAGCACTGTTAACCAGCAGCGTATGTTCCAGGAACAGGTCGTCGGTGTCGGTGAACTGTGTGCCCAAGGCACTGCGCAGCAACCGTGACCAGAGCAGACGCTTCAGCTGAACGGTCGGCATGGCATGATGCTCGGCATAAAGGGCATTCAGCGCCGCAAGGTCCAGAGCGTGTGAAGTACTGGTCGCCCCCAACCGGTTGACGATCTCACTCGGCGTTGGCGGCACGCCCGTGCGGATGGCCAGTACACCTTCCAGCCACATCAGCAGCGCGGTCAGGGCTGAACGCGAGCGCTTCAGCTCAAAGCGGGCAACCTCGACCAGTTCGTCTCCCCGCAGGTGGTACGCCCTCCACTCAGCTCCATCGGTCAGGATGCCGACGTAACGCTGGCCAGTCTGCTCGGCACGGCTAGCCACGTATCCAGCAAGCTGGACCTTGGCCTCCTTGACCACCGATGCCTTGCGCAGATCTTTTTTGACCTCAATGACGGTGTAGCCCACCTCGATGTCGATCCGGCGGTGACCTGCAACCGGCGTCTCTAGGTCAACGTCAAGATCGTGATCCTCCAGGCCCAGCCCGCCACTGAGTAGCAGTTGACGGACATCAGCTTGCACCGTCGCTTCTGCGTGGATCCGGTCCCGATTCGACAGCCGTCCTAGGAGAGACAGCAGCTGATCCGCAAGCGCTGGTTCCGTCGCCATTCACAGTGTGTACCACGTGGGAGCCTGACAGAACACATAGCGCTCCCATCGTGGTGCCAGAAGCGGCTTCCCGAAGACCGCAGATGCCACTCAGTTAGTCACTCAGCTATTGCTACGTCGTGCGGGACTGCTGGCTCTGCCGTCGATCCCCAGACCTTCCACGCTATGCGGCACTCATTGATACTCGTCGAAGAAGTCAGGATTGACGGTCACGTCCTGCTCTATCCGCTCGCGCACTTCGACGCCGAGGCGGAACTCCTTGAGCAGGTCGCACAGTCTGTCCCCGTCGATCAGCTCGACGGGAGGGGCGCCATCCCGGGTCGCCTCCGCCTGGGCCTCGCGGGTGAACGATCCCGTCGTGATCAGCAATCCTTTCTCACCCCGGCCAGCCATCGCGCCGCGAAAGTCCCTGACGACACCGGGGGTAACGGTCCCCTTGTACCGCTTGCACTGGAAGTACACCGGAAACGACACCAGCGACAGGCGATAGGTGCCCGCGCCATCGATACCACCATCGCCGCTCTTGCCCGTCACGGTGACGTTCACGAACCCGGCCTCGCGGAGGATGCGCTGGGCCAAGCGCTCAAACCCATCCGGCGGCAGTTGCAGCAGCCGAGCGATGAGCTGATCCTTCCAGCCGCCTTCGGTTTCTACCTCTTCCTCGCCCTCGGCTCCCGCTACCTGGCTGGCGCGCCGTGCCAGGCGACGCTCCCGGAAGGAGTCACGCCATGCCTTGGTGGCGGCACGCATCTCCGGTTCGCTCATGGACCGGCCACGATCGGTGACCGCCCAGACGCCCCGGGCCGAGTTCTCCAGCGCGCCGATCCCCTTAAGGTGGGTTCGCGCCCAGTGGAGCCGGTACTCCACCTCGCTCATCCGGCCATCTTCTCCGTGCGGGACAGCCTGCTGCTCCTCCGTGATGCCCGCGGACGCCATGGCCCGCTCGTTCATCTCACTCACCGTCGCGGAACCGCCCAGGTCCTTCGTCGCCTGCAAGGCGGGCCACATCAGCTCGTGGTACTGCGGGATCTTGGGAGCAGTCACCCGGTTATCGTGCCCGATCATGCCTGGCCGCTGGGTCCGATCCTTAAAGCGTCTCACTGACGTGCAGCAGGTTCAGGTCAGTGCACACGACATTGATCGGGTGATCCCCTCGATGCGAACTCTCGGCGGCGAGGTCGCTCGCGGTCGTTGGAGCAGGTCACCCGTTCGGCGATGACATGTCGGAGGCGTTGGCGGCCGATGGCGTTGCTGTACTCGTGTGCTGTACGGCGCTCAGTGCAGCGGTCATACCGACTGGTCAAAGCCGCGGCGGGCTGGCAACGATTCTACGGGTGCGGGCAGCCACTAGGTCAGTGCGGTAACGGGCCAGATCTCGCAGCCGCTGGATCGGCGGAGGGGCAAGAAGCTGGGCCGCAGCATCTGGCGCAGCGCTCGCTGGCGGCTGCAGATTCTCCCAGCCGCGTGCCGGAGAGAAGATCACCTCCAGCAGGGTCATCTCCCGGTGCGACACCTGCTGATTCGGGTGTGCGTTGTAGTTGATCCGTCCGCCTTGCAGGCCGAGGCAGTTGAAGATCAACGCGCCGCTCAGGCGTGCGGGCGACTGCAGCAGGTCGGTCGCCTTTGCGGGCCACTGCCTGGTCAGGAACGTCATCAGCGAGATGTCGGGCAGCGGCGATCCCGGTGCCATCTGCTTGAGGGCGCCCATGTTCGGCTGGCCTGCGAACAACTCGTCGAGCGCCCACTTCAGTCCGGGCGAGAATGGCAGCGGTGTGCTGTGGATGGGAAAGCACGATAGCAGGAGGATGTTCGGGCCGTCCGGGCTCGTCTGGCTCTGCGCCGGATCGCCGCCCTTCTGGAGCTTGTCGAACACCTTGATGTAGAAGCGATTGGTGTCGTAGTAAGGGCTCGGACCCTTGGCGTTCGTCGCGTCGAACGGCCCCGGACGGGCGAGCAGGAGATCGGGAGTGCTCTTCCGCGCTTCAAGCCACTCATCGTGGACCTGCTGGTCCTCATCGGACTCGGTGATCACCGTGCATTCGACGTAAAACGAGCGCTCTGGCCCGGCCAGCAGGATGTCGATGTCGCGGCCGTTGGCCAGCGGTGCGTCGAAGTTGACCGTCCATCCCTCGTTCGCGTCGGCGAACACCAAGGCGCGGGCTTTGGCCGCGGTTTCCACGAGCCCTGCCCTGAATTTGCGCGACTCGCCGCGCCTCGAAGCGAGCCATGCAGTCGCTTGGACGGGGTTCGATGTCGGGTGGTCGCGAATCATCTGGACGTCACTGTCGAGGAGGGCGATCTCCTCCGCGCGCCACGACGTCATCGTCCAGCCGAGGAGCGGCGGCCACTCGGCGCTCACCAGATCCGGCTCGCCCCCCACCCACGCTCGCTGTTCCTGGAAGTAGTCCTTGGTGAGGACGGCGGCAATCGCGCTCCCCGGCGGCAGCTCGTGCACGAGCGCCTGCACCGCGTCGATCCTCGCGAGCGCATGCTCACGGACGATGTCGTTGGCGGCCACGGCAGGATCGTATAGGCGAACGATCATGAGCCGCTGCTTAGAAGATGCCGCACAGTTGTCCGATGTGGTCGCCTACCTGCGAAGATAGTGTGCGCATGTCTGATAGAGGGTCAGGGCATCCGACCCCGTTGGTGTCGGCCGTGGGTGTCAGGCAGATCAGGTCTGACGTTGGAAGATTACCCGCTTGTAAGACACGCCCGGACTTTCGCTCTTTGTCGCTCACCAGGATGACTGGCTTGGTGGAGATAATGGTCGGCATGCGTCGGCCCCCCGTTGTGGTCAACCTTGGTGGTCAGCTTGGCCGGTACATCCCGCTGTGGCAAACCCATCACCTAGCTTCGGGCGTCTGCCTCTCCTCCGGCTCTATGATTTCCCGCGACTAGGGCTGGCGTAAGAGACTCCAGTGTGGCAAAGATCTTTCCGTGGGGTGGAAGCTTCCAACGCTAGCGGCGGTGCTCTGGGTCGTCGCCCTCACGGTTGTCAGCGTCTCGCTGGGGCTGGTGATCGCTGGGCCGGAGGGCACGCTGTTTGGCGCGATTCCGCTTGCGCTGGGGACGGTGCTGGCTGGATATGTGCCCGTGATACGCGACAGGCTGCGGGAACGCGAATCGGCGCAGCAGTCCTGGCGGGGAACCGTCGAGCAGCCACTTCCGCGAAGTTGGGCACGGTTGCTGGATCCGCGCCGTGAGGTAGTCGGTTTCGTGGGCCGCGACGATGAGCTGTTGGCTCTGGTGGCCTGGTGTGAAGATGACCAAGCATCGCGGCTGCGGCTCGTTACCGGGCCCGGCGGCGTTGGGAAGACGCGTCTAGCGGTGGAGTTGGCCGAGCGGATGGGCGCTGTTGGCTGGCAGTGTGAGCGTGTTGCCGACGGCAAGGAGGCCGAGGCTATCGGCGCGTTGCGGGCGGCCACTGAAGGCCGTGCCCTGTTGATGGTGGATTACGCCGAGGCCCGGATCGGGCTACGGCAGATGCTGACTGATTTGGCCAGCAACTTGGGCACTGGAGCGCGGGTGTTGTTGTTGGCCCGGTCGGGCGGGGAGTGGTGGGACCAACTCGGCGTCGGCGAACCTCAGGTCTGGGATATGACTCAAGCCGCCGAGTCGGCGGAGTTGTCGCTGTCGCCAGCAATTGCCGAGGAGTTGTCCGACGCGGATGTCATCGAGCTTGCGGTGCGTGCTTTCGCGCGAGAACTCGCTGTTCCCGAGCGGGCCGTGGAGATTGATGGGTCCAGTACCGTTCGCAGGCGGGTGCTGGACCTGCATGCCGCCGCGCTGGTGGCTGTCTTGGACGAGGCAGGCACAAGCACAGTGCGCGTCAATATCGGCACCGTGCTAGGTGAGCTGCTGCGTCATGAGATGCATCTGTGGTATGACAGCGCCCGGGCCAGGGGGCTGTGTGATGGCCCGGACGGTTTGCCGCCGCTCATGCTCCGCCGCATCGTCGCAGTTGGCTGCCTACTCGGCGCTGCCACGGAGGAAGAGGCCCGCCTCCTGCCCGGGCGGGTACCTGGGCTATCGCCATCGGCTCGGGTGGCCCACTGGCTCCGCGATCTATACCCACCAGGGCGCGGTGACCTCGACTGGCTGGGCTCGCTGCAGCCGGACCGCCTTGCCGAACTGCACGTCGTACGTGAGCTGGCCGCATCACCAGAACTTGCCACTGCATGCCTGCGCCGTCTGGATGCCAGGCAGGCCCGCCGGGCTGTGACCTTGCTTGCCCGGGCCTCCACCGATGACTCGCACGCCGAAATTCTGCTTGGTCAGGCTCTGCCCGGCGCCGCCGGATTCATTGCTGACCTCGATGCGCCGGTTGAGACACTCATCGCGATCTTTAACGCCATCCCCTACCCGTCAATCATCCTGGCATCGGCCGCAGCAGCCCTTGCCCAGCGGATACTGAATCTCCTGCCAGCCGACTCCGAAGCAGCAACCCACGCACACTGGCTCTTGAACCTCAGTGTCTGGTACTGGGGACTCGGCCGCCCCGCCGAGGCCCTGCCGGTCACCGAGGAAGCTGTCACCATCTATCGGGAGCTGGCTGTCGCCAACCCTGACCGCTACCGCCCCGACCTGGCCGGATCGCTGTCCAACCTCGGCATCTGGTACGCGGAGCTGGGCCGCCTCGCTGACGCCCTGCCGGTCACCGAGGAGGCCGTCACCATCCGCCGGGAGCTGGCCGAGGTCAACCCCGGCCGCTACCGCCCCGACCTGGCCGGATCGCTGTCCAACCTCGGCATCACGTACGCGGAGCTGGGCCGCCCCGCGGACGCCCTGCCG
>Ga0070707_100001294_pt1 | contig 24612 bp, 28 predicted proteins | sample KBSK5502metaG_FD_65468 | JGI IMG/M metagenome (GOLD analysis project Ga0070707, IMG submission 65468) | Corn, switchgrass and miscanthus rhizosphere microbial communities from Kellogg Biological Station, Michigan, USA - KBS K5-50-2 metaG | ecosystem: Host-associated > Plants > Roots >...
CCGGTGGCAGAGACGCGCTGCAAAGGCCCCCTAAGCGTCTGCCCAAAAACAATCGTGCCCTCGCGATTCCAGCTGCCTCCAAACGCGAAGTAGGAATCGCAAAGAACCTGAACTGCGCTGCTGGAGACGTCGACGGTTTTTAGCCGCCTATCGGCAAAGAATCCTATCTGGCGGCTGTCGGGGGACCAGAATGGAGAGCTGGCACCCTCCGTGCCGTTGAGTTGCTGTGCGCCGGAACCCGAGAGAGCGCGCACCCACAAGGTCGTTTTTCCGTCGGGGCCGAGTCCAACGAAGGCTAAGTGGCGGCCGTCAGGAGAAACAGCGAAATTGTATGGAAGGAAGGAGGAATTGGGAGGTGGAAGCAAGGAGGCTCTAATTGGCTGAAGACTCACGGCCGGCCGAAGCAACAACGTTGCGACAAGAGCGATCACCAACAAGAGGCAAGTTGCGGCGAAGCCCCAGGCAATTCCCTGCGGTAGTTGCCGCTTGGTTGCGGATGAAACGGCAGTCCCAGTCTGCGAACCTGTTTCGGCAATCCACTTCAGCTCCAGGGCCAGATCGCGGGCGGTTTGCCAGCGCTCTTCGGGATCTTTCGCGAGGCAACGGCGGATGGCGTGGTCGAACGCCGAAGGAGTCAGCGGCTTGAGGCTGCTAATGGGCGCCGGCTCTTTTTCGAGGATGGCGGAGGCCACACTGAGTTGACTCTTCCCTTGAAAGGCCTTCTGGCCGGTCAGCATCTCGTAGAGGACCGCACCTAGGGAGAAAATGTCGCTGCGGCCATCGAGTTCTTTTCCTTCAATTTGCTCCGGCGACATGTACTGAAACGTGCCGACGACCATACCTTCCTGGGTCACTGGCGTCGTCTGTGTTGCAGCAGCGGTCAGGGTCATGCCGCTGGCTGGCGCAGCGGGTTTTGCCAAACCGAAATCCAGCAGCTTGGCGCCGCTAGGAGTGATCATGATGTTGCCGGGCTTGAGATCGCGGTGGACGATTCCCGCTCGATGCGCTTTGTCGAGCGCATCGGCAATTTGCGCGCCGAACTTCAAGACCTGCTCAAGAGGCAAAGGACCTTTCTCAAGGCGCTTGAAGAGAGGCTCGCCTTCGACACACTCCATAACGAGAAAGTCCACACCGTCCTGCTGGCCAACGTCGTAGAGCGTGCAAATGTGCGGATGGTTGAGACTGGAGATGGTTTTGGCTTCGCGCTCGAAGCGCTGCTTACGCACGGGATCGGAAGAAAGATGTGGAGGAAGAATCTTGACCGCTACAATGCGCTCCAGCCGCGTATCCCGTGCGCGATAGACCTCACCCATCCCGCCCGCACCGATCGGTTGCAGGATCTCATAGGGCCCAAGTCGTGTAGCAGGGGCCAGTGCCATGATTGGCTGCGATTATACTGCGAAGTGATGCCCACGCATTGGGACGCATACGGTTGGGCGCCAGCGCAAGAACGGGCGCGGGCAGAGGCAAAGCAGTTTGCCGAGGAGCTAAAGTCAGCATCGCCGAATACTCGGGTCATCATTCCGAAGCATTTCGAACCGATCACGGTTCCGTGATTTGTGCCCGATAAGGACGGTACGCTTAGAGTGACCTCCTTCGCAGTCGAGTGGCGACCTCTCTCCCCGGATTATGCATGGATCACCGGCAAACCGGACAGAACCCAATTTGGGAGAGTTTGCCCATCAGGCCATACCAGGACTTCCCGTGAGCCAGAGCTTCTGATGGGAATTATGTGGCATCGGAGCTGGTGCTGCGCGTCTTCCTAGCTGGCCCCGCATCCTCAGCGCCACATAACGTCGAACGCCACAGAAGAAATCAAGCTGGATGGATATCGGGCAGAAGCCGTGAAGTCAGGCGGCGACCTGACGCTGTATTCAAGACGTCGGAAATCATTCAACAGACAATTTCCACTGATTGTTGAGGCTCTTGATGATCTGCCTCAAGACACTGTTATCGATGGCGAGGTGGTAGCCATCAATCGATCCGGCCGGCCAGATTTCAACTTGCTCCAGACCTTCCGTAGCGAAGCCTCACGCATCCACTATTTTGTCTTCGATCTCCTCGTCTACGAGAACCGAGACCTGACGCACCTGCCGCTAATAGAGCGGCGCGAGCTCATGCGTTCACTCCTGAAGTTTCGTTCGCCCCGGATTCGCGTTTCAGATTATCTCGAAGCATCCGCCGCGGACATGCTCAACGCTGTTCGTCTCCAGGGCCTCGAAGGGATCATTGGAAAGCAAAAGGACAGCCTCTACGAGTCCGGAAAACGCAGCGGCGCCTGGATAAAGTATCGTGTAAATCGAGGGCAGGAATTGGTGATCGGCGGGTTCGTGCCTGGCGCTCGCGGCCTTGATTCCATCATCGTTGGCTATTACAGGGGAGGAGCGTTGATCTACGTGGCGCGAGTTCGAAACGGCTTTGTGCCGGCCTCGCGGCGTCAGTTGTTCGATAAGCTGCGAACTCTCGTGATCCCGGAATGCCCGTTCGTCAATCTGCCGGAGGCGCATAGATCACGTTGGGGTGAAGGCCTGAACGCTGAGGACATGAAGAAGTGTGTTTGGGTTAGACCCGACCTTGTCGCTCAGATCGAATTTCTGGAGTGGACCGAATCGGTCACCTCCGGCATTCGAAATTCGTGGGCCTGCGCGAAGACAAGGATCCCCGAGGCGTAGTCAAGGAACAGACGATCGAGGCCGACTGATCGCCTTAAAGCGGGGTTTGAGTTAACCGGTGAGCGGTTTTACTAAATCTTCGCTTTTCGTTGAAGGCATGAATGGTTCGAGAAGAGATTTGAAGCGAGGAGTCAATCGCAGCTCTTCACTCGCTTCAGCAAACAACTTAGAAGGATCAGCCGCGGCCTTCAGAGCGTATCGGAAGTACGACAAACGCATAAGCCATACGGCGTCCTGCAAATCCTTGTCACTCCGAACGCGAAACGTGACCCAGCCTGAATTGGGAACCCATTGATGCTCTTCAGCGAGCCCTTCCGCCAGGAGTGCATCGCGAATGGGACGTGGAAACGGAATGTCCACAATACCGCCGTCATGCACATGCCCGACTTCCGCATTTCCGAAGCGGAACTCCCGGGCGGCAAAGCGATGCGGATGGACTGAGATTTGCGGCCACGACGAGACGGTATCTTCGAGCTTCTTCAGCTGCTGCATGAATTCGACTCCTGCCCGTTCGATGCCGGAGCACGTTCGCTCGGTTCATGCCTTCATGCGTACTTCGCACGAAAAATACGTCACAAATAAGCGTTGCAGATGGCCGAGCGGCTCATGCCGCGACGCAGGAAGCCAACCTCGGCGACTTCACCATCGTCGAGGTTGCCGCGGCAACCGAGTAGGTCCGATCGTGTGAATTCGCGCAATCCGGCTACTCGAAAAGAGCGGGCTGAACTGCCGCATCTTCTGGATCGCGAAAGTTGCTCAGACCAACGCCTACAAGGCGAAATCGTTGTTTTGGATTCAAGGCCACACGATTCCGCAGTGACATGGCGATGTTCGTGAACTCCTCGCAGGAAGAAGGAGGTGAAGTCGGTGTGTGGCTGCGAGTGAGAATCTTGAACTCGCTTGTCTTCAGTTTGAGGACTACCGTGCGTGCGATTCGCAATTCCTTGCGCGATGCGGTCCAAGTCTTCTCCGCGAGGCGACGGATCATTGGCTCGATCTCGGTCAACGGCACATCGTGCTCAAACGTGTCCTCGGCCGATACGGACTGTGTCGGCCTGTCCGGAATGACTTCGCTCTTGTCGATTCCCCGGGCCAACTCGAAGAGGCGTATGCCATAGCGACCAAAGCGGCCCTCAAGCATTGATAAATCCATCTTTTGCAAATCTGCGACAGTTTGTACGCTAAGGCCCTTCAGCTTTTCCTCCGTGACCTTGCCTACGCCGGGCAGACGACCGACCGGCAGGGGCGACAAGAATGAATCTACCTCGTCTGGTTGAATCACGAAGAGCCCATCGGGCTTTCGCCAGTCAGAAGCGATCTTGGCGAGAAATTTGTTCGGCGCTACGCCGGCCGAGGCCGTCAAGTTCAATTCCTCGCGGATTTGTTGGCGAATGGTGCGCGCGACTTGCGTAGCGGTGGGCAGGCCCGTCTTATTGTCCGAAACATCGAGATATGCTTCGTCAAGCGACAAAGGTTCGATCAGGTCGGTGTGGCGCTTGAAGATTTCGTGCACCTGGCGCGAGACAACCCGATAGCGCGGGAAATCCGGGGCCAGGAATACGGCGTTAGGGCAAAGGCGTTCCGCGCGAACAGCCGGCATGGCCGAACGCACGCCAAAGCGTCTTGCTTCATAAGACGCGGCGCAAACTACCGAGCGATTACCGCGCCAGGCGACGACGACGGGCTTTCCCCGCAGCTGCGGATCATCCCGCTGCTCCACTGACGCGTAGAATGCGTCCATGTCGATATGAACGATCTTACGTACTCGCATGCGGTACCTATTATTCCCCAGTTCCCGCCGACTGCGAGCGGTGGAACGGCATCCGAAAGACCCAGGCGAGTGAACTACGAAGGCATCGCCGGAAAAGTTGATGGCGAGATGAAGGCACACGATCTCCCGCATTTCGCGATAAAGCGGCACTTCAAGAGCTCTCGCCATCTTCTCCAGTATTTCAATCGCCGGAACAGTATGCCCATTCTCCACACGCGAAATGTAGCAGCGCAACAGCCCCGTCCGCTTCTCGATATCTACTTGCGAGCGTTTCTTTCCTGCTCGCAATTCACGCAAAGCATCTCCGATCACATATCTCCTCTTAAATCTCAAGAACCTATTTGACCTTCTATTCCGATTCCACAAGACGCATTGTAACGCCGATCACCCGCCCCACAATCTCCGCCTCGCGAGGGTAGGAAAAACGCCGGACCTCGCATTTCGAGTTCGGGTGAGGAATTGCCGATAGATAACCATCCTTCATCTCGCACCAGCTGCAGAGATACTCCCCTCGCAGCTCAATGAAATAGATCGGTCTCTCGTGCTCGTTCTGCCACTTTGTTGACGCGACCTTCCGCTGATTCTGGTCGATCTGCACGATCGAGCCAGGCCGGATGATCGGATACATAGTGCGGTCCGACATGCCTACAAATCCGTAAACGCCATTGCGAAGATCGAGATGTTGAATGAGGCGAACGGGAATTTCTCCCCAAATTTTCCCCAGCCGTGCGAGGAGATTGGTCCGATCGAGCCGCAGCCGACGCCGTGACTTCATCGGCACCACGATGGTGTCGCTTGAGTCCCTAGAACGGGAAGCGAGTTGCGTTTTGGAAGGCGCAAACATGGCCTGATCCCTGCCAAAGTCACTGACGTTGCAGCCAAAAAACGAAAAGATGCTGGACCAGTGCACGTTGTAAATGGCCCCGAGCGCGTAAAGCTTGCACAGACTAGGCTTGTAGGTTCCATTCTCGATGTTGTTCAGCCAACCGCGCGAGATGATGTAATCCGGATTCTGCTTCCTCTTAGCAAGGCGCCGGCTGCGCGCCTCCACTTCCCGCAGGGTCAACCCGAGCCGCTCCCGTATCCTTTTCAAACGAATACCTGCCCTCTCGAATTGACCGCTAGGTTCCATAAGCCCGGGCCCTGTTTAGCTATGTCGTTACTACACACCTCTGTACGTGCACACACGTTACCATATCGGCTCAGCATCGCTCCATGGAATCTGCTCCTTGTCTGGGATTCCGGACAGCGCGTCTGTCTTCAAATACAGCCAGCGAAAACCTTTCTCACACAATGATTCTCACTCGCTATGGACTTGTTGGACGATGGCTCACGCTCTCGGTCGTCCAGCTCCGGCTCTTCCGGATCGTGTTCGTTTGATTCTCGCCTCATGCGGGTTGTCGCTTGCCAAGGTGTCACGAGCGTCCCGGGCGCTCATTCCAGGAGACCGTCAACACATCCCTCACAACTTCTATAGTTCGCTCCGCAACCGGCGGTTCACCCCGAGTCTTTACCAACTGCTGGCGCTCAGCACGCTCTCCGGTTATCGATTGGTTGATTGGCTCGTCGTTTTTGGGTTTTCGCTCGACGACGTCCCGCGCTTTCATGCCTCTCTTCCGGCACTCCGAACGGTCGAGCTTGATGCCAGCGTCTATGAGCCGGGCGCATCGATCCCATGGTTTTACGACTTGGGCCAGCCCGACCTTTCCGTACCTCTGGTTCCGCTCAGCCGATGGCTCGCTCCGGGTGCTATGCGTAGATTCAATTCCCTCTCCCGTGCTCTGAACGACAAATATCGATATGTAAAAATTGGATCGCAGGACGCTCTTGCCTTTCCTGAATTGCTCCCGGGAAGCATCGTGAGAGTGCACAGCGACGACTTCCGCGCTCTCGAGCGACTGCCAATCGGCAACACGGCCGCCAAGCATTTGTATTTGGTCAAGCACAGTAGTGGCTTGACTTGCTCGGGGTTGTATCGACCAAAATCCAAGAGAATCGTCCTGTGTTCCAGACACCTCCCCTATGCGCCAGTCGAACTAGAAAACGAAACGGAAGCCGTGGTGCTCGGGCTTGCCGATCTCGAGATTCGGCCGCTCGGAAAAATCGACAAGCCCGTGGTCCCAACTCGGCTGGGACGCTTTTGGACTCCGGGCCCGCTCCGGGAATCCTCGCACGGAACCCATGTCGGTGAATTCATTCGGCGCGCACGAAAGCGGTCCGGCCTCTCCTTCCGTCAGGCTTCAGAGCGGACAAGATTCATCGCTCGTAAGCTCGGGGACTCGCGATACTATTGCGCACCAGGCTCTCTGTCCGATTGCGAGACCCGAAAACTTCCTCCGCGGCACATCCACAAGTTGATCTCGATCTGCTCCGTGTATTTCGCGAGCGCGGCGGAACTCCTCGAAGTATCTGGCGCGAGCCTGAACAAAGCCGGCACCGTATCAATACCACCTGAGCTTTTGGATCTACCACCGAACCGCGGGCGTTCGGCTTTGAAGCCTTCGTACTTTTTCAAAAGAATTCAACGGCGCTTCCGCCACATGCCCTATTTCTTGCGCTACGCCGCTTCTTCGTTGTTCGGATTGTCGGACCTGTCCGTTCGCGATGTGTTCTGGGCCGGTGGTGTCCAGGGCTTGAGGCATTCCTACTTTGCGGGCGCTCTATTCCTCGTCGTCGATCGAAAGCAGAAGACTCCCCGGCCGTCTCTATCCTCTCCGGCCTGGGCACAGCCGGCTTACGTTTTGCAGCGGCGCGACGGCACCTATCTGTGCGGTTTCTGCAGCCTACAGAACGGCACACTGATTCTTCGTTCCTCCTTCGCGGGTCAGCCCAAGCTCCTTCGGCTCCGTAATCGTGTGGACGCAGAGGTGGTCGGTCGAGTGGTCGGAATTGTTCGACGACTGAAGTAACTTCAAGCCGGCCTCCGAAGGTCGCGAAGGCGAACACGCAAGAAGTTTCCATCCGTTGATGCGGCGCCTTTTTCCCAGTCTTCCGTGCTGATTTGATCGCGCACAGAACATTCGCGAACAAACTTCGCAGTCAGTGGCTTTCAAAGCAAGCGAGTGTCAGGCTCCTATGAGCAGCCAAAAGAAATTTCTAGAGAGTGAATGCAATCATGCCGCAGCTTGCCAACAGTATCCGAAGAGTATCGAGCGCCGACGGAGCCATCGTCATGGATCTCCGCCGAGGAACCATGTTCAGGGTGAACCCGCTGGGCGTGAGAATCCTGGACCTGCTGGACGGTGGACAATCGCCGGCTCAGATCGCCGTACAGCTCAGTGCAGAGTTTGGGATCGCGCTCGACCGTGTGGAAGCCGACATCGCGGAGTTTTTCAGTTCCTTGGAAACTTATGGCGTTCTCGAGCCTCATAGGGCAAAAAAGTGAGCGTGAGTGGGGAGGTGGACGATGGGCAAATCTCAAGAAGAGGAGAGCGACGCTTGGCGAATTCTGCTGTTCGGGCGAAACGGCGCGGAACTGCTCCTGGTGCGGAGTCCGTCCGGCCTCCGCTTGCCTGAGCTCCGCATCCCACGGTGGCAAAGAATGGTCCCAAATCTCAACGCGGAAGCTAAACGGCTTTGGAATTTGGACACCGTATGTCTCTTTCCCTTCGATGTCTCGCACCCGGAACTTGCAGTTGTGAATTGCAAGTATTACGTCATGGAGGTCTGTAAGCCGGAGGAACTGGCGCGCGTCGCTCCCGACTTCGTGCTCCTGTCCAACTTAAGAAAAGATTCCTTCGCGGATATACAGGACTACTTGGCGGTTCAGCAGGGAATGGGATTAGAGCGAGCTTGCTTCCCCAAGGACTGCCAAGGTCCGTTCTCGGAGTTTGGAGCATTCGGAAGAATCTCGGCTTGGGTCGAGGAGCGATTGGGACCGCTCGGACGACGTTGGGACGGCAACTTTCGGCAATTACAGGCCAGCGCTTCGTTTGCTCTCGCGCAGTTCCAGACGAATTGCGGTGCGGTCTGGTTCAAGGCAGTTGGCGAGCCAAATCTTCGGGAATTTCCCATCACGACACATCTGGCGGACCGACTTCCGCGGCATATTCCGGTTCTCCTCGCGAGACACTCCAAATGGAACGCATGGCTCGCCCTTGAAGCAGAAGGTCAAGACCTTTATTCCTCTTTGAACCGGGACGACTGGTGTCGAGTGGCGGATTCTCTGGCCGAGTTGCAGATCACATCGATCGAGAAGGCGCCTGAGATTCTTGCTGCCGGTGCGCGCGACATACGAACCGAACCGCTTCTCGCACTCGCCGGCCCTTTCTTTGCCAGCGTCGAAAACCTCATGGAACAGCAAACCAAACCGACGCCAAAAAGGCTAACCAGCGAAGAGGTCAAGGCCACACAGCAAAGGGTTACCGAGGCCCTTTTGGACCTGGAAGCAGCACGAATCCCCGACACCATCAATCACTTGGATCTGAATCCTGGCAACATCTTTATCGCTCCCGCCCAATGCACATTCCTCGATTGGGCGGAGGCCGCCGTGGGAAATCCTTTTTTCAGCATGGAATATCTTCGGCAACATTTCGTTCGAGCATTTCAAGGCCAAGAAGACGCTAAAACGGCCTTCCTCATCTCCTACCTCGATCGTTGGCGGTCTATCCTGCCAGCCAAGACCGTCGAGACAGCATTGCGTCTTGCGCCTCTTACGGCGCTTTTCGCGTATGCAGCATCCAGTCTGCCTTGGCACTTAAGTTTAAGTTCCCGTCCCGAACTCGCTGGCTTCGTGCGCAGCCTCATGCGGCGCATGCACCGCGAATCCGAAGAACTCAGTACCAGCCGAGCGGCCTGATCACGCGAACAGCACCGTCTAGAGAAGGAGCAATCCCATGAGAATGGTCTACCAGGCTTATTACGAGCTTCTCAGTCTCGAATATCCGATGTTTCGAAAAAATTTCTCCGCGATTCACGAGAAGGTCCGCAACACTGGCGTTCGATCCATCCAGTGCCAAACCACGACGGAAGCGCAGATCTGTCATGCCGTTGAGCTTGCCGCGACCTTCTATTTCAAGCGCGTCCGCTGTCTGCAGCGTTCCGCAGTGGTGGCGCGTCTCCTCAAGAAATTTGGCTTCGCGGCCGAAATGGTCATCGGCGTTCAGCAGCTGCCGTTCGTTGCGCATGCTTGGGTAGAGGTCGCCGGCAGAGTGGTCAATGACAAGCCATACATGTCAGAGATCTATTCGGTGCTTACCCGTTGCTGAGCAGTGTCAAAGGAAGGAAGTCGCTCATGAGCGTGCTGTTTGGAATTTGGACTTTCCATCACGCAGGCATCGCTGACGAATATCTTGCGGGGATTCGCGCGACGCTTTCTTCGTATTCGTCGGACGGCAAATCCGAGCATACCGGAAGCGACATTCACCTCATTCATCTTCCGTTTCACGTGACGCGGGAATCGGAAGACGAAAGCCAGCCCTTTGTAACGCCTTCAGGACAAGTGCTGCTGTGGGATGGCCGCCTCGACAATCGGCAAGAATTGATTGGTTCGCTCGGCAAAGAACTTCGCGGAGATCTCACGGATGTGGCGATAGCAGCGGCAGCGCTCGAATCTTGGGGAACCGACGGACTTCGAAAGCTCGTCGGCGATTGGGCGCTTTCGCTATGGAATCCGAAGGAACAATCCGTCGTCCTGGCAAAGGACTTCTTGGGCGCGAGGCAGCTCTACTACACGGTCGACAGGAATTCCTTCGCGTGGAGCACGCTCATTGATCCGCTGCTGCTCCCGAACAAGCCGTTTCAGCTTCAAGAAGAGTACCTCGCTGGATGGCTCTCGCAGTTTCCGGCGGCACATCTGACTCCGTTCGCCGGCATTCACGCCGTTCCTCCATCTTCCGCTGTTTTCTTCCGCAGAGCGAAAATCACGGTGCGGCGATATTGGGATTTCGATCCCGGCAAACGAATCCGCTATCGCGACGACCGAGAGTATGAGGAACATTTTCGAAACGTGTTCGGCGAATCAGTTCGACGCAGGCTCCGCTCCTCGACTCCCGTTCTTGCCGAACTCAGCGGCGGAATGGACTCCTCTTCGATCGTATGCATGGCCGACGCCCTCATGGCGCGCGGGTTCGTCGAAACGCCTAGACTCGATACGATCTCCTACTTCGACGACTCCGAAACAAATTGGAACGAATTGCCCTTCTTTGCAAGAGTCGAGCAACAGCGTGGTCGCGCCGGGCGTCATGTGGCTCTGGATTTTCGAACCCAATGGCGCTCTTCATTTGACCATCGCAGCTTCGCCGCGACTCCCGGCTCAGGCGTTCGCTTGAACGACAAAAGCGGATACCACCAGAGTTTGCGATCTGGCGAGTACCGAGTCCTCTTGCAGGGTGTCGGCGGAGACGAAGTTCTCGGCGGGGTTCCCGCCGCGACGCCCGAGTTGGCCGATCTCCTTAGCGCAGGGAACGTCCGGCTCTTCCTGCGCCAACTGACGGCCTGGGCGCTGGCATGCAAGGTACCCGCCTTTCACCTATTCGCCGATACGATCCATCAATTCCTTCCCCCGCATAGGTTTTTCATCGGCACGATTCCATGGCTTCGCTCCGACTTCGCAAGACGGAATGCCGACGTTCTCCGGGGTTACGATCGTCGATTCACGGTCTTCGGCCCACAACCCTCTTTCCAAGCCAATCTGGCGGCCCTCGATTCGCTGCGCAGGCAACTTGCGAGCCGCGGACTATCGCCAGGAGAAAAGGTCGAGCGGCGCTACGTCTACCTCGACCGCGACCTACTTGAATTTCTCTACGCGATTCCGCGCGAACAACTTTTGCGCCCAGGTCAAAGGCGCTCTTTGATGCGGCGTGCGCTTGTGGGCATCGTTCCCGAAGAGATCCTGAAGCGAAAACGCAAAGCTTTCATCGCACGCGCCCCTGTGGTCACCATCCAGCAAGAATGGACATACCTTCAGACGCTCACGGAAAACATGGTTTGCGCTTGCGCCGGCATCGTTGATGCAGCCGCGTTCCGACAGTCCCTGAGGAAAGCCTCGGACGGTGAGGATATTCCCATCGTTCCCGCCCTCCGAACCGTGCTGGTGGAAGCATGGCTCGCACATCTCTTGAGGTGGGATCCGGGCGTCAGCCTTCGCGAGATCCGAGTCGGCGACCGCGTGATCCGCCCGCCGGGCAAAATAGTTCAATTACGACATTCCTTCAGCTGAGGAAAATTCCTGAAGAAAGGAGGATCATCATGGAATACACAAAGCCCCAAGTTGTTCAGTTGCCCGATGCAGTTACGAGCATCTCGGCGAACCCGCTTATGAAGCAGGTCAACGTCCCAGACGGCCCGCACAGCACCATCGCAACCGCGCCTGCCTACTCGTCCGATGAGTAGCGGACAATCGCGTCGGGGTGCGGGCCACCGCACTCCGACGCTCCTCACGGCATTCGCTTGATTCCTCTGAGGAAGGAGCCCACATTCGGTTGGCTGGATAAATGTAGCGAAACGCCGGGGCAGAGAACACAAACGCACTGATGTCCGGCTGGAGATCGCTCCTCCCCATGGCTGCATATGCAGTCCGAGCGCCTGATGGTGTGATCGTTTGGTTCAACTCGCGCGCTTCCGAACTCTGGGGCCGTGTACCCTTGGCTGGTGACACTGATGAACGCTTCTGCGGTGCGTACAAACTTTACCGTCCCGACGGCACTCATATATGGCTCACTGCGAGACCGCCGTAGCTCTCGCCCTGAGCACCGGCGCCTCCGTGCACGAGGAGGAAGTCGTGATCGAAAGCCCGGATGGAAGCCGGGTTACGGTCTCGGTGCACATTGATCCGATTCGAGACAAGGACGGCTCGCGATTGTCGGTGTCGTGAATTTCTTTCATGACATTACCGAACGAAAGCAGGCTGAACGAGCCAAAGGGATTTGGCTTTCGCGGGAAAACGACAGTCTGTCCCTGGAAATTCAAGATGATGGCAAGGGAATACCAGCTCAGAAGCTAGCAGAGATTCAAACCCGACGTGCAGGTGTTGGAATTACAGGAATGCGTGAGCGCGTGCGGCATTTGAGAGGCCAGATGAATGTTGAGTCGAACAACAGAGGTACGAAAATCTCAGTCGCGTTCCCGCTTCTTACCGATGCTGCTTTAGAACCAGAAAATACGCTCTCACGAGCGGGGACTGCAGGAAACTGCGTCGACGAGGGACAAGGTTGCTAGTCATGCGCATCCTTAGACCTTGAAGCAGGCCGCGGTCGCGCAACTTCGCGAACCCACCTGCTTACCCAGAGAAATCGATTTAAGTGTCGGCGCGTACCCCTTCAAGCAATCACTCGCGAAGGTCTCGGATGTGACAACGAGACTGGCGTTTACGTCTCCACCTCATCGAAGACGATGGACTGAGCGGCCACCGACGCGGTGTAATTCGAACTGGCGACAGCAAGAAGCAGAAAAAACGGATGATACAGACAAGGGTCGAGCTGCGGCGAGATTGGTTTTCACATGACTCTCATTGCGACAACTCTCGTGGCGCCGAATCGGTCCTGCGCTAAAAACTCATCAAGCGTCGATACTTATGGAACCCTCAAGCCTGGTGACGCAGGGAAGAATAAATCCCGCCTGTTTCTGTTCAGGGCTCAGGCCGTCTTCGGTTTCCATGGTCACGCTGCCTTGTAATAGGCGAGTGGCGCACGTGCCGCATTGACCCTGACGGCAACCATAGGGAATGGAGATTCCCAGTGTCTCCGCAAATTCCAACAGAGTCTGATCCCCAATCAGTTCGAAACTGAATCCCGAGCGCGAAAACTCGACAAAGGCAACTGACGAGCCTCTGGATGAATCTGGAATCGCAACGGAAGGCTTTCCACCAAAACTTTCTTGCTTAATGCGATCGGCTGAGACTCCTTGCTCCTTGAGCAATTCGGATACGTGCTGCATGAAGGGACCAGGTCCGCACAGGAAAAAAGTGGGCGCACGGAAATCGGATACTTGCTCGAGGAGGAACTCCTTGTTCACCCGTCCTTTTTGGCCCTTCCACCCGGGATCTGGAGCGGTCAGTGTGACAGCCGGACGGAAGCGGGCCAGGGAACAGCTCAAACGGATTAATTCCTCCTGAAAAATTATGTCTTGCCGCGTTCGAACACAGTAAATGAGAGTGACTGGCACAGTTAGGGAACGCTCTTCGATGTAGCGGAGCATGGCTATCATCGGAGTGATGCCGCTGCCGGCTGCGATGAGGACGAGTTCAGTGTGAAGCTTTTCGTCGAAATAGAATTGACCGGCGGGCCCGCTTGCCTTAATGATGAGGCCAGGCGTTGCTCTCTCGTTCAAGAAAACGGAAACATATCCGTTCGTGGTTTGTTTCGGGGTGATTTCTACATAATCTGTTTTCAGCGGAGAAGAACAGATGGAATAGGAACGAGCAACCTGCTTACTGTCGATATCGAGATGGAACGTGAGAAATTGACCCGGCCTGGCGATCAGCTGCTTACCCTCTTGAACGCGAAAACAAAGCGTCTTGGCATCGCGTGTCTGGACTTCGCTGCGGAGAAGTTCAAGGGAGAAGGTGTCGGACCGCGGTTTCGATACCGGTTGGAAAGAGTGTGAAGGTGTGGGAGCTTTGCTTGGGAAAGAACTTACCGGGCGAAGTGCCAGACGGGCTATAGACACGCAGAACACGACAAGAAGTACCGGCGAATATTTCGCCATCGAACTCGAAGGATTGATTTTCCCCAACGCGTACGGCAGCACACGGACGAGTACGAGCACGACAGAGATGACATAAATCGACAATCCAAGCGGCATCAAAATCGAATGATAGCTTTTGTACTTGCGCGCGATCATTACCTTCACGAAGAGAAGTGGAACCAGCAAAATGGCAAGGTCGACGTGTACGGCGGCATCTCCTGGGACTCCTTCTGGGGAGCCAATAAGACGCTTGCTCATAAACCAGACCATTAGCGCGAATAGGCCGATGAAGAGATAGCCACCGGCGCGGTGAAGTGCGATTGCTCTAGTCCGTGTGCGCGGGGACTTCGCTGAGCGAGAGCTTTCCAAGATGCTGACGACGTTCAAGGTAGCAAGCCCGACAAATACAAGACTTAAGGAGACACTCACGACTGCCTTCATGATGAGGATGTCTCCTTTTCGCCGGTCTTTAGTCCTTCCCGCTGGATGGTCATTGACGGGCGCTTTCGACGTTTTGGCGAACTTCGTTCGGAGCGTAGCGCTCCGCGCCGCGACCTTCGGCCTGGCCTGCGGCGGTCTCTTTCGTAGTAATCTGGCACGGCCCAGTCACTTCTCAGAATTTGCCAGCTGGGAGTTCGCAGAATTCCATTTGCCACGGTCTTGATTCAAAAAGAAGGAAAAAACGCACGATGGGCCCATCCGAGCTACGGTCCTACTACTATCTGACCCTTCATCCCGCCGTGGCCAATCCCGCAACGATTGCAGCAGTGGAACGAGTAGGTTCCCGGTGTGCGCGCCACAAATTCCACCACGGTTGGAATTCCCTTTTCGAGCTTAAAGCAGTCATCATTGTTCGAACTGAAAATGAGGCCCGAATCGTTCTTCTGGTCTGATCCATCAGGGCTGAGGTTGATCTTGATACCGTGCGTCCTGTCGAGAGCCGTGATCCTTAGCTGAACTTTGGTGCCGCGTTTTACGCGGATGGGCGATGGACTGTACTCGTACTTCTTCGCGGACATCTCAATGACTTGTGCCTCCTGGTCCGCCTGGGAAGTATTCAACAGGCGGGCGAAGCCGGCGGTGACGGTAAGTCCTCCCAACAAGAACAACAACGCGGTTCGCAATAGCCGACGCAATGCAATTCCTCCATTCAAAAATAGGAACCTACAAAAATCCCAAATATCGGGTTCGGTGCTCACCAGGAAATATGCTCTTGGTGAGCCGCCCCTTAGTAGCTCGCGCTCGAAGAGTCCTCGCCTGCACCGCCAATCACTGGACAGCTGTCGAATTCCTTCCAGGTCTCTCTGCCCTTGAGAAGCGCGTTTGCACTCTTCAGCTTCAACAAAAACACCCGCTGGAAACGGCCGCCGCTTTCATTTTGTGACTGGCTGTTCATGCAGACGTAAATGCCAGATTTCTGCGCTTCCAGTATTTCGATCGAAATCTGCGAGGCTCCTTGCGGCGGATCGAGGAGCGCTTTCTTATCGTCGAGTTCCCGCGCTACATATCCGTAATCGCCGAACGTCTTTTTTCCCTTTTCTCGCTTCGGGCGAATCGCGGACGGAAGCGTCGTTACATCCACTTTCTCGATCACAAACGAGGCTATCTTTTCGGTCGGATAGACCGCGTCATTTCCCACGAGTAGTAATGGCGTGCATGCAAGAACGATTGCTCCATAGAGTAGCTTCATGATTTTTCCTGTTTCTGGACTCCGTCCGCTTTCGGCGGTTTCCTAAATCTGATTGCTGCGTTAGCCAGGACCATTGACGCCGCTCAGAAAACCTCCCAAGTGCGCTGTCAGCGTGACGATCCCAAACGCTAAGAATTCAATTGCCAAACGGTAATTCGGCAAAGGCTCTGGCCGTCGCCGGCCTCGGAAATGCACCCACCACACCAGCCAGATCATCACCGTCGACACGCAGGCGAGGACGATGTGCTCGAGTAGGGTGCCTTTCAATTTTTGTCCCTCGAGTGCGAACTGCCAGGCGAGGACACCCGTTACGAGAACAGGCACTGTCGAAATCGCAGCGACCAGGAAGTTGAAGTAGGCCGCTTCGGCCAATCCGCGTCGCCCGGTTCGCTGTGCGAGGAAATCGAACATTACGCCGGCGAGAAACAGCGCAATCGGAAAATGAATCAACACCACATGCTGCGCGTGCTTCGCGAGAACGATAGTTTTGAGATCGAAGGGATTTACGCTCATTGGCCGCTCACTGCACAACCACCGAGCCGGTCATTTTGGGATGGATGGAGCAAAAGTACGGATAAGTTCCTGCTTTGCTGAAGGTAAAGGAGAACTTTTCGTCGGTATCAAGCACTTTGGACTTGAATGCCTTGTCCGTGCTGACAACCGTGTGGGGAATATCATCACGATTGGTCCAGGTGACCGTCGTCCCGACAGCTACAGTAAGCGTCGCCGGCCCAAAACTGAAATTATCGACTTTTACTTCGGCGCTTGCGGGTTCCGCAGTGTTCGCTGAGCTGCCTGGTGAACCCGCTGATAGAAGCAGCGTGGCAACCATCACGATTGCCAATAAACCTAAAATGCACACACCTTTCCTCATCATTATCCTTTTCCTTTTTTCCCGAGATTTAGTGAGAATGGATCTTTCTTGCTCCGGATTTTTTCCGGTTTACGCAAGCGTCGAGTCGACTACCGCCAGAGCGTTGCGGCCCTGCACGTAATTCACGTCTGTAATTCCCAAAACATTCTTTAGTTGCTCGGCAGGTACTTTCATTGGTCCCGGGGAATCGGCTTTGCCGGGTTGCGGTTGCGGAAATGCGGTCGACGCTGCCGTATGAAACGTCACGTTTCCTTCCACCTTCTGCATGATCTGGTGAATGTGCCCGTTCAGCACGGTCACTGAACCGAACTTCTTCAGGTACGCCAGCGCCTGCGCGCTGTCTTCCGTTCCCCAGCCCCATTCCGGATACACACTCCATAGCGGAATGTGCGCGAACACCACGATAGGGGTGCTGCTTTTCAGGTGCTGGACGTCGTCTTCGATCCACTCAAGTTGCTCGTGACCCAGGGTGCCGAGTCCGCCAGCCTTCAAATTCATGACGTTCACGAGCCCGATGAAGTGCACGCCTTTTTTGTCGAAGCTGTACCATCCTGCACCCTTGGCGTTCTTCCCGTAGCGTTCCAGGTACGACTTGCCGTCATCGTTCAGCACATCGTGTTCGCCCGGCACGAAAAACACGTCCTTTGCGCTCGCGCTTTTTAAAATCTGGTCGACAGTGTCGAATTCTTCCGGTTTCGAGAGGTGGCTTATGTCGCCGGTGTGGAGCATGAACTCCGGCGATTTGCTGAGACCATTGATCTTCTGGACCGCCGCCTTGAGCGTCCCTGCCACATCGGGGTTGGCGGGTTTGTTGAATCCCATATGGCTGTCGCTGATCTGCACGAAGCTGAGTTCGCCAGCCATTTCGCGCGCGCTGATTTCTCCCAGCCGGCTCAGGCTATAGGACTTCAGGATTCCGCCTTCCATCACGCAGAGCGCTCCTGTCCCAGCCCACGCCATGCATTTCAGAAAACCTCGTCTGTCGACTCCATCGTTGTTGTAATCGTGCAAAATCTCGTCTTTCTTCCTTTTGGCCATAGCTTCCTCTCGATGATTTCTCACGTGTTGCCTCGAACCTTTGCGCCTGCCGTGCACTAGGTAGACAGGTAGATCCGGGAAAATATTCCCTTAAACGTTCCAGTTTTTTGAATTTCGATCGCAGGAGGTAAGTCTATGTTCGGACTTCAGCAGAGGGCACGGGAAGTGGCGGCGCGAGGATTAGCGCGTAAAGGTGCTCGCGCCGCCGTTTAGAGGGCGTTTGTTCGATAGACTCGCGCCATAAGCGCTTTATTCCTTGACTCCGCAATTCTGGCTGCTTTGTGGCTATTTCTTACAAAATGCTCACAAGCAAAGAATAAATCTGCGCTCCGGACAGTTCCTACTCATGAATTCAGTGACTGCGAGAAAGGCTTAGATGTGCTGAATGCCGAGGACCGGGCACGATTCGAGCAAACAGTGCTTCCGCATCTTGATGCGGCATTCAACCTTGCGGCGTGGATTTTATCCAGCCGTACCGATGCAGAAGAGGTGACGCAGGATGCCATGCTTCGCGCTTTTCGCTTCTTCGAAAGTTTCTATGGAGGCGACGTGCGTGCGTGGCTGCTGCAGATCGTCCGCAACACTTGCTATACGTGGTTGGAGAAGAATCGCCGAATGAAGATGACGGACCAATTCGATGAACAACTGCACATCGAATCTTCCGCCACGCCCGAATCGATCGCAATCGCAGGAGAGGCTCGCGAGCGACTTACGCGAGCACTCGAAACGCTTCCGCCCCGCTTCCGTGAAGTAATTGTCCTTCGAGAGTTGGAGGGGTGTTCCTACAAGGAGATCGCTGCGATCACCTCGATTCCGATAGGGACTGTGATGTCCTCGCTGTCGCGGGCCCGCCGTCAATTGCACTCCGCGCTGGCAAAGGGTGCCGAAGGGGAGGATACGAATGAGCTGTGATCTCGAATATTCAGTCGTTCACAGCTATTTCGACGGCGAACTCGGCGTCATCCGCGCCGCTGAATTCAAACACCATCTCTCAGATTGTTCCGACTGTATGGACGAGTTGGCCGCGCTGAGTTCTGTCCGTGGCTCGCTGAAATACGCGCGTCTCTACGAAACTGCGCCGGCCTCGCTCAGGCGGAAAATTCGTGCGGATCTTCACTCGATCATGCCCGGAACGCGCCGGTCGCTACTCTTGTCTTGGCGCAGGCTCGCCGCGGCAGCGGGTCTTTTTCTTGTCGTATTGATTCTGTGGCGCGTGATTTCCGGCGTGCGCAAGGAGGAAGACTATCAAGCCGAATTCGCGGCCGGGATTGTCGATGCGCACCTGCGCTCGCTACTTCCGGGCCAAATAACAAACGTGAATTCCACCGATCCGCAAACTGTGGGCACTTGGTTCGAGGGCAAGGTCAAATTTGTTTTTCCGGTTCGCAACTTCGCTGACGACGGCTTCGCGCTGCAGGGCGGACGTGTGGATATTGTTCAAGGTCGGACGGTTGCCGCACTCGTCTATCGCAGCCGCGATCAGCTCTTCAATGTCTTTATTTGGCGCACGCGCGAATTGAACGGTTCTCCGCGTACCGGTTCGCGGCAAGGCTATCAATGGATTGATTGGCGAAAAGGCAAGCTGGAGTTCTGTGCTGTTTCCGCCGCCGCTCCATCAGATCTGGACCGACTCCAGCGGCTGCTGACTGAGTAGCGGTATTGGCCGTCGCAGTTTCGTTCGGAAGGTGAATGGGAACGTACGGCACGTTCATTGGTTTAAGAATCGGAGTTGAAACTACAAAGGAGACGCGTGATGCAAGGAGATATCCGGAAGTGTTCAGGAATGCCGATTATTACTGTTGAGAGCAGCAAAGAGCGCCATCAGGAGATCATTCTTTCGACAATTACAAGACGCGCTTACCAGATTTTCGAAAAACGGGAGCGCAAGCACGGCTTCGCACTCGATGATTGGCTCAATGCAGAGAAGGAACTCTGGCGTGACGACGATTCAAGTGCTCCGGATTTTTCGCTTGTTATTGATTGTCCGCAGGATCCGAACGTGACAACGATCCTGAGCCTAACGAATCACAGTCTAGTGGTGTTTCGAAGTCGGAAGAAGAATGCTGGCGAAGCGAAGTGTGGCCCGGATGTGCAATCGGTCCATCAGTTTTCGCAAGAAATAGATCCAGCCCTGACAGAAGTGAAGGCCGTAAACGGAACTCTGCGCGTCTGCCTACCTAAAAAGAATCACGCAAGTTCGGTGCGTTTGAATCCAGAGACGGAATGAACAATCTTCGTGGCATTGTGCAATCTCGCCCTTTGGACTATGAAACCAAAGGTCTCTGGAGCGCTATTACACGATCCGTGCTGCACGCGTCTAGACTTGACGGTTTCAGCCATACGAAGAAGGTCCGGGAGGTCTCATTGGAGAGGCGCACTCTGTTGGCAGGAATGTTTTCCTCAAGCTGTTTTGCTTTGACGAAGAGAGCAGCAGCCTACTTCGACCCAATGACTCCGTTGCAGCAACGGGTTCAAGCATAGTTAGACCTTGGTGTGTATGATGGCCTCACGGTGGGTGCGGTGATGATGGCGGTGCAGAGGGAGAAAGTGTTGGCACTTGAAGCTGCCGGATACTCCGACCTCGCTGCTAAAAAACTAATGAGAACGGATGCCATCTTCGACATTCGTTCTATAAGCAAGCCGGGCACATTTGTAGGCTGAGCTTGTCCCTTGATCGTGAGGTGTGAAAATTCTGGTAGAAATTTAGCGAGCCAATCACGCTTCGCCAGCTCATGATGCACACATCGGGTATCGCAGACGAGCGACCACCGGCGTTGGAGAACATCACCCGTACTTTTGACCTCACGTTGACAGAAGACGCTGCGCTCGTTGCCCAACAACCGCTGGATTTCACGCCCGGCAGCAAGTGGGCCTACAGCAGTTCCGGGATTGCAGTTTTGCGCCGAGCTATCGAAGTAGCGTCCCGTCAGTCCTTCGAGGCATTCATGCAACAGCGGTTACTTGGACCACTGGAAATGCAGGATAGCTCTTTCTTTACAAATCGCGCGAAAGTGGCTCGCATTCCTACGATGTACAAGCTCGAGAACGGCCACCTCGTAAAAGATGTGATGGACGTCACCCGTCCGGGCCAAAAATACTCCGCGCCCGACTTCGGCCTGTTCTCGACGGCGGAGGACTTGCGTCACCTCGGCCAGATGATGTTGAACCGTGGCTCATGGAAGGGCCAGAAGTTGCTTTCGTCCAGCTTGGTGGAGAAGATGACGCGCCCTGTGTGGCAGACGTCCGTCCCCAAATATCATGCGGGTCTAGGTTGGGCCATTCATACGGGAAAAGAGCCGGCGATGAGCTACGCCGTGACAGACGGAAGCTTTGGAGCAAACGGGCCCAGCGGCTGCATCCTTTGGATGGATCCGAGCATACTACTCGTTCGTATCTACCTGACGCACTAATTCTTGGGAGATTTTAGAGAGGCAAATCCGGTGATGAACGCCGCATTTCCTGAATAGAGTTCCCCAGTATCACCTGCGTGCAACAAACGACCCACACCCATAACTGGCGACCCACTACCCAACTTCGAGAGAGTGTCGCGTGCTGCGTGACGAATAGTGCCCGATTTATCGGACGCAACGCGTCACTGCATCCAAGGACTTTCAAAGACAAAAACATGACAGGTGACTGCGCTCTGAGAAGGGAATAAAGCTCCACGGAACCCAGTCAACGTGATCAGAGCCTGGTCGTGATTCCGGGCTTCGCCGAAGACTCGGAGTTCGATCTCGAAACGAGAATCGCAATTTTGCTTTGCAAGCTACTCACAACGCTTCGGAACTCGATCGGTGAAAAGGAGATTGCAATGAAAGAAAACGGAAGTGTCTTCAGTGGTTCCAGGAATCGTCGGTCGTTTCTGAAGAGCGGGATGGTGGCAGCAGGGGCGGCGACGATCGGCACGGCGATGTCGCCCGGTTCGCCGGTGGCCTTCGCTGGACAAGAAGACGACCACGCACCAATCACAAAGGGCGACATCGCGATTCTGACGTTCCTGAGTGCACTGGAGCAGGTCGAAGCCGATCTGTGGATTCAATACGCCGAACTTGGCGGAGCCACCAATCAAGGCCTCTCCCCGATTGATCTGCCCTTCAAAATGGGTCTGGCTCCAAATTACATCACGGGACTCTTGGTGTTGGATGGAGATATGCCGCAGTACATCTCTGACAACACCGATGACGAGATTAGTCATCACAGATTCCTTAATAATTATCTGCAGTCAAAGGGCGCAAAGACGATCGACCTGACGAGCCAGTTTGCCATTCTGCCTCCGAGTCAGGTAACCGGAGTCCCGCAAAATGGCCGGCTTACCAATTTGAAGCAGTTGACCGTTGACACGTCATGGTGGACGCGGTACCGGAGCTCAACAAAAAATCCGGATTTCGGAGGTACTTTCGAAAACGCGATCCCGGATCTTGCGAAGGGACAGCATCCGGCGATTCCGCTCAATGACGGCGACCTCGTTCTCGACAACAACGGCAACATATCAAACCACTTACAGGCCATAGCGAACACGGCGGGGTTCCACTTCGCGTTCATCGAACAGGGCGGCAGCAGCTTGTATCCGGCGCTCGCCCAGAAGGTAACTAATTTGGAGGTCTTGCGGATTCTTCTGAGTATCGGCGGCTCCGAGATCGCGCACTTCCAAACTTGGCAGGACAAAGCAGGTAACGCGGCCAATATTACCGATGGCGACCTTACATTTCCGGACCTCAACAGCGGAGTCGATCCTAATACAGGTGCCACTGGTGCCGACATTGCTGACGAGTTCCAGACCAACCTGATCATGCCCGAGCCAACTTTGTTCCTTAACGAAAAGCTCGGCCCCGTTTCGATCATCCGACCCACTTCCACAAAGCAAGGCGGAGCGGTGGCCTCGGTCCAGAGCTTCGTTGATGATGGGCTGTTTCTCGACCCCGCAACAAATAAGAACACCGGGATCGTGCAGGTCCTTTTCGGCCTGGCGGAAGAAGCCGATGAGGCCCGGCGCCGTTTCTGAGCTAGGAAAAACTGCGCGCAACGAGGATTCGATCTATCACGACGTGACGTGCGAGTGTTCGATGATTTTCGAATCATTTCGCCGCGGAGCAAGGCGACCTAAGGCCGCCTTGCTCATTTTTGTTCTTCAGTTCAGGGATGTTGGGTTCGCAGCGCTCGAGTCGGATGCGGAAGCTGTCCCGCAAGTTCCATAGTCTTTGATCACGCTTCGCATTTGAAAAGTCGGATTTCCAGGACCATCGGTAGCCACGAGAACTCCCTTGAGGGTGATTCGCTCGCCTGCTTTCAGGGATTTGCTGTTGGTCACGATCGAGTAGATCTGGTTGTCCTTCTCATCGGTTAGATTCATGCCGTCCTGTATGGACTGAGTGCAGCCAGTAACATAGGTCTCCGTTTTGTCGGCAGAGTGATGGCGATGCCGCACGAGAAGGGCAATACCAACAGCAGCTCCAGCTGCAGCGCCAATAGCAATTCCAATCGTTTTACCGGAGCTGTATCCCCCTGATGGCGGAGTGTATCCGCCACTCGCGCCGGTCCCTCCCGATGCAGGCGTACCTCCTCCACCATACTGCGCAGACGCAGCGCCGCATACGGCTAAACAAAGTGTCGCAATTCCCGTGAACCGTGCCAACCAGTGTGAAGACATTACGTTTCCCTCTTTTCGTGTTTAGTTAAAGTTGAAATCTGAATCGATGATGCCGGCTCGGTTCCGTTTGCCGGAAATTCCGGATATCGGCACTCAAAAAACAACGACCGAGCTTCGTCCTGTTTTATTCCGTCCATCACTTCGTCGTTTCAGAGCGCTCAATGCGAGTGGCATCGCTCAGCGTGGTCTGACCCTTCAGACTTCTGTTGCCCGGAAAAACAGAATTTTCGCAAGTGCGCGGAATGAAATAGAACGAGGCATGGTCTCTCAGAGGAAGCACGTTCGAGGGCGGCGTGGTTTCTTGAACCTCTCTCCCCGCGTCGCCCCTTTTTCAGCCGGACATGCAGCTGTGAGAAACGACATGAACAGGGGAGTCGCTCGAGTGCTTTTTTGGCAGATCGTAAAACTATTAATTGATGAATTCGCAGGACTTGGGAATTTTCTCCGCAATCTCGCGGTCTAGGTACCTGCAAGAGCGTTTGGAACTCTCGTTCCACGAGCCGCCGCGCCATCTTCGGATATGGAAATGAAAGGGAAATGACCGATGTCAAAGACCTTGATTGCCTTCGCACTTCTTGGTGCGATTTTTTTGGGACCAGTTTGCAGCTCTTATGGGGCTTCGCCTCAGGCTGCTGGCGGCTCTTCTGCTCAGCCCGTGAACCCAGTCGTCCAGTGGAATAGAACACTTCTCTCAGTCGTTCGCACACCTGGCGCTCAGTCGCCGACCGTCCATCCAACGCGAAGCTTCGCGATCATGCACGCCGCAATCTATGACGCGGTTAACGCGATTGATCGAACACACCGGCCATACCTGGTCCGCCTCAACGGCGTACCACGAAGCGCATCCCAGGATGCAGCGGCAGTTGCAGCGGCGCATCAAGTTCTCGTTGCTCTGCATCCGGCATTTAAGACCACACTCGATGCTGCACTACAGCAGTCGCTGGCAGAAATTCTGGACGGCCACGATAAAATAGAAGGAATCCGGATAGGACAGACTGTTGCGAATCGCGTCCTCGCCCTTCGAAGCAACGACGGCTCCAATGCCCAGCCGATTCCTTATGTTTTCGGGACCGCTCCGGGAGACTACCAATCGACGCCCCCCAATTTCCCGCCCCAGCCCCAATTCACGCATTGGTCTCGTGTGACTCCGTTCGCATTGCAAAGTGGGAATCAGTTGCGACCCGGCCCTCCTCCGGCTCTAACCAGCGATTCATATAGCGATGCTCTCAATCAAATCAAGTCCTTAGGAATCGTTGACAGCACGACAGCAACGAGTGATGAGGCATTGACGGGCCG
>Ga0070707_100001295_pt1 | contig 24606 bp, 23 predicted proteins | sample KBSK5502metaG_FD_65468 | JGI IMG/M metagenome (GOLD analysis project Ga0070707, IMG submission 65468) | Corn, switchgrass and miscanthus rhizosphere microbial communities from Kellogg Biological Station, Michigan, USA - KBS K5-50-2 metaG | ecosystem: Host-associated > Plants > Roots >...
ATCTATGGCCTGATCTCGGCTCGGCGTGAAGGCCGAGCTTTGGGACTTATCGCTACAATATTTGTGCGTCAACTTTGTATGATCAGCCGTGCTGCCAGACTTATAGCCCGCACTGTTCGAGGTGTCAAGCCATGCCCGATAACCAGATTCTTTGCCGCCCCGACTGGCTGGCCTATCGTGGGAGGGGGAGTTGTGATATACAGGCAGTTCGTTACGGCTTCCCACGAGGAGAGGAATCCACTATGAGACGAATGGCCACCCTCCTGACAATCATTTGGCTGCTTTCCTCCGCTGTCCCGGGCCTGCGGCAGGCTGGTAATGCGGTCACCGCCGGTGATTTCACGGTCGAGCCGCCCACCCTCCTCTGCCTGGGATTTGAGTGGCAGATCAAGGGCGACGACAACCACAACGCGACCGTGGCCGTGCAGTACCGGAAAGTCGGGGAGTCGCAGTGGCGGGATGCCTTGCCGATGCTGCGCGTCGGCGACGAGAAGGTCTGGCGGGCGCGGGAATATCTGGAATACTGGACCCCGCGCCTGTTCGCGGGCAGCATTCTGGACCTGGATGAGGAGACCACTTATGAATGCCGCTTCGCCATGTCGGACCCGGACGGCGTCGTCGGCCAGGCGGTCCGCCAGGTCACCGTGACCACTCGCGGCGTGCCGAAAGCCTACCAGGGCGGCCGCACGCTGCACGTCTACCCGCCCGACTACGAGGGGCCCAAGGAGGAACCTTCTTTCAAGGGCCTCATGGAGGCCTACTACGGCCCGGGGCTGGGGGATTGGAACGTGGTGGCCAGGCGCCCCGTCCAGCCGGGCGACGTGATCCTCCTCCACGCGGGACTGTATAAGGCCGACCGGTATGATTACGTGACGCCGTACGGCATCCCTTTCGACGGCACTTACCTGCTGACGATCAAAGGAACTCCGGAGAAACCCATCGTCATCAAAGCCGCCGGTGACGGCGAGGTGATCTTTGACGGGAACGGCTGCTTCCGGCTCTTCGACGTGATGGCGGCAGACTACAATTACTTCGAGGGTCTGACCATTCGCAATACGGAGATCGCCTTCTATGCCGGCCTCAAAGACGTGCTCGGATGCAGTGGACTGGTGGTCCGGAACTGCCGGATGGAGGACGTCGGCATGGGCGTCACGACCCAATATGCCGGCTCCAAGAATTTTTACCTCGCCGACAACGTGCTCATCGGCCGGGACGACCGGCATCGGCTGATCGGCTGGGCTAACTACGGCAGGTATAAGCCCACGCCGCTGAAATCCTATTACGGGATCAAGGTCTACGGGCAGGGCCATGTCATCTGTCACAACTACCTGGCTTACTTCCACGACGGCATCGACGTGTGCACTCACGGCCTGCCCCCGGAGGCTCAGGACCAGAAGGCGGTGGCGATCGACATCTACAACAACGACCTTCATGTGATGGCCGACGATTTGATTGAGGCCGACGGCGGCGTGCATAACATCCGGGTCATGCGAAATCGCGGCTTCAACGCGGCCCAGCACGGGCTCAGCGCCCAGCCGGTTTTCGGCGGGCCGGCCTACTTCTACCGGAATGTCGTCTATAACGTGCCGATGGGCGGGGCGATCAAGAACGGCGGCGCCAACCCGGCCGGCATGCTCGTCTATCACAACACCTTCATCGCCGAGAATAGTAACGTCCGCGGCAATTCCAACATGCACTACCGGAACAACCTCATCATGGGCACTAACCACCCGGAGCGGCCGGTGTTGGGCAACCTGACTTACACCTCCTACACCACGCTCGACTACGACGGATACCGCCCGAACCGAAACGACCGGCCACAGTTCGTGTGGAAGTCTCCGGCGAAAGGGGCGCTGCGAGACTACGCCTTGCAGGGGAGGGATTACGAGACGTTCCGCACGCTGGCCGATTTCCAGCGCGCGACGGGGCAGGAGACACACGGCGTGGTAGTGGACTATGACATTTTCCGCAACCTCCGGCCACCCGACCCCGGCCGGCCTCACGCCGTGTATGAAATCAGCGACCTGGATTTTAGCCTGCGGCCCGGCAGTGCGGCCGTGGACGCCGGCTGCCGGCTCCCCAACATCAATGACGACTTTACCGGGAACGCCCCGGACCTGGGCGCGTTGGAGGTCGGGCGGCCGGCTCCAGTTTATGGACCCAGGCGGAGGTAGTGGGAGGTGGGACAAGATGCCATCTTGTCCCACGATACCTGGCAACTTCAGCCTCCCTCAAAATCAGCTTGATGGAGTAGTAGGCGCGGACGAGATGGGAAACTCCTCAGTCCTTCGGCCCGAGCGCAGGGTGCGCCTTGGCCCACATCAGGTAATCCGCAATGGAGTAGAATGCCTCGTGACTGTAGCGTCGCCCTTTGTCCTCGACCCGCTCCATTGAATTGAAGCCCCACGCGTCGCCCGTGCGCCTCATCCACCCGGCCAGCGCGTCGGGTCGGTACCGCCAGCGGTAGCGAGCGTGACTCCTCTATCAATCTGGTCCGGGAGTCGCGCTCGCTACCGCTCGCGGTACCGATTCCTATCATGGCTCGCCCCACACCTTCGGCGCTTTGAAATCCGGCGACCTCGGCCTGAGCTTTGGAGGAACAGCCTGTGCCGCGAGCGCGTCGTAGCGGGCGCGAAGCTCCTTCACTTTGCCAGGCTGCTGGTCAGCCAGATTCTGCTTTTCGTAAGGGTCGGCGGCGAGATTGAACAGCTCCACCGTCTCGCGGCCCGCCGTTTTGCCCCTTCCACTCGCCTGATCGTTGACCTCGTCGCTGTCGCCGCCGTTGAGCACCAGCTTCCAGTCGCCGACGCGAATCGCCCCGGTCTGCGGCGTGGCGTTGAGCAGGATTTCTTCGTGTGGCGAAGGCTTCCCCGCAGCCATCGTCGGCCACGCGTCGCGCCCGTCCAAGGGCAGCTTCTGCGCGAGCGGGGCGCCGGCCAGCTCAAGCAGCGTCGGGTACCAGTCCACCATGTGCAGCGGCTCTTTGACGACGGTGCCGGGCTTGATGTGGCCTTCCCACGCGGCACAAGCGGCGACGCGCACCCCGCCTTCATAAAGCGTCGCCTTGCCCGCACGCAGCGGCCCGTTGTCCGTCACCCGCCCAGGCTGAGGCCCGCCGTTGTCGCTGGAGAAGACGATGAGCGTATTTCGGCGCAGCCCCTGAGCGTCGAGCGCGGCGAGGATCTGCCCCACCGCTTCGTCCATCGCCGCCACCATCCCGGCGTAAGTGCGGCGCGGCTCCCTCAGCTGCGCGTAAGGCTGCTTATACTTCTCCGGCACCTGATGCGGCGCGTGCACGGCGTTGAAGGGGACGTAGAGGAAGAATGGTTTCCGGCCGCCATCTTCGCGGATGAGCCGCACCGCCTCCCGCGCCAGCAAGTGCGTGCTGTAGCCTTCGTCGTGGGAAGCCTGGTCATCCCGGTGCCAGTCGAAGCCGCCGTCGCGCTCGTGCGTGAAGTAGTCGATCGCGCCGTTGTAGTGGCCGTACTGATGGTCGAAGCCGCGTGCGGTCGGCAGGTAGGCGCGCTGGAAATGTCCGAGGTGCCATTTCCCGCAGATGGCCGTCGCGTAACCCGCCTCCTTCAACGCCTGCGCGAGCGTCCGCTCTGCGAGGGGCAAACCATATTGTGCCCACGGCCTCACCACGCCGACCTGGAGCCCGTGCCGCATCGGGTAACGGCCGGTCATCAGCGCCGCCCGCGTCGGCGAACAGACCGGCTGCACGTAAAATTGATCGAGCCGCGCCCCGGCTGCTGCCAGCTTGTCGAGGTTCGGCGTTTTGATCTCCTGGCCGCCAGTGAAGCCGACGTCGGCATACCCCAGATCGTCGGCGAGGATGAAAAGGATGTTCGGTTTGCCTGGCTGCCCACTCCGCTGCGCATCGGCAGTGCGAAAAAGCGCCGTCCAACACAGCAGCGTGACGGTGATGCTGATGACCGCCAGCCACGGCCACCGACTGGCAGAGTTAGTTTTCATGGTTCCCCCTCTCGTTGGCGCAACTCTATCACGGGTGCCGATAGTTCAAATTCGGATAGTGGCTCAAACGTAGGAGATGTCCGACAAACTTCAGTTTGTCGTTGCTTCGCAGAGGTGACGTCTTGCCCGGACCTCGACAAACTGAAGTTTGTCGGACATCATGCGCGGCATCTCTCCTGACTGAGCCACTACCCTAATTCGGCTTCGGCAAGACTCACGTCGAGTCAGGCGGCCCGGTGTTTTGCGACCTTGCCGTTCAGCCTGACCCCAAAGCCAGGTCGATCGGATAAACTCAAATGCCCTCCCTCAACCATTTCCGGCGGGTCAACCAACTCCGCGCGCCAGGGGACCTCGCCGAGAAAGGTTTCCAACCCGGCAACCGTGAGCTTCTTTGCTTCACGCGGGAGCGGCAACGCGGAAGCCCATGGCGCGAGGCCGATGGTTTGGAGCCATTCCCTGCGCTTCATAAAAATAGTCGTCTTAACTCTTATTCGCTTTTCCCCACCGCGCGCACCCCGCGCCCTTTCGCGCCCGTGAGCGCATCACCCAACTCTTCGCGCATGGCCTCAGCCAGTTTGGTCAGCCGCCGCACCACTTCGGGATGCTGCGCTGCCACGTTCCGCGTCTCGCCGAGGTCGTGGCGCAAATCGTACAGTGACAGCTCCAATGACTCGACGCGATAGCCGTGCCGCGTGGCGATGCCCGCGATGCCCGTCTGAGTGATCGACGCCGGTTTCAGCTTCCCGGATTGAGCCGGCTTGCCGTCGCGCCCCGGCTCGCCGTCGACGGTCAGGTATTGGTGCGGGAAATGCAGTTTCCATGGCCCACTGCGGACAGCCTGCAACTCTTCGCCGTTGTAAAAGAAGTAGGCTTCTTGCGGCGAGCGTGCTTTGGCCGCCCCGAGCAACAACGAACGAAAGCTGCGGCCGTCAATTTTCGCTCTCGGCAGGGGTGCACCTATCAATTCTGCGACCGTCGGCAGAATATCAATCGCCATCACCGGCTCATCGCTGACGCGCCCGGCCGGCACCTGTCCGGGGAAGCGCGCGACGAACGGCACGCGCACGCCGCCTTCGAACGCCGTCAGCTTGCCTTCGCGCAACGGCCCGGCAGAACCCGCGTGCGTGCCGTAAGAGAGAAACGGGCCATTGTCTGAGAAGACCAGCACCAGCGTCTTCTTGTCCAACCCGTGCTTGCTGAGCGCCGCCATGATCTCGCCGACCGACCAATCTAACTCTTCGATCACATCACCGTACAACCCGGCGGCTGATTTGCCGCGAAACTTTTCTGACGCAAAGATCGGCACGTGCGGCATGACGTGGGGGACGTAAAGAAAGAACGGACGTGCGCGGTGACGCTCGATAAACGCTACCGCACGCTCGGTGAACCGGCGCGTGAATTGGCTCTGATCCGGATCGGTCTCAATCACGCGCTCGCCTTCATACAAGGGCAGCGGCGGCAGATTGCGTTCGGTCGGATGATACCGGCTGTTGTCGTTGGGATAGGGGATACCGAGGAATTCATCAAACCCATGGCGCAGCGGGCTGAAGACCGGCTGGGTGCCGAGATGCCATTTGCCGAAAATGGCCGTGGCATAGCCTTGCGCTTGGCACAACTCGGCCAGCGTCGTTTCGTCCGCGTGCAAGCCGACCGTGCTCGTATGATTGAGCGCGCCCTGCAAGCCTACGCGGTTCGCATAGCAACCCGTGAGCAACGATGCGCGCGACGCGGTGCAGACGGCTTGCGACACGTAAAAGCTCGTCAGGCGCAGCCCTTCGCGCGCCAGGCGATCCAGTTGCGGCGTGCGAATGTTTTTCGCGCCGAAGCTGCCGATGTCGGCGTAGCCCAGATCATCAAACAGAATCAGCACGATGTTCGGCAGGCGTTGCGCGTTACGCGGTTGGGCATGAGCCGGAAAGCAAATGATCAGCAGCGCCAAAGTAAGCAGAAGCAGTGCTTGTCTTTTCATGATTGTCAAATAACCTTATCCGGGGATTTGGGATGGCATCTTGTCCCACACACGCCAATGAGAACCGATCTAAGCCGCGGCTAACAGTCCGTGCGGGTCGAGGACGAACTTCTTGGCCGCACCCCGGTCGAAGTCCTGGTACCCTTGCGGCGCATCGTCCAACCGTAACACCGTGGCGTTCACGGCCTTGGCGATCTGCACCCGCTCGTGCAGGATCGCCCTCATCAGTTGACGGTGGTAGCGCATCACCGGGCACTGGCCGGTGGTGAAGGACTGAGACTTCGCCCAACCCAAGCCGATCCGGATCCCTAACTGCCCGATCTTCGCGTTCTCATCAATCCCGCCGGGGTCGCCCGTCACGTACAAGCCCGGGATGCCGATAGCAGCGCCGGCGCGGGTGACCGTCATGACGTCGTTCAGCACGGTGGCGGGAGCTTCCCCGGCACCCGCGCCGTGACCGCGCGCCTCGAACCCGACACAATCGACGGCCGCGTCCACCACCGGCTCACCTACGATCTGCTCGATCTGATCTGGTAACGTGGCGTCTTGTCTCAGGTCAATGGTCTCACAGCCGAAGCTGCGCGCCTGCGCGAGCCGCTCCGCGATCAGGTCGCCGACGATCACCACGGCGGCCCCGAGCAGTTGCGCCGAGGCGGCACAAGCTAGCCCGACGGGACCGGCGCCGGCGATATACACAGTTGATCCCGGCCCGACGCCCGCCGTGACAGCCCCGTGGAACCCGGTCGGGAAGATGTCCGAGAGCATGGTGAGGTCGAGGATCTTCTCCATCGCCTGATCGCGGTCCGGGAACTTGAGCAGGTTGAAATCGGCGTACGGCACCATCACGTACTCGGCTTGCCCGCCTTTCCACCCGCCCATGTCGACGTAGCCGTAGGCGGCGCCCGGGCGGGCGGGGTTGACGTTCAAGCAGACGCCGGTTTTCCCCGCCTTGCACATCAAGCACCGCCCGCAGGCGATATTGAACGGGACCGAGCAGAGGTCGCCCTTGTTGATGAACTCGACGTCGCGGCCCGTCTCGATCACCTCACCGGTGATCTCGTGCCCGAGGCTCTGCCCGGCGGGCGCGGTCGTGCGCCCCCTGACCATGTGCTGGTCGCTGCCGCAGATGTTGGTCGAGACGACCTTGAGGATCACGCCGTGCTCGCACTTGCGGTGCTGTTCGGGTAAGGCCAATTCCGGATAGCCGATGTCCTGGACTTCGACACGCCCAGGGCCCATGTAGACGACACATTTATTCACTGCCATTGTGCTCCTCCTCTGCAAAAGTGGAACAAGATGCCATCCCAAATCCCCGGATAAGGTTATTTGACAATCATGAAAAGATAGCCCCGGACGTGCTAAAACATTGATTGAAACCACAATCACTGTCAGACGAAAGGAGCCACCTTTTAAGTGGTAGTACCCAATGTAATCGGCAAATTCAAGATCTGTTTCCAAGCCACGACGCTGAGCAATCACGCCGGGATCGTGCGGCTCAAGGAGTTTACCGACCGGCTCGGACTCCCGCTGCTGCTCGACTCTCAGCTCGCCGTCAAAGAGCGTGAGCGCGGCTACACCGAGTCTCAGAGCATCCTCCCCTTGTGCTGGAACCTGATCTTGGGCGGCGACTGCCCGGACGATCTCGACGTGCTGCGCGGGGACGTAGGCACGCAAGCACTGCTCGGCCTGGAGTCGGTCATCGCGCCGACCACGGCTGTCTACAAGTGGGACTTCATCCTTCAGTTGGAGCGCGCCAGCGCGACTTACGCGATCACCGCCGACCAGACCAAGCAGATGCGAGGGCGGCTGCAAGCTATCCCCGAGCAGGACTGGAAGCGCGATGGACACGGAACGCAGGCCGAGGTTGCCGAATTTTGGTATGCGCCAGATCGCCAGGCTGAGCATCGCTACCTCGCCAAGCGCGAGCGTCGGAAGACCAGGAAGGGAGAAGCGTACTGGCACTACCACGTGATCATCACCAATGACCTGCGCGCTTCGGCACGGAAGGTTCTGCACTGGGCGCTCAAACGCTGCACGATGGAGAACCTGATCAAGGAGCACAAGCGCGGTTTCGGGCTGGAGAAGATGCCGACCAACAACTATCACGCCAACTGGGCGTGGCTGTTGATCGGGCAACTGGCCTTCAACATTGTGGCGTGGTTCAAACGCCAGGTGCTGCCGGAGCAATATCACACCGCTCAGATCAAAACGATTCGTCATCACTTGCTCAACGTGGCCGGTAAGATCATCTCTTCCGGCAAAGAGTGGTTCTTGATGCTTTCTGATCAATCTCTGTTTCAAGACGTTTGGGCCTTGGCATTAAACCGCTTAGCCGACTTCAAGTCTGGCTAGCTTATCCGGGGATTTGGGATGCCAGCTTGTCCCACGCTCAAGCACGCGCCCCTGAAGGCCCAAGACAAAGCCGCTGTCACCCAACGTTTTCTCATGGCGAAATTGAACACCGACAAGGCTAACGATACTTGCCCTGTTTGATTCCGTCCAGTGCGCGCGCAAAAGACGCTCCACGCGCCGGCACGAAGCGAATGACGAATTGTGCCCGGCAGCATCACAACGGAAGGGAAATCAGCGGGAAGCTGATTGATCGTTTGATCATTGGTTCTCATTTGCGACGGCGCGCGACGCTGCGTCCTTCGCGCTGGTACTTTTCCAGCAGCGCCGTCAGCCGCGCCACGGTCTCCGGCTTTCGCAGCCAGAGGTTGTTCTGCTCGCCGGGATCGTCCTTGAGGTTGTAAAGCTGACCGGCAGCTTCACCGGGTTTGGGATCGATCGTTTTCGGATCGCTGAAACCATGTGAGCCGAGGCCGAGCGCGAGTTTCCACTCTCCCTGGCGGATGGCGAACGTGCCGTCCGACGAGTGATGCACGATGGTCTGGCGGATCGGACGCTGCTGCTTTCTACCAAGCAGCGCGGGCAGGACGTTGTAACTGTCTTCCGCCGCACCTTCCGGCAGCGCCACGCCGATGACCGCAGCAGTCGTCGCCATCAGATCAGTCAGGCAGATCAGCTCGTCACTGACGCTGTTTGGTTTGATCCGCCCCGACCAGCGGGCGATGAACGGCACGCGATGACCGCCTTCCCAGATGTCGGCCTTCTGCCCGCGCCACGGGCCATTGGCGCGATGCGCGAACTGCTCGACTTCACGGGGCAGCCAGTGCGCGCCGTTGTCGCTGGTGAAGATGACGAGCGTCTCCTCGCCGAGCTTGGCGTCATCGAGCGCCTTCACCACGCGCCCGACCGCGGCGTCGGTCTGCACGACGAAATCGCCGTAATCGCCCGCGCCGCTGCGACCGCGAAATTCGGTCGTCGGCAGCCAGGGCGTGTGCGGCGCGGTCAGCGCAAAATAGAGAAAGAACGGCTGCTCCTTTGACTGCTTTTGAACGAACGCGACCGCTGTGTCGGTCAGTACCTGAAGAGTCTCTTCGTGTTTGAAGCCGGGCGCCGCTTCGCCGCCCCGCCAGAAACCTTGGCCGCCGTCCCGCTGATGCTTGCTGTCGGCGACCGTTGCGCTCGGCAACGCAATGACCCTTTCATTCTCGACGTAGACATACGGCGTGAAGTCGAGCGACGACGGGATGCCGAAGAAGTAATCGAAACCCACCGCGTTCGGCCCCGGCTCCAGTGGCTTCGCGTAATCCACCTTCTTTTCGTGGCCGAAGCCCAGATGCCATTTGCCGACCGCGCCCGTGTGGTAACCGGATTGTTTGAGCAATGAGGCGATGGTCATCCGCCCCGTCTCGATCAGGAGCGGATCATACCCTTGCAGCACGCCGCTTTTGAGCGAGGTGCGCCAGGCATACCGCCCCGTGAGCAGGCCATACCGCGTCGGCGTGCAGACCGACGACGGCGAGTGCGCGTCGGTGAAACGCACGCCCTGCGCCGCCAGCCGATCAATGTTGGGCGTGGGCGTTTTGGATTGCGGGTTGTAACAACCCGGATCGCCCCAACCCAGGTCGTCGGCCAGGATGATAACGATATTCGGCTTGCGAGCCTGCGGTGCGGAAGATGGACGGTCCGCGCTCACCGGTGCAGCGCAGCACAGACAAAGTAACAGCCTTAGTATCAATCTCTTCATCATGACACTCAGACAAGGCGACCCGATGGTTAAGGCTTGGTTCATCTGATGCTCATTTCCTGCGCACGTAAGCATAATAAGCACCGCACAATTCCCGCCCATTCGCGTCATAAAACCACGATTGCATCGGCAATCTCGCTCCGGCTTTGAGCGCGACGTTGAAGGTCATCTCTTTAGCTTGCGCGCTGACAGCTTTGGTCTCGTCCACTTCGGCGAGCTTCAGTCGCGCTTTGGCGATGGGCAGCGCCACGCCGGCGGGCAAGATGCGATTCTCGTTTCTGTATTCCGGCACGCCTGCCGTGATGGCGGCATCCGCTTCTTTCGGCCAACGCCGCAAGGCGATTTCATAGGTGCCGTTCTGTTCGACCAACAGGTGCCACACCCCGTTTTTGTTCTGTCCGGGGCGCACGCAATTGACGACGTTGTCGCAGTAGACATCCGCCCAATCCACCGCCGTCAGCCTGGCGGGATTCTCCTGCGCGGCGCCGATGCTGATCGGATAAAATTCCTTGATGAGCGGTTCAACGCCCGCCCACCATTGCTCGTAATGTTGCCGCATGTGCCGAAAGATTTCGGGCTGCTGCGCCGCGACGTTGTGGGCTTGCGCGGGATCGGTTTTCAGGTCGTACAACTCATTGCCATTGACCAGCCGCCATTTATTCCAGATCACCGCGCCGTCCCATTTGGTGGGCGTTTGCCCATATTGCACCACGAACTTGCGGTCGGGGAACGGCGGTGACGAACCGCGCGGCGATTCACGCATCAGGCCGGCGAGGCTTTGCCCATCGAAGTTGGCGGCGGCAGGTTTTTTCAATTTCAGCAGATCGATCAGCGTCGGCAGCAGGTCCTGCACCTGCGTCGGCGTCTCCACATCCGTGGGCGCGCGCAACTCGCCGTTCGGCCAGCGCACAAAGAGCGCGGCGCGATGACCGCCTTCGTAGTTCGTTGTTTTCTGCCCGCGCATCCCGGCGTTGAAGGTTCTGACGCCCGCCGTGCCGCCGTTGTCGTTGAAGAAAATCACGATGGTATTGTCGCGCAGACCCGAAGATTGCAAAAACGCTTCGAGCCGCCCGATGTTTTCATCCAGGTTGGCGATCATCCCGAAAAACTCCGCCGGGCCTTTGCCCTCGTACGGCCGGCTGTATTCTGCGGGCACCCACAACGGCCCGTGCGGCGCGTTGGTCGGCAGGTACAAAAAGAACGGCTGCTTTTGTAGGGCGCGTTCCTTCATCCATTCCATCGCCAGATCGAACCACACGTCCGTGCAGTAGCCTCTGTACTGTTGCAGCTTGCCGTTGTGGTGATACCAATCATCGAAATTGTCGTTCAGCCAGTGATCGGCAACCGAGTTGATGCCCCAGCCCATGAGGTGTACGGCTTCCTCGAAGCCGCGCTGATGCGGCCAATTCGGATAGCTGTCGCCCAAATGCCATTTGCCAAAGAGCGCCGTGCGATAGCGATTATCGCGAAAGATTTCAGACATCAACGGAATGCCGCGCCGGATGAACGAACGCCCCGCCGTGACCGAAGTCGCGCCGTTGCGCAGCGCGTCCATCCCGGTCATCAACTGCCCGCGCGTCGGCGTACACATCGGCGCGACGTGAAAATCGCTGAAGCGCACACTCTCGCTACGCAGCTTGTCCAGCTGGGGCGTTTTCAGCACCGGATTGCCGTGCGCCGAAAAATCGCCGTAGCCCTGATCGTCGCTGACAATGATGATGACGTTGGGACGCACGGTTTGTGCTTGAGCAACAGACACACTCAAGACACACAAGCAACCCAGCCACAGCAAGAATTGGCGCAATGCTTGATTCATATTCTCCTTGTTTGAAACTACTACGAGACAACCCATACTTTCACGTCAAGCAATACCTCCGTTAAATCCGGCTGCTGCGCGAACGCCGGGGACAGAAATAACGCCAAGAAAAATAGCGCCATTCTTTTCATGGTTGTCTCCCTTTTTGTTTCCCGATGATTGACCGAAGAGATCAAGGTTCTTTCTCTTCAAGGCGAATCGGTTCCCCAAAACAGAAGAGATAAAGCAGCGTCAGCAGATTCGTTCTCATGCCCCCTCACTTCGGCAGTTGATTGAGCAGCGCCTTCATCTCTTTGACGACTGTGGCGTGGGCCGGGTCGCCGGCCAGGTTCTTCAACTCCGGCGGGTCTTTCGTGTGATCGAAGAGCATCGCGCTGCCGTCTTCCCATTCGGCGTAGCGCCACGCTGCGGTGCGCACCGACCTGCCAAGCTTGTTCTGGACGCAAGGGTCGGCCGCCAGATTGAAGAGCTCCAGCTTGCCGTCCTCAAGCCATTCGATCAGCTTCCAATGGCCGTCACGCACGGCGCTCCTCGGAGAGCAGACCGGGCAAGCCGCATAGCCGCACGTCAACCGCACGCCCGCTTTCGCCAGTGCATCAATGTTCGGCGTGGCGTAAAACGTCCTGGGGTTGTTCGCGCCCGATCTAAATTTCGCCGCGCCTGGCTTGTCCTATCAGACAGTCACTCGCCCGCATCGCCAGCGCCAGTTCTGTTCAGGCAAAAAGAAGTTGGCGAAGTTCGGCACGTTGAAGGCCTCGCAGCGGGATGGCAGCTCCCGCCGCTCCCGGAAGACGAAGTCCTTCCCCCTGGACAGATCAATCTATTGGCGCGGCGGGCCGAACAGGATACTACGCCCGGACGCGCCAAAACGGAATGCGCCGGCAGGCAAGCTGAAAGAAACAGTTCGGCCGTCTGGCGCGGGCGTAATCTTCGGCGAATCCTCTGATGATGCGCCGGTAGTTTCTGGGGAGCGGTTTGAAGGCCGATTCGAATGGACTACCCAGTCAGCCTACTCTCTCCCGTACTAGATGGCTCCGCGGCGCTGTTCAAAGAGGAGTCACTGAACGCTGGACTCTGACAGATCGGAGAAATTGTTGATGACGATAAAAGCGGAACGCGGCGAGCGGGAGAATCAGTAGTAAAGGGATCAGCAAAACGAAGAGTGAGTGCTCCCAGAAATCAGTCCCTCGGCGGTAGGCGCGATTGAGGAGCGGAATTCCGAACACTGTCGCGTAATACATCAGCAGCGGGAAGAAATACTGCCGGGACTGACCCGAAGCCTTTTCCGAACTCATTTTGTCGCTGACCACAAATAACAGCAAAAGAAATCCGAAGTAGATGACGATGCCTTCGCAGCGGTGAAGTTGAGAGGGGTTCAACCAGCTCATCTCCGCAGGCACCCGCCGGAGCTGCAGTGCAACGTAGATGCGGGCAGTATTCGCAACCAGCGTGACCAGATAGGCCGTCAGGGCCGCAGTCAGGATGAATCCCCAGGCAATATTCTTTGACCGATCGCTCAACAGCCTTCTCATCGACAGCATCAAGAAGGCGGTGATCAAGAAATTGGCTCCCGCACAGGAACTAGCGATCAGAAAACTGCGGTCCCTGCTGAGGTAGCCCGCATGGGATTCAAACTCGAACGAGGCGCCGCTGACCAGTTCGACCAACGCCGTCGTCGGGGCCAGAATCCAGCGCAACTCCTCGGCGCTGGCCGTCGAGTAGTAGAGCTTGAGCGAAACAGCGCAGACCAGCACGATGGCGCACTGTGCGATCCGGTTCCAGGTAAACCTCGGTTTCATACCAGACGCCGCCGGCGAAGGACCATGGTCAGTGCGATCACCACAGATGCCGCCATCAACCACACGATCTCCGGTTCACTGCCGACTGCCAGATCGCTCACCCCCTGTGGAAGGGGCAGCGGTTGCTCCACCTGCTCGGCCGGCCTCTGGGTATTTCTCACCACTTCGCGGACCGCGATGAAGGAGGTGTACTGGGTCAACAGGTTATACTTCAGACCGAGAGAGGTGACATTGCTGATCCGATCCGCGTCTAAGTCTCTCGAGCCGTAATCGGAAAGTTCCGTGATGCGTGATCGCGCCCACAGGTAACGCAACGCCCGGTTGGCTTCGTCCGGCTCGACGCCGGCCACGTCCAAACGGGTCAGGTAATCTCCCTGTCCTGTTCTTCCCCGCAGCTCAAAAGTCCCGCTGACCGGCCCGCGCCATTTGCCAAAAAGAATCACCGGACGTCGGGCGAATAAATCGGGAAGATGGGCCGGGTGCACGTCGTAGGTATCAAACCCGACGGGGCGGACCCGAATCTCGGTGAGGAGTGGAGTCTCGATGTATTCCCGGAATTTGGCCGCCATCCCGGGGGCTTCCGCTTCCTGGGTCACGACAAACGGCTCGCCCATCCCGGCCTTCGCCACGCCTTCAATGAGATGACGATTGACTGCTGAGCCGATTCCGAATGAGAACACGTTGCATTCGCCCAGGTGATCGCGGATGTAATCGAAGACGCCCTGCTCGCCGGAAATGTAGCCGTCCGTCACCAGCACCAGGCTGCGCGAGACGTTGGCTTGACGGGGAAGGCTCATGGCCTGTTTGACTGCCGCCAGGAGTTCGGTTCCCCCGCTACCGCGCTGCCGTTCGATCAAACCAATCGCGCGAGAGATGTTTTGTTGGTCTGCCCGAAGCGACTTGGCGGAAAGCACGGCGGAGTCTCCAGCAAACAGAACGACATTGAACAAATCCGATGGTCGCAATTGCCCGATCAGATCCCGCAGCAGACGTTTGGAGATATTCAGCGGAAAACCATCCATGGAACCGGAAACATCGACCACGAAAATGTACTCTCGAACGGGGATGTCCGCGTTCGCTACTCGCTCCGGCGGTTGAGCCAGGTAAAGGAAAAAGTTCTCGTCTTCGCCCCGGTAGAGAAGAAGGCCCGAAGCGATTTGGTCTCCTGACAAACGATAGCGCAGGATAAAGTCGCGATTTCCTTGAAATTGATCTGTCTTGTCCAAGACAAGCTGAGCGGTAGTCGGACTCTGCCATTGCGGAACAATCTGGTGCGACGCACAGCTCAAGTCCCGGATCGGGACGCCGGCTGAGATTCTGGCTGAAATGTGGAGTGTGCTGCTGGGGAGATGGCCTTGATGAAGATACGGACTCTTAACCGGAGCGTCCGCTGGTGACGCCAAGGACTCCGGCTGGGAAGAATAGCGAGGCCCGACCACGGTCGGAAAGACCACCTCATAGATGCCATCCGCTGGCACCAGCAGCTCGGTATAGCGCAGCTCAATCTCAATCTGATCCCCGGGCATGACATTGGCGAGACTCATCGCAAAGACGTTAGGTCTGTTCTGTTCCAGCAGCGATGCGCTCTTTCCTTCCTGCTTGGCCCGGTCGAATTCTTGCTTGGCCTTCTCTCGCTCTTTGATTCTAGCGACAATCATTTGATCGCCGATCCGCATGCGCATCGCGTAAACGGCGGCGCGCGTGGATGCCGGGAACACATAACGCGCATTGATCGGCCGTGAGCCTTCATTGCGGTATGTTTGCAGGACCTTCACATCAGCGATGACGCCTGAGATGTCGATGTTCACGCGGGTCTCTTTGAGAGGTAAGTGATCCAGGCTGGGATCTCCCTGCACAAAGAAATACGGCGAAAGAGTTTTGTCTGGCTGAGTCTGGGCAGAACCGGAAAAAGAAAACACCGCGATCGCCATCAGAACCAAACAGAGATTCCGCACGTTGAATTGCATAATCACCTCAGCCCAGGCAACTCAGGTTGCCGAGCAGTTCGCAGAGGGCGAGCCTCTTTCTTGTCCAGGCTGATCCTACAACGAGGCGGGGTTTGAGATAATGTTCGCCGCCACAGGGCTGAACCGTAATAACCACAGTCAGCCGCTAGGGGACTACAGGATGTTTAGTAATAGTGGAGAAAAATGTCACGGTAAGGGTATTAAAAAAGGGGGACTCAGCGCATATCCTGCCCACCAGCCCTTCGTCACCCTGCTGATTTGCGCGCAGTTCTGCAACCGGCCTTTCGCTTGCTGTTTGAGGCTGTATCCCGAGTAAGCAGGCGATAGAATCTCGCTGCCCGCCGCGGGTGATGAGGAAGGGTGGTCCGGAGCTTCGGTCGAGGAGGAATCCGGGGCTGACGAAGAGCGCCCGGCCCCATCCCTCTTTGAGCAGGAGTTGGCCCAGATCTATCGCCAGGCCCGCCGCCGCCGCAGCGCCTCCAGGCTCGTTCACGATGAATTCGCCGCCCACCTCGACGAACTCGAAGTCAACCTCAGCGAAGAGGAGTTCTGCGCGCAGTACGAGAGCTACGCCAATCTCGACCAATACGACGAGAACGGCGCGATTGTGGTCATGTCCTCACACGAACGCACCGTCGCCTGTGGGACGGTTGACGATGAGCTGACGGTTGAAGATTTGCCGATGGAGGCCGCCCACCTGGCGGCGCAAATCCGCAGCGAATTCGCCCGCGGTTTGGAGATCGAGGCGCTCTCTCGACGAGATCGAGTACCAGATTCGGCTGCTCTTCCCGGTCAAAGGCAAGCGGATGGCGGGCGAAGGGCAGGTTGTCGAGTTCGAGAGCCCGGCCAACGGCCAGTTGCGCGCCCTCACCCGCCGGATTCTTGAGCAAGTGCTTGCCGATTGCCAGGCCGATTTCCACCTGCGCGGCCTGCGCCACGACGCGCTGCATCGGGAGTTCCACCGCGCGATACGTCTAGCCAAGGATGCCAAGATGATCACGTTCCAATTGGATTCAAAGGGTTGGGCTAGAGGGCGTACAGGCTTATAATTCTCGCGCGATAATTCAGGCGGTTAATTTTATCGAGGAGATGGGCGCTCCAGAGGGCAATTGATCCACTTGCCCTGACGCCGTTTCATAAAGCCACACAACGTCACGTGATGCGCTAATCCCATTTCAAGCTTGAGATGAAGGGGCCTGTGCGTTCCATTGTACTGACCGGGGGTCCTGGAGGTGGCAAGTCCACCTTGATGCAGGAACTGCGCGCCGCTGATCCGCGTGGCGAGCGATGGATACTCGTGCCCGAAGCCGCGCCGCTGCTGTTTCAGGCTGGATTGGATGGCGGCCAGCCAAGTTTTCAGCGGGCAGTGGTGCAGCTTCAGATCGCGCTCGAAGAGATTTGCGCGGCAGCCGCCAGTCCGCAGCAGGTGTTGCTGTGCCATCGCGGAACGTTGGATGCGCTGGCTTACTGGCTGCGGAATGGTTGGGATGAAGGCGAGTTCTTTGCGGTGACCGGAGTGAGTCGAGATGAACATGACCGGCGCTATTTGGGCGTGATCCATTTGCAGACTGCGGCAATTGGCGCTGAAGACTGCTACCGCCGCTGGCCCGACACGCACCGGCCTGAGACGATTGAGCAAGCGGCGGAGATTGACCGGCTGTGCGCTCGCGCGTGGAGCGATCATCCGCGTTACGCATTGATTGATAACTGTGGCAAGAATTGGCTGACCAAGTCTCGCATAGCGCTTGAGTCGTTGACTCACTGGCTTGTATCGGCGAGCGAGTGAGAAGGCCGAAAGGAGTGTCATTATGCTGTGGTGGACGTTACGGCAGTTGAAGTCAGATGATCCAAATAAAAGGCGGCGGGCAGCTAAAAAGCTGGGCGAGGTTAAGGACCTACAAGCCGTAGAACCGCTAGTGACCGCGCTCAAGGACGAGTACATCACTGTGCAGTTAGAGGCAGTAAGGGCTTTGGGGCAGATCGGAGATGCGCGCGCTGTGGAGCCGCTGGTGGCGGCACTTAAGAAAATGGACATAGATATAGTCATACTGGATGCGGCAGCGGAGGCGTTGATAAAAATCGGAGACAGGCGCGCCGTGGAGCCACTAATTGTGGCGCTCCTGAAAAGGTTTAGCATGGGAAAGCCAGAAGCGAGAGCACTGAAGAAGGCAGTGGAGGCGCTGAGGCAGATTGATGCAAGCTGGTTGAAGTCTGAGGCAGCTAGAGCAACTATTCCATTGCTTGTGGCGACGCTCTCGAATAAGTCCTTCGATGTGCGAGGGGTAGTGGCGGAGGTGCTAGAGAAGATCGATCCTAACTGGGCGAAGTCTGAAGCGGCTAAGGCAGCCATTCCAGAAATTATGGCGAAACTGCGTGTGGCGGTACTCATAGACAGGGAAAGTTACGTGCTGAAGTATGCATCGGAGGTGCTGAAGATAATTGATCCAAACTGGGCAAAGACTAAAGCAGCTAGGGCAGGCATCCCAGCGTTTGTGGCAGCGCTTAGGACGGGAGATCAACAGGTTAGGGAAATAGCCGCAGGGGCGTTAGTCCAAGTTGGCCAAGCTGCAGTGGGCCCGCTGATAGAAGCGCTCAAGGATATCGAGTTGCGATGCCACGCGGCGAGAATACTTGGTGAGATTGGTGATGCCCAGGCTGCAGAGCCGCTAGCCCAACTGTTGGTGCAAGATAGTATGAATATCGATGCTACGATGGCAGCAGTGGGGTACGGGTTAGTAAAGATTGCCAAAGCTGCTGTGATGCCCTTAGTTATGCAGGCGTGTGAGAAACGTTATACGGAGCGTGTCATTAGAGTGCTACAGCGTGTGCTGGAACAAGCCCCGGCTGACGCTACGTCGCAAGATTTACAAGAGGTCATTCGTCTGAACGATGTGCTCGAGATACGTGAGTCCCAGGGTTGTGGTCCCCCCTCCTGGATTGAGATACCAATTGATTGTTCGCAAGTGAGGCAGCTTGCACGGCAGGAGTTGATCCGACGCGGGCTGGAAGCCTGATTGAACATTGGCCTTGCATAGTAGCGGCAAAGTGACCATCTCACGAGTGAGCAGTAATGTCAGAGATAGCCAACCCACACGACAGTTTTTTCAAAGACCTGCTGGCGCGTCCTGAAATGGCAGCCGATTTCCTCGCCAACTATCTGCCGCCGGAAGTGGCTGCTGAGTTGGACGTGACTGCGCCGGAAATGGTCAAGGACTCATTCATTGACGCTGAGCTTCAGCCGCATTTCTCCGACCTGCTCTATCGCGTGCGGCTGAAGCGCGGCGGCGCGGCTTATGTCTACGTGCTGTTTGAGCACAAGAGCGCGCCGGATGCGTGGGTCGGCTTTCAACTCTTCCGCTACGAGGCGCGGATTTGGGAGCAGGCGTTGCAGGAGAAAGTGAAGAAACTGCCGCCGATCTTTCCGTTGGTGCTCTATCACGGGCAAACGCGGTGGCGGGCGGCGCGCAACTTCGGGGCGTTGATCGAGTGGCGAGAGGCGCGGGCGCTGCGGCAGTACGTGCCGGAGTTCGAGTACCACTTGATTGATCTTTCGGCCTTCAGCGATGCGGAGATCAAGGGCGCGGTCTTCTTGCGGGTCGGGCTGTTGCTGCTCAAGTACATCTTCAGCCGTCGTCTGTGGTCGCAGTTGCCGTTGATTCTGGGTTTGTTGCCGGTGCCGGAAGAAAGTGCGTTAAAATACATGCAGACCGTCATGACCTACGTGGCCGCAGTGACCGGTCAGATGACGGAGAGCAGATACAAAGAGATCCTGGTCAAGGCATTTCCAGCAATGAAGGAGACGATCATGCAGTCTTTCAACGAGCGATGGATTAAGCAAGGAATCGAGCAAGGGATTCAACAAGGGATTGAGCAAGGACGGCAGGAAGGCAGCTTGACGATCACGCTGCGGCAACTCCAACGCCGATTCGGCGCGCTCGAGGCCGAGACAGAAACGCGCATCCGTGCGCTATCGTTCGAGCAAATCAAGCAACTCAGCGAAGCCCTGCTCGACTTCAACTCGCTGGACGATCTGGCGGCGTGGCTGCGGGCGCATGCTGACGAAGCGGCGTGAAGCTGAAACGGCGGCGATGAACAACACGATTTTTTCACTGCTCGATCAACAAACGGAGTTGCCGGAGACGGTGGCGCTGAAGAACGTTTTTCTGCACGTCACCAAAGCCTGCAATCTGCGCTGCGCCTACTGCTACTTCTCCGCCAGCCAACCGCTGCCTGACGAAATGACCACGGAAGAATTCACGCGCCTGTGGCCGGAGATGGTGGCGCTGCGTCCGCAGAAAGTGGTCTTCACTGGCGGCGAGCCGTTGCTGCGAGCGGACATTTTGGAATTGCTCGGCGGGTTGCGCGCGGCTGATGCGGAGCATCATGTCTTGCGCTGTCTGAACACGAACGGGCATCTGGTGACGCCGGAGTTGGCGCGGGCGCTCGTTGGATTGGCCGATGAGGTACGCGTAAGTCTGGACGCACTGCCGGAGCGCAATGATGCGTTGCGCGGCGAGGGGAATTTTGAGAAGGCGATGCGAGCGCTGGAATGCTATTACGCGGTCGGCTTCGAGCCGAAGGTGCTCGTCACGATTACGGCGATGAGTTTGCCGGATCTGGAAGAACTGCTCTGCCTGCTTATCGAAAAGAAAATCACGCGCATCAACCTCAACGGCTTTCGCCCCATCGGGCGGGGCGCCGGACATTGGGAATGGAGAGCGAGGCCGGAGGAGATCCGTCAGGCGGTGCGGCGGGCCTGGGAACGGTGCTATCCTGATCAACCCGCGCCGCCGGAGCCGCCACAACCGGAAGCGCAGTCGCACTGCGGCGTCGGATCATTTCTCAACATCATGCCGAACGGTGATGTCTTCCCGTGTCACGTGCTAACGGAGCGTGAGTTTCGTTGCGGTAATGTGCGGGAACAGAGCTTGTTGGAAATCTGCCGCAGTCACCGATTGCTCGGCCAGTTGCAGGGGCTCGATTTTCAAGCCTTGGCACGCGAAGACGAACGCGTGGCCGGGTTGATTCAACCGGGCACCTGTTTGGGAAATATTTATCGTCAGACCAAATCGCTACCTGTCTGGAGAAAGAATCTCCCAGTATTATGAGGGTACAGTTGATGAACTGAGCCCGCGCGATCCCCTCGACTTTCGCCAAATGCTCAACACCCTGGAGGGGTGAGACGCGCCAGGAGCATGCCGCCTGGCTTGGGCGCGAGCACCCGCTAAGGCGCGACGGCTGACCGCGTGCCGGTGCGCTCGCCCGAAGTCCATGCAGCGATGCGCGGGATGGCGCGAGGTTATGGGCTGGAGCTGCAAGCCTGGAAAGGCGTGCGTGGGCCGGAGATCCCTCAGCGGTCGGAGACGCGGGCCGAGGTTGGGCGCTTTCTTCGTGCTTACACCGATGCCCGCTTGACAGACGGCGAGACGCGGGCGCGCAACTCATCGCCGCTCTTCCGCGAGTTTCAAGAGCAGTTGGACCAAGCCCGCACGCCGCAAGAGGTCAACCGGGACTCAGCCGATCTGCTGCGGCGCAACTGGCAACCCGGCGAGCAGTGGCTGAAGCACCGCCAGGATCCAGAAGTTCATCCCCGGCCGGCGAACAAGCCGCTTTCGGGCAAGGAGCAGAAACTCTTGTTCGCAGGACGGGTGCCGTCGCACTACACCGCAGAGATGATCCGGCTGCGTCAGACCTGGGGCCTCTCGAAAGAGGAGCGGGCCAGGCGCGTGCTCGGCCTCCGTGAGGGCCGGATCGAGCCGTCGCCCGCACTGCGGATCATGCTGGCAGACCTCGAAAGCCGAAGGACGATCGGCCAGATGCGCCACTACAGCGCCCAGTTGGCAAAATACAACCACGAAATGGATCGCCCAGGGAAAAATGACTTGCGGGCGCTCAATGACCGGCTCGGCCCTGACGAACGTGACTACCACTACGAGCGGGTCAAGGAAAAGATGCAAGCCCTGGAGCGGACCAGGACGTTGGAACAGACGCGGCCGGGACGTGCCTTCAGTGCGCCACCAACAGACAGTGCGTCATTCAGGGAATACACCACCGCCGTCCGCAGGCATGAAGAGCGGCTGCTCGTGGAAACGGCGAGCCAGCAGCGAGAGGAGCAACAAGAGCGACTGGCCAGACAGGAACGAGAGCGATTGGTGCGAGAATGGGTGAAGGAAAGCCGGGAGGGAGCGGGGCTGCCATCAGGCACCAAGCAACAGGAGAGTCAAAAGGAATTGCCGACTAAGGGGGAGCGGCCGGAGCTAACACCTCAGCAAGCGCGCGCCGAACTCTCACCTGAGATGCGGCGGGAGGTTCGCATCACGGCGCAGCAGATGGCCTGGGCCGATCTCGCGCCGCCTGAGATTTACGAGACCGACCGCAGCCCGGCTGCCGCCGCTCTCGATCAGCAGTTCGTACACGCGATGGAACGCCTGCTCATTGATGGACGGCGCGCCGCTGACGCGAGGGAGGCTTTCATTACGGAGAAGGTCGGACTGGCCGCAAGACGGGCTCCGTGATGAGCGCGCTCGGGAAGCTTATCTCAAGAGCTTCAAGGAGTATCTCAGAAGCGTGGCGGGTGAAGCCGTGATGCGGGCCAAGCCGGACCAGGCCACAGTGCGTGCCGCACGGGAACTCTGGCGCACGGCCGTGCTTCAGCCCGAACGCGCCCTGGATCTTAAGAGCCTGCGCCTGGATGCTGACCGGGCGGTGCGTGAGCGCGAATTCGCCCTAGTCGGGGAACAAAGGATCGAGAGGCAAGTCCGCAAGGCGCCAGTTCGGGAGGAGTACCTGCCGGGACTAGACCGGGAGACGGCTAGCCGCATGTGGCACCTGGCAGGTGAGGCTCACCAGGCGGCCCGTCGGGCCCTATTGGCTGCGCGCGGCGAATCACTGCACGAAAGCCCGGCAGCTCGGAAGCAGTTTGTCGAGCAAACGCTCGCCCGACTTGCGCCTGAGGACGCGCGGCACTTTCAGGCCTTGACTGATTACTACCTCCGCACGCGTGAGGACTTCTATCGCGTCTTCCCGGAGATTGACCACCAGCGCCAGATGCTGGAGAGAGAACCCCAGCAAGTGTTGCCCGATCATACCCAGAGCCGGGACCGGGGACAGGAGGCAGCACGCGAGCGGATCGAAAGGGCCGCCCTAGAAATCTCTACTGCGCGCCCATGGGCGCCTGGCAACGATGGCCATCACACTCCGGAGCGGGCGCACGCAATGTTGGCTTCTGATTACTGCGCTCGCCAGTTTAGTAGGCTGGTCAGTGGCCAATAGGAAATCAGGCATCCGACAGCCAATCGCTATCAGACTCGCAAGCAGCAAATGACCAGGCTTCCCGGCCTTCGGTTGACCAGAACGTCGCCGTTTCACAGATTCATACTTTATGGCTACCTCAACACAACAACGCAACCGACGCCTGAAAACCGATGCCGCAGTAGCCGATCAGGGCCAGCTCCTCGCCAAATGTCGGGAAGCGTTCGCGGCCCATCTCGGCAGACCTCTCAATGAGGGACCTGCCTGATTTTGGCGAGAAGGGATTGCGGCTCCGGCGAGATCATCCTTTCATCCACAGCATAGTTGAGCATGACGCGCAACAGTTCCACCGGTCTATTAATCGCCTCGAGGCTCCGCTGTTTCCCCTTCGGGTTTGGGGTAAGCACCAGCCCACCCTCGACCTCCTCGATCTTGCTCCGCGTGGGGATTTTCGACAGCCATCCCTTGAACTGCTCGGCCTTCCCCTGCGTAATCTCGCTCAGCTTTACTGATCCGAAGTAAAGTGACAGTTGCTTTAGCCCTGAGTCAGGGGCGCTCAACCAGCGGCTGAAGTTGCCGATGTGGCGCGTGTTCTTGCCGAGCGCTGGCCAGCCACTTTTGATCTTCATCACCGCGGCATTTCCGCTGAGATTATCCACACGCCCCGGCCGAGCGCAACATATCCCGTCACCCTTCTACAGTTGCTTCCTCGGCGGCCCGGTGATATAAGCTCCGGTTGAAAAGAGCATCAACACTTCCTCAAAGGTGGGCAGGCATTTCCTGTCCACCGCTTTGTTCAACCTGCCAGCAGGCTCGCGTGGAAGGGCGCCTAGTAGGGGCGCAAGTAATAAAATGACCCTAGCGAACCACACGTGGCCCGCTAGGGTCATCTCTGCTCTCCTCGACACAACCGGCATCAAGAAGAGAATCTTCTCCCCTCACCCACCCCTATGATGTCTTCGCCTTTAAATCACACGCTTTAAGCTATGACTCACGATCCATACCCTGATGGACGAGGTGTGGAGGGCCAGGCCGCCCCGGCCCTCTATCTGGGGGATGATCATCCCTGACTTTCACGACCGCAACTAGAAGCAGCGGGCCGTGAAGATCGGGATGTCTAAGGTGGCAGCATCCGTGAGCGTCAACTTGTGGAGGTTGTGACCGCCGTTGAACGCGCCTGGATTGGTCGCCGCATGCGGGTTGAAGGTGATCTCGGCACCGGTGATCGCGTTATTCGCCGACCCGACCCAGAACTTCGCCCAGCCCGTGCGCCCTTGCGGGATGAACACCGAGAAACGCGGGGTCGTGCGCGGGATGGCGTCTGACAGGATGACCTTGCGCTGGCACCCGCTGAACGGGATGTTGAAGCTCAGACCGGTCTCGATGTCGTCGAACAAGACACCGAAGATCGTCCCGATGTTGCCGATGCCCGTGATCAAGCTGCCGCCGATGCGGTTCAGGACCAGCAAGGTGCTGTTGCCGTCAGCCACGCTGCCGATGCTGTCAGCCGCCAACACGCGCGGCAGGCGCCCGAAGTTGACACCGTTGAAGAGCAGCGTCGCCGTGTCGGCGGTCGCCGCACAGGTCACCGGGGTCGCCGCTACGGCCGAGACGGCCTCAGCGCCGAGGTTGGCCGCGTGCCCGCTGGCGAGCTTGACGAACTCGTCGCCGATCAGGAAGTTGAAGTTGATCGGGCAGCCCGTCACCGGGTCCGAAGCCACCGCCAGGACGAAGCC
>Ga0070707_100001296_pt1 | contig 24594 bp, 20 predicted proteins | sample KBSK5502metaG_FD_65468 | JGI IMG/M metagenome (GOLD analysis project Ga0070707, IMG submission 65468) | Corn, switchgrass and miscanthus rhizosphere microbial communities from Kellogg Biological Station, Michigan, USA - KBS K5-50-2 metaG | ecosystem: Host-associated > Plants > Roots >...
CCACCGCCACCACCGCCACCGCCACCACCGCCACCGCCACCGCCACCGCCACCGCCACCGCCGAACAAACCGCCGCCACCCCATAAACCGCCGCCGCCTCGGGATTCCTCACCCGATACGCGGCCTGGTCACGGCTACGGCGACAAGAACCACCACCACACAGGTCCTCCCGGACACCAGGGGCGGGGCTAGTCAGGTTTGCCTAGTCGCAGATTGCGAGCTGCGGGATCGGCCGCCGGCAGTCGCGACGAGCGCCCCGGCAACAAAGAAACCCGCGCGGGCACAGATGAGATCGGACTGGCGGCCGGCTTCGGCGATCAGCTCTGTTCGAGCAAGATCTCCGCTGAGGGGCTCTCGCTAGGGACGGGATTCGACCATCGCGGTGAAGGCATCCGCGACTGCAATGATCCTGGCGCCGGCCTTCGCTACGAGTCGTGCCGGAGGAGAGCTGAGCGGAGGCACCGGTTGCGGCGTGTCAGAGGCTTCAGGAGTTCTGGAAGCTTGGATGAACTGAGGTGGGATGGAGCGGGCTGTCGCACGAGCGCATCTTTCCCCTTCAGGGGATAGCTCCGAGGTTCCCCCTTCGGTTCCCGGTCAGGCGGCTGAGCGTCCACGCCGGCCGCGCCGGTCCCCGACGCGGCAGCCGGCAGCCTGGGTCCTCGTGCTCGTGGTCATCGCGCTTGTCCCGCTTCTCGTGGCCACTTGGACGTTCGGCCGCAGCTATCGCACCAGCGAGGTCGGGCAGGTCGATTCCCGCCTTACCGCAACGGCCGGTGGCCTCGTAAGCGAGCTTGGAGCGGCAGCGGACCGCACCTCACGTGTCGGGTTGTCGATGGCGCGTTCGCCCAGGCTGCAAAGAACGCTCCTCCACGGAGCCACCACGAGACGGGTGTCGCACTCACCGAACGGCGATGTGCACGTGCAGGCCGGTCCGGGCTCGCAGGCCAGCCCCGTGCCCCCGGCATCGGTCTCGCGAACGGCACTCGTTCAAGCAGGTCATCACATCATCGGCCACGTCACGGCCTGGGTGGCGGTAACCGACCTCTTGCGGCGCCTCTCCGCGAAGACGGGACTGGAAGCGGCAGCTCTCGTCGACGGGCGGGTTGTCGGGGGCCTGTTGCAGGGTTCCGCGATTACTGCACCAGCGGCTACTCCGGCGGCGGTGCTCGTGGGCGGCAACCGCTACCGGGTTCTACGTCAGCCGCTTGGTCGCGGCGTGTCAGCAGTCCTGATCGTTCCCTACTCGAAGATCGAGAGCTCCGTCTTTCACCGCGAGTTGCCCACGGTCGCCGCCGGAGCAGTGACTCTCCTTGCCCTTGCCGTCCTTGCCGCCCTGGTAGTACCGCGGCTCACCGCACTACGCGCCGGGGAAGACCCAGGTGACTGGCGTAGGCCAGTGGCGCTGGTCGGAGACGTTGCTGTAGCCGCGCACGACCCGGACGCGCTGCTGCCGGTGATTCTCGAGACGGCATTGGTTGCAACCGACGCCGACGGCGGTGCGGTCGTATGGGAGGGCAACGAGATCGCATCCCTCGGCGACACCAGCACGCCAACACGCGTCCTCTCCCTTCCGCTGGGCGACGAGCGTCACCCGGAGGCCGGCCAACTGCTCCTTTACCGCCGCCGGAACGATTTTTCGGAACGAGATCAGGAGCTCGCCAGGTCACTCGTAGCTCAAGGGCGGATCGCGCTCGAAAACGCGCGTCTGCACAACCTCGTCCGGCGACAGGCCCAGACCGACGAACTCACCGACCTCGCAAACAGACGCCGATTCATGACCGCGCTCGAGCAGGAAATAGCCCGCACCAGTCGCTTCGGCACCCCGCTGTCACTCGTGCTCTTCGACCTCGATCGCTTCAAGCGGGTCAACGACCGCTGCGGTCACCAGGTCGGGGACCTCGTCCTGCGCAGGACGGCGGACGCGGTTCGCATGCGCATTCGCGAAACCGACCTGGCGGCTCGCATCGGCGGCGAGGAGTTCGCGATCCTGCTGCCCGGGAGCGACGCTGCGGGCGCCGTGACGTTCGCTAACAATCTTCGCCTCGACATCCGACGTGAGGTCGCGGTCGAGGGCGTGCGCTGGCCAACCACAGCGAGCTTCGGTGTCGCCCAGTTCCGCGAGGGGATGTCGATCGAAACGTTGGTCGGAGCCGCCGACCGCGCTCTCTACCAGGCCAAAGCCGAAGGCAGGAACAGGGTGTGCACAGCCGAAGCCGGTGACGCCGGCGGCCCCCGTCCCTAGGGGCTGAGCGTCAGATCGAGCGACCCCAGTGCGCCGGTCCCAGCGCGCCGATCTGCGGCATCCCTGCCCGTTCTGTCACGATGAGCACCGTGCGCCTGGACGAAGAGAAACTCGAGGCACTTCGGAGTTGGGGCGCGAGCCTTCGGCAGGCAGGCGGCGAGAAGTACGCCGCTGTCGGTCGCGCGATTCTGATGCTCGTCGACGAGATCGACCGGTTGCACGTCGAGCTTCGGCACGCGCGCCTAGAGCCCGGCGGAGAAACCCCTGCCGACACCGACGGGCCCGCCGTGGACGAGGAGGAGCCGGTTGCGTTGAGCCTTCAGGCGCGGCTACAGCGGGTGCTTCGGCGCGGCGAGGCCGACCCCGCGGGTCGGTCGCTGTCTGATGCGGAGGAGGACGGGACGTCGTCGGCAGAAGCTTGGATCGCCGCGCTGCGGCGTGAGGAGTGAGAACTTCGCCTGACGCTCGCGTGCAGCTGGACGGCGATGACCTTCAGCTACCCGAAGGGGTGCGGCGGCTAGCGCTGTATCCATTCGGCGAGCTGTTCCGCAAGCCAGCCTGAACCCCTCCGAGGGCTCACATCCGGATCGTCGATAGGAAGCCCAACCCAAGCCAAAGCGGCGTGGACCCGCGGAGAACTCCGCCGCGCTCGCCGACGCGACTGGTAGAACGCCGGGATCGAAAAAACCGTGTAAAGCGTGCGGCACGCGTGCCGCGGATTCCCTCGTCCGAGTGAATAGTGCCGCGGAGCACGTGTCGAAAGCCTGGTTAGTCATCCAATACGGGTGCCGCTCGGGTCAGGCCCGTACAGGGAGGTTTGGAATGAAGATCAGGAAGCCGACTTCGGCAGGCGCCGGACTGGCAGCGGTCCTGCTTGTCACCTCGCTCGCGCTCGTCCCCGCCGCATTCGCCGGCAAGGGCAGCGGCGGCCCTGCGCCGAGCGGCACGTCCAGCATCAGCCAACCGGTCATGGTCACCGACCGCAACGGGAACGGTCTGCCGAACTGGGGAGACACAGTCACGTTCAACATCTCGACGACAGCTACGGCGCAACCCTATGTCCACTTGATGTGCTCGGGGAACGGCATCGGATACGACAGCTGGAAGGGCGTCTTCGCCGGATCTCTCGACACGAACTGGAACTTCGTGCTCAGCTCCGGAGGATGGACCAGTGGAGCCGCCGACTGCACCGCATCGCTCGGCATGTACACGAGGCACGGCTTCAAGCCGCTCGCGTCCACGAGCTTCCACGTCGACGCATAGGCACTCGTCCGCGCGCCGCGGGCGACTGACCTCGGAAGGGCGGCCAGACGGCCGCCCTTCCTCTTTTCGGGGTACACACCATCAGGGATCGTCGGATGCGGTGCTCGTGACGATTCTCACTCAACACGTTTCGTTCGGACCTGTTCGGAGCCGCACCGAAAGGAGATCTCCCGTGTTGAGCAAGATCGCATTCGCGCTGGTAGCCGTCTCCGCACTCGTGTTCGCGGGTGCAGGATTCGCCGCCAAACCCTCGGGATCGTCGTCCATTACCGGGCCGTACCTCGTCACGGCATCCCCGACCGGGTCCCCTGTCGTGGCCGCCTCGACAACCACGCCGCACTTCGGCGACACGGTTACGTTCGACATCTCCACCCAGGCGGGGAACCCGTTCGTGAACCTCAACTGCCACGGGAACGGCATCGGGTATAACAGCTGGGCGGCCTTCTGGCCTACCGCCGGGGGCTTCGTCCTCTCGTCCCCGGCCTGGACGAGCGGAGCGGCCGACTGCACGGCGAACCTCGTCATGTACGTGAACAGCACCAGGTACAAGGTGCTCGCGTCGACCAGCTTCCACGTGGACGCGTAACCGAGGGGTCGAGCAGCTCTTCCCAAGGAAGACAGAGGCCCCGGCTTTCGCCGGGGCCTCTGTCAGTCGAGAGCGATTGCTCCTTTCCGCTAGCCGTCGTTGTGCGTGATGGTCGCCGACTCGCAGCGATCAGGCGGGTTGGTCAAGCCCTGGTCGCTGACGAAGTGGATCAGCCAGAAGTAGCTGTTAGTGGCGTTCGTGTCGGGACCCCCGACGGCTCCGGTGGTCGGATTGTGACCAACGTAGAACGAGGTGTTGTCGGTGACGAACGTGGCGGAGTTCGTCGAGGTCGTGACCGCCTTGCTGAGGTCCTGGAACTTCTGCACCGCGGTCCCAGCACCACAGTCGGCGAGCGTCCCCGTGAACGCGCCGTAGTAGAGCGTGACGGTGATCGTCCCGCTCGCCTTCGTCCCCGCCGTCGAGCCGATGGTGATCCGGTCGTTCGGCAGCCACCCCTGCACCGACGAGCTGGTGGCCGAACCGATGACCGTGACCTGCTCGCCGTTGGCACCGGTTGTGTCGCAGGTCACCTGATTGGTTGGGGCGGTCGTGTTCGGCGAGGCCACGGTGCCGCCCGCGGTCGGGTCGTAGGACGCGGCGAACTCGTATGTGCCGACACCGGTGGACGCGGTCGGCGTGAAGCTCACCGGCCCGTACGACGCGTTATCGCCGCTCACAGTCACCGACGACGGCGTCGGGGCGCCGGCGATCAGGGTCGATGCCGAGCAGTCGGCAGCGCCGCCGGCCCCTGGACCGTGGACCGTCCAGGTGATGCTGCTGTCCGCCGGGCTGGTGGTGCCGTTGATCGACGGATACGTCGTATTGAGCCCGTCGTTGTTGGGGTTGTTGGCCGTCCCGGTGAGCGACGCCGTGTCTTTGAGCGTGTCCCCGATGACGCATGGGTCGGCCGTGGCATTCGTGCTATCCACACAGGTCGCCGACGTTGACAGCGTCGGCGTCCTCGGAGTGACGGTGAAGCACTCATTTGTCCCATCGTCGTCCTGGGCTTTGACGCCCGCTGCCTTCGACGCATTGTTTGGCTCGAAGTGGGCGTGCCAGCAGTACTGTCCTGACCCCGCAGCGGACGTCAGGGTTGCCGTCGAGTTTCCCGTGATCCCCGAATCGGCGGTGCTGTAGCTCTTCGCGGTGTCGGCGGAGGTCCCGCCATCGGTGTTGCTCACGGTCTCGCTGGCTACGTTGACGCCGTTGCTGTCGCACGAGATCACGTCCGGGCCGCACAGGTACCAGGTGAGGGTTCCGCCCCAGCTGGGAGTCCCCGTGATGGTCAGCGTGGCCGAGTCGGTGCCCGAGGAGATCGTGCCGTCCGTGCCGATTTGCTGGGAGGACGATCCGAAGTTCTGCTGTGTCGTCAGCGACCCGCCGCAGCCCCCGAGCTGATTGAGGGTGTAGTCGAACAGCGTGGCCGTCGGACTCGCCGAGGATCGCGTGTCGGGAACGATGGTGTTGAAGCACGAGGGCGTGGTCCCCCCATGGCCCTGGAACGCCTGGGTGATGTCGATCCCGCCTTCGAAGAAGTCGGGGGACACGACCGTGTTGCCCACGCTCGAGCCGTTCGCGGTCAGCCAATTGGTGGTGACGCTCTGATTCCAGGGCAGCGTGCACGGCGGCGTGGTCGCCGGAGGCTTGCCGTGTCCAATTGTGCAAAAGGCGTTGGTGGTCGCGCAGAGCGCGTCTCCGCCGCCGGCGGTCTTGCAGTCGGCGCCGGTCGCGATCGGCAGATTGTTGCAGCCATGTGTGCCGGCCACCACGACCGCGGGGTTGAAGTTGTCGTTGGAGTCGATGCAGCCGCCGTCACCATAGAAGGGGGACGTGGGGTCGGTGGACGCCGCCCACCGGAAGGCCTTGGCGGTGCTCACGCCGCCGCCGGAGGTCTGCTCGGCTACGACCAGCGTGTCGCCGTCCAGGTGTCCACCCGTGAAGTTGAAATGGCCGGTCGGCGCCGTGCAGCTCGCGCCGCTCTGCAGGAACCAGACGCCGACGTCGTTGGTGCCGTTGCTGACGTTCCTCTCCACCCCGAAGTAGAAGATCTTGTCGCCGTTCGCCGGGTTGGTGTACTGCGCGACGTAGGCGTTCGTGATGTCGATCTTGCTGTTGACGTTGTTGTCGTGGTTGCACTGCCACCCGCCGTTGCCGACACCCAGGGTGTCCTTGCTGCCCGTGGCGTAGGTCGTGTCGTCACCGGTACAGAAATTCGTCGACAACGAGTCGAGGCCTGTCCCGCTCGTGGTCGGACAAGTTGCGTTCGACTCGAAGTCCCGCGTGAAGGCGGCGTCATCGAAGGTCTTTCCGCTGCCCACGTTCGCCGAGTTGTTCGAGACCGTCTGCGTACCCACCAATGCCGGCGGCACGGGAGCATTGTTCGTCACGTTGAAGATGTTGTTCCAGTCGAATCCGACTCCGGCATTGGGAGTAGGCGCGCTCCACGGCGTACTCGTGGTGTCGCCGTCGAGCTGGAACTGCAGGTCGTGGACGGCGAGCGCGCTCGGGATAAAGACCACCGCGATCGCGATCGCTGCGAAACTTGTACACAGGAAGAGCCAGCGTCTACGCCGGCTTCCTGTCGGCCCTATCACTTTCCTAGCCAATTTGTTGCCTCCCATCCCCCCTGGTAGGCGGCGAGCCGCTATATCGCTCGACTCGAACGCCATCCACAGCCGCCTGTGGACAACATCAGGGTCTCGCGGACTGCCGCCGACTACAAGGGATGGGAGGCAGGAAGGCGCTTGTGCTTCGCAGCGCTCCTTCGGGGACCGATTCAGTACGAGTTCAGCCGTTCGAGGCTTCGTGGAAGAACGCGACCGCCTCGCGGCGGTCGGCGACGCCGAGCTTCTGCACGACCGCCGAGATGTGCGCGCGTACGCCGCTCGGCTTGAGTTGCAGCCGCTTTGCGATGTCGCGTGTCGAGAGTCCTTCTGCAAGACCGGCGAGTACGTCCCACTCTCGGCTCGTGAGGCGCGGTCCGAGTTCCGTTCCTACTTCGGTCGTGCGGAAGCGAGGGTCGCTGGAATGGAATTGCATGACCATGCGAGCGACCAGCTCGGGCGGAATTGCCGCCTTGCCTTCGGCGACCTCGCGCAGCGCCTCCGGCAGGTTCTCGAAGTCGATGTCCTTGACGAGATAGCTCACCGCGCCCGACCGCAGCGCGCGGAAGAGGTCCCCGTCCTCGTCGGAGACGGTGAGCATCACGATCTTCGTCGTGGGCAGGCGGGCGGCGATCTCCCAGGCCGCCGCGACCCCGCCGCCCGGCATGCGGACATCGAGCAGGCAGATGTCGGGTTTCGTCTCGAGTGCCTGCTGCACTGCGCGGGGTGCGTCGGACGCTTCCGCGCACACGACCAGGCCGCCGTCCGTCAGCGCCCTGCGAACGTCTTCGCGCGTCGGCGCATGGTCGTCGGCGATGAGCACGCGTAACGCTTCCACCTGCTGCGCTGCGATGTGCGCCACGAAGCTCATAGCTCGGGCCCCACCGTTTCGAGCGCAGCCTGCACCGCGCGGGGGCGATACGCGAGACCGAGGCTCGCCACGCGCATGAGTGCAGTCGTCGCGCCGGCAGAACCGAGCGCGCAACCAACCGCATGCCTCAGCGGGCGCAGCACGACACCTCACCTTCTCTTACTGCCAGCTCCGGGGACCAGTCTTTTGGGCTGGACCGCACTCCCGGTTCGGCTACGAGTGCATAGCGCCGGACTGCAGGAGGGCCATTTCCAGCCGATCGGCCGACGAATACAGGCTGCGTGCGGGCGACTTTGAGGAGGTGACGATCCGTGCACCTCGCCGGCTGCTCGAGAACCAGTTCGTCCGCTTCTGCGCGGTCGGCGCCTCGGGCTACGCGATCAACCTCGCCGTCTATGCGGCGTTGCTCGTGGCCGGTCTGCACTATCTCACCGCAGCGGCGATCGCCTTCGTCGTAGCCGCCGCCAACAACTATCTCTGGAATCGCACGTGGACGTTCCGCACCTCCAACGCGCCCGTCCTCGGTCAGGGCGCGCGGGCCCTTCTCGTCTCGGCGCTGTCGCTCGGGGCGAACCAGCTGTTCCTGGCCGTGCTCGTCGCTGCCGGTGCCGGGCATCTCGCCGCTCAGGCCGTCGCGGTCGCCCTCGCCACGCCGTTCAGCTTCGCAGCGAACAAGCTCTGGGCATTTGCCGCAGAGCCGTCCGCCGGCGAGCTGCAAACAGTCGTGGTACGGGCACACCGACGCGACTCATGACGCTTCGCCCTGCAGAGGCGGATTCAGCGCCAAGACCGCGAAGTACGGAGATTCGCCGTGGACATCCACCAACTCGCACCGGACGAGCCGCTTTCGCCCGAGCTCGTGCTCGTCTTGTCGCCTGAACTACGCGCCCAGGCCCTCGCTCGCCTCGGCCCGCCGGCGTGGCCGACGCCGCGACGGCGTGCTGCCGAACCCCCGGCGCCTGCCGTCCAGGCGCCGTACGCACCCTCGCTGGCCGCACTACTCGTCGCACGCGTCGGACAGCTCGTGCTGATCTTCATCGCGGTAACGATCCTGGTCCTCGCGATGTCACTCGTCGCGAACGCGATGCGATGAGACCCGGCACTCCAGCAGGGCCAATCGATAGGGCGGCCGCCCCTGGTCGTTCGGGCCGGTCGGAATCTCGCGTCCAGCGCTACAGAAGAGAGGTATGGAAGCCCGCCTGACTCTGCGGCGCCTCCTTGCGGGCGCGGCCGCGCTCGTGGCCCTCGTCGCGGTGACGAGCGGCTGCGGCGGCGGAGCCGACGCGCGGGCCGCGGCGGCTACCGACCCGACGCTCGTCACGTACTCGAACTCCCTGCTCAGCTTCAGCCACCCGGCAGCGTGGAAGGCATATCCGTTCCGCTGGGCCGGCGAGCTGCACTACCGCCCGATCGTCTACCTGAGCACGCAGCCCCTCCAGGATCCCTGCTCGATCAAGGGGAACACCACGTCGTGCGGTTTCCCTGTCAAGCAGCTCAAGCCGGGCGGCGTTCTCGTCACCTGGAACGCAAGCAATCCGCCCGCCATGGAGCTCGGGCCCGGATCGCGGATCCACGTCGACGGCCGCCCGGCCGGACGCGTCGACACCACGGGTGGTCTATGCCGCAGCATTGGCGGCGACCGGACGATCGACGTCCTGATCGCGAGCACGCCTTTGCCCTCGACGCCCACGGAGTTCACCGCGTGCCTCCGCGGGCCGGGGCTGGCACGGGAAGAGAAGAGCGTCGACGCGCTCCTCGCCTCGACGAAATTCGCCTCGTAACAGCCCGCGGGCCTCTAGAACGAAGGTCCTGCTCGTACTAGACCTTGATCGGGACTGGAATGGCGCGATGTTGTCGAAACCGTAGGCAGACGCGGACATATGCACGGCATCCACAGACCGTGATGTCTCCTCGGGCCCGGCGGGTCAGGACGTGTCACATGAACTCGATGCCGTGCATGGCCCGCGCTTCTGCGCGGAACGGCTCTAGGTCCCGTCGAACCAACGGTAGATCGGCAGCTCCTCACGCCCCTCGTCCGCCGCGGTCTCGGATACGAGCGCGGGCTCCTCGGGCCCCGGCTCCGCCTCAGCAGCGGCCTGGCGTCCGAGTTCGGCCTCCGCAGCGAGGCGTGCTTCCTCAGTCTCCGCCGCGAGGCGGGCCTGCTCCTCTTCGGCAGCCTTGCGCTCACGCTCGGCTTGGGCCGCGAGGCGTGTCTCCTCTGCCTCGGCAGCCAGGCGAGCCCGCTCCTCTGCCTCTGCACGACGACGAGCTTCCTCCTCGGCTTCCGCTGCGCGACGCGCGTCCTCCTCGGCAACCAGGCGAGCTCGCTCCTCGGCAGCCTTACGCTCGCGCTCAGCCTCCGCAGCGAGGCGCGCCCGCTCCTCCGCCTCTGCACGACGACGAGCTTCTTCCTCGGCTTCCGCTGCGCGACGCGCGTCCTCCTCGGCAACCAGGCGAGCTCGCTCCTCGGCAGCCTTACGCTCGCGCTCAGCCTCCGCAGCGAGGCGCGCCTGCTCCTCGGCCTCCGCGACAAGACGAGCCTGCTCCTCCGCTTCCGCACGACGACGGGCTTCCTCCTCCGCCTCTGCCGCGCGACGTGCGTCATCCTCGGCGGCACGGCGTGCGCGCTCGTCAGCAGCCTTGCGTTCGCCCTCCGCAGCGAGGCGAGCCTGCTCCTCGGCAGCCGATCGTTCGAGCTCTGCCTGCGCGTCGCGGCGTGCCTGCTCCTCAGCCCCGGTCGCGGCGGCCGCGGCGGCGAGCTCCTCGCGCCTCTGGGCCTCCTCCGCGTCGATGGTGTAGCGCTCGGCGAGAGCCTTCCGCCCCTCTGGAAGCTGCTGAATCCGCTCCGCCGATCGTCGTTTCCACACCGTCATCCAGCACTGAATTATCACCTAGAACGCTGAAGACGGGAACCCCGGAGTGGGTGGATCTGACTATGCGATTGGGGACTGGATTGTGTGTCAGCCGGTCGGTGCTGCTGCCGGCTCTGACGCGGGGTCGGTGCTCTTCTGGCGGGTCGTCCAGGAGTAGTGGGCGAGACGGCCGGAGAGGGCGAGCAAGATGATCGCGTTCACCGGGTGGAACATGCCGAGCCCCCAGTGCTTGTAGCCCGCCGCGGCAAGAATCGCCTGAAAGAACGCAAGTACCGCAAGCACGATCCACGCGATGAGCAGGCGGCGAGCCGGCCAGGCGAGAAGGACGAGGATCAGCATCAGACCGGCCCCGAAGTCCGACAGGATCCAACCCAGACCACGATGCGCATCCAGCGACTTCGCATTGTCGATCGTCGCGCCATGCTTCATGGCGAACAGCCCGTAGCCGACCAGGAAGAACTGGACGACCACGCCGATGAAGAAGAGCGTCGTCACGTATCGCAACGCCACCCACGCTCCGCGCCGCACTGCCGCCATCGTCTGACTCCTTTGCCCTCGGTTACCGACCGGCGGAGGCTACAACGCCGAAGGTCGCAAAACTAGGCTCCGGCCATGGCGGACGCGATCGTCGTCGGCGCAGGCCCGAACGGGCTCGCCGCGGCAATCGTGCTGGCACGGGCGGGGCTCGAGGTTCGGGTCCTCGAGGCGGCGGACACCGTCGGCGGAGGCGCGCGCTCGGCCGAGCTCACGCTGCCGGGATTCGTCCACGACGTCTGCTCGGCGATCCACCCGCTAGGGGTCGCGTCGCCGTTCTTTCGCACGCTGCCGCTCGGGGACCACGGCGTGGAGTGGATCGAGCCGCCCGCGGCCCTGGCGCATCCGTTCGACGACGGGACCGCGGTTCTGCTCGAGCGCTCGCCAGACGCCGCGGCTCCCGGGCTGGGCGAGGACGAGGGCCGATGGCGGCGGATCTTCGCACCGCTCTCCGCCGACGTCGAGCCGCTGTTCGAGGATTTGCTCGGCCCGCTGCATCTCCCGGCGCATCCGCTCGCGCTGGCCCGCTTCAGCGCACTGGCGGCCCCGCCGGCAACGTTGCTCGCGCGGCTCTCCTTTCGCGGGACGAAGGCGCGCGGCGTCTTCGCGGGACTCGCCGCCCACTCGATGCTCAGGCTCGACCGCCCCCCGAGCGCAGCCTTCGGTCTCACGCTGGGACTGCTCGCGCATGCGGTGGGCTGGCCGCTCCCTAAGGGCGGATCGCAGCGGGTTTCCGATGCGCTCGCCTCGTATCTGCGCTCGCTCGGCGGCGAGATCGAGACCGGCCACAGGGTCGAGTCGCTCGCCGAGCTCGGCGAGACGCGTCCGGTGCTCCTCGATCTGACGCCACGCGGCCTGCTGGAGCTGGCCGGCGGCCGCCTCCCCACTCGGTACCGCCGCCGACTGGAGCGCTACTGCTACGGGCCCGGCGTGTTCAAGCTCGACTGGGCACTCGACGGTCCGATCCCCTGGCGCGCCGACGAGTGTGCTCGCGCGGCGACCGTCCACCTCGGAGCCACGCTCGAGGAGATCGCGGCGTCCGAGGCAGCACCTGGGCGCGGCGAGATAGCCGAGCGGCCGTACGTGCTCCTCGCCCAGCAGAGCCTCTTCGATCCCACGCGCGCGCCGGCCGGGCGGCACACCGCCTGGGCGTACTGCCACGTCCCCAACGGCTCGACCGTCGACATGACGGAACGGATCGAAGCGCAGATCGAGCGCTTCGCACCCGGCTTCCGGGACCGGATCCTTGCGCGCTCGGCGCTCGGTCCAGCGGACATCGAGCGCTACAACGCGAACTACGTCGGCGGCGACATCAACGCGGGTGCGGCGACCCTCTCGCAGCTCTTCACGCGGCCCGTCGCCCGGCTCTCGCCGTACACGACCCCGCTACCGGGCGTCTTCCTCTGCTCGGCATCCACGCCGCCCGGCGGCGGAGTGCACGGGATGTGCGGCTACCACGCCGCCCGCGCGGCGCTGCGTCAGGTTTCGGGCGACTCGAACACAAACTGAGCGGGTGTCTCGAGCGGATCCGCGGCCTCGCGCGCGATCGTCGTCCGGAGCGGCTTCTCCTGCAGGAACCACGAGAGGACGAACGGCACCAGCGACAGCACCATCCCGAAGAGGAAGACACCGCTGAGCGAGTGCGCGAACGCGTGCAGCACGACGTCGTGCACCCTCGGTGGCAACTGGTCGACCTGCGTCGGATTCAACTGCACGCCGCTGCCGAGATGCGCGGTGACGGCCCGCGGCAGTCCGGCCAGCTGGTTCGCGAGACGCGTGGCGAAGATCGTCCCGAAGAGCGCGACACCGAAGGCGCCGCCCATGCTGCGGAAGAACGTGGCGGACGAGGTGGCGACGCCGATGTTTTCGGGCCGCGCGTCGTTCTGGACGACGAGAACGAGCACCTGCATGACGAGGCCGAGACCGATGCCGACGACGGCTATGTACGCGGAGGCGACCCATGTCGGCGTGTGCACGCCGAGCAGCGAGAGAAGGAACATGCCGACCACGAGCACGGCAGTGCCCGCGATCGGGAACGGCCGGTAGCGGCCGATGCGGCTAATGGCGCGACCGGAGAGGATCGCGGCGATCAACAACCCGGCCATCAGCGAGATCATCAGTAGGCCCGAGACCGTGGGGGTCACGCCGTACACGATCTGCAGGAAGAGCGGGATGAAGATGATCGCGCCGAACATCGCCATCCCGATCGTGAAGCCCATCGCGTTTGCGACGCTGAAGATGCGCGAGCGGAAGAGCCAGAGCGGCAGGATCGGCTCGGCCGCCCGGCGCTCCTGCCAGACGAAGGCCACGAGCAGCGCCACTCCTACGATCCCGAGACCGATGATCTCGCGTGAGCCCCACGCGTACTGGGTGCCGCCCCAGGTGGCGAGCAGGATCAGCGCTCCGACGCCGCCGCTGAGCAGGGCGGCGCCGAGGTAGTCGATGCGGTGCTTCCTGTGCGGCGTGTGCAAATGGAGGCGCGTGCTCACGATCACCACCGCGACGATGCCGATCGGCACGTTCACGTAGAAGATCCAACGCCAGTCGATGCTCGTGAGGAAGCCGCCTAGCAGCGGGCCGGCCACCGACGCGATTGCGAAGACGGAGCCGATCAGGCCCATGTAGCGGCCCCGGTCGCGCGGCGGGACGATGTCGGCGATGATGGCCTGCGCGCCAACCATGAGACCGCCGGCTCCGATCCCCTGCAGCGCACGGAATCCGATCAGCTCGCCCATGTTCTGCGAGAGGCCGGCGAGCATCGAGCCCGCGAGGAAGATCAGGATCGCAACGAGGAAGACGGGCTTGCGCCCGTACATGTCGCCGAGCTTGCCGTAGATCGGGGTCGAGATCGTCGACGCAAGCAGGTACGACGTGACGACCCAAGAGAGGTGGTCTAGCCCGCCGAGGTCGCCGACGATGGTCGGTAGCGCCGTGGAGACGATCGTCTGGTCGAGCGCGGCGAGGAACATGCCGAGCATCAAGGCGATGAACACGGTGCGCAGCGCTTTGCCGGTCAGCGTCCCGTCGTCCTGGGCGTTCACGCTTTGACAGTACCCACGCGCTGCCGGGATACATCGACCCTCCCTTAACCGATCGGGGGTTGTGCTCGAACGCCGGCTGGCCTAGGTTTCCGGTCCTGTTGTTGTCGTCCTACAAGGAGGCATGATGAGGAGGCGCTATCTCTGCGGCGCTCTCGTGGGGGTCCTCGCCATTGCAGCTGCGCTCTCGGCAACCGCCGGGGGAGCGACCCCGAGCTTGCGGTACGGCCCGATCCACAAGATCACGAATTCGACCAGCACGAACTGGTCCGGCTACGCCGTGACGGGCGGCCGGTACACCAGCGTTTCGTCCTCGTGGGTACAGCCCGCCGCGAGCTGCTCGGGCACGGCGTACTCGAGCTTCTGGGTCGGGCTCGACGGTGACACGTCGAACACGGTCGAACAGACCGGCACCGATGCCGACTGCTCGGGCTCGACGCCGGTGTACTACGCCTGGTACGAGATGTATCCGAAGTTCCCGGTCAACTACAACAACACGGTCAAGGCCGGAGACCACATGTCGGCGTCCGTGACGACGAACGGCTCAGGCTCGTTCACGCTCACGATCTCCGACAGCACCCAGGGCTGGAGCAGGACGGTGAACGCAAGGCTGAAGTCGGCCAAGCTGGCGTCGGCGGAGGTCATCGCCGAGGCGCCGTCCAGTAGCGGCGGTGTCCTGCCGCTCGCGAACTTCGGCACGGTGGGCTTCACGAGCGCGACCGTGAACAACGCCGTGCTCACCAGCAGCACCCCGGGCCTCGACGCAATCACCATGAAGTCGGGCACGACGGTGAAGGCTCAGCCGAGCTCCATGAACAACGGCTCCTTCTCCGTCGCCTGGAAACACTCCTAGGCACGGTGCGTGGAGGATCCGCCCGCGCGGCGGATCCTCCGCGCCCATTCGAGTACTGAGACCTTCGGCGAGTGCAAGCAGCCGCTTCGGTGGCTTGTGTCCGGCCGCCCGGGTCACTAGCTTCCGAGCCTCCTGTCGTCCTACAAGGAGATCTCGATGAGAAGGCGCTACCTCTGCGGCGCCCTCGTGGCGGTCCTCGCCACGGCCGCGGCCCTCTCGGCGGCCGCGAGTCAGGCCGCCATCCATTCGACCATGAAGCCGGTCAAGCCGTCCGTGATGCGTGTGTTCAAGGGCAAGGGGAGCAATCCGTCTCGGCCCAGGAGGACGAACAACTTGTCGTATCGCGGAGGCGTGGGCGGGATCGGCATCGAGACCGCGCCGCAGGTCTACCTCGTCCTCTGGGGCTCGCAATGGACCGGGAACGACCCATCAGGCGAGTCGAACCTCCTACAGAGCTTCTTCGCCGCGGTGGGCGGGAGCCCGTGGGTGCACAGCGTCACCCAGTACTGCCAGGGAGTCGCGCCCGGAACGACGACCTGCCCAGCCGGTTCGACGTTCGCCGGGGGTGGCGTGACGTTCGCCCCGTCACAGGTCTGGGCCGACAACGGCTCAGCCGCTCCGTCTCACCCGACCCAGACGCAGCTCGCCAATGAGGCGATCAACGCTGCGAATCACTTCGGGAACACGACGGCAGCGAGCAACAAGACGGTGCAGTACGTGATCGCGACCTCGACGGGCCACAGTGCATCCGGGTTCGGGACGAGCTACTGCGCGTGGCACAGCTCGACCTCGTCCGTGGACGGCAACATCGCCTACACGAACCTGCCGTACATCACTGATGCGGGTGCGGCGTGCGGGGCGAACTTCAACAACCTCGGCCCGTACGCCGGCATCACGATCGTCGAAGGGCACGAGATGGCCGAGACGATCACCGACCAGTTCCCGAACGGGGGCTGGCTCGACGGCAGCGGCGAGGAGAACGGCGACAAGTGCGCCTGGAGCCCGGCGACCTCCAGCCAGCCGATGGGACAGAGCTCCTTCCCGGTGCAGCCGCTCTGGAGCAACGCTTCGAGCAGCTGCGTCCTCTCTTACTGAACGAACGCTCGGGCGCCGGCCTCACCGTCGGCGCCCGACGACATCGACTCAGGTGCGTAAAGTTGTCTCGTGGACGTGACCGCGAACCGCGCAGCTGACACCACTGCGCGCGGAACCAGCCAGAAGATCGCGCGGCTGCTCCAGGAGATCGATGCGCTGATCGCCGACGACGAGGCGGCTGACAGGCAGATAACCGGCGGCTGGCGAACCTTCGGGGACATCCTCGATGCGGCACACGTGCACACCTGGGACGCATACAGCGTCGACCTCTCGACCGACGCCGAGAGCTTCCGGCAACTCTCGCACCGGCAACAGGAGGCCGTGAAGCGGGTCTTCGGGACGATCTTCCGCGCAGAGTCCGTCGTCGACGACTGGATGGACCGAATCGTCGCTGCGCTGCCGCGGGAGCCGGAGTACGAGTCGATGCGGGCCGCGCTCATCACGCAGGAACACGACGAGCGCATGCACCGCGGCAGTCTCCTCCGGGTCGCTACCGAGGTGCTCGGCATCCTTGCCTCGGACGCCGACCGGGTGGCGAAGAAGTACAACAACTTCGTCGCCGAGTTCCTTTTCGACCGATTCGAGGACGAGATGCGGACGCTGCTGCGGCCGAACCGCCCCATCGAGGATGTCTACACGGCGATCTTCGTCTACGGCGTGCTCAGCGAGGACGTCATCGCGAACAGCGACGTCGTGATCCGCCGGGCGAAGGGCAACGCGCTCTATGACGTCTACGACCTGCCGGGGATGAAAGAGGGGCAGACGAACGTCCGCCGCGACGAGGGCCGCCACGTCCGCATCGCAGTCCTCGCAACTCACCGCTTCCTCGACGAGTTCGAGAACGCCGCCGAGCGGCTGCTTGCTACCGGCAGCTACTACATGGACCTCGCCGACCGGATGGTGCGGCGCGCCAAGGCGTCGCACGGCCTCATCGATGCGCACCTGGCCGAGTCCTACGGGCCTGGCGTCGATTCCCTCTACTACTACGTGATGGTCATGAAGCGACTCGCGGTTCGGCTCGACGAGCTCGGGCTACGCGAGGGTGTACTCGAGGTGAAGAGCCGCGTGGACGCTTCGATCGCGGAGCTGAGCGGCGAGGATGGCGAGCCGATTCTCGAGACGCCGAACCGGTTCCTGCGGCTCGTCGGGCCGAAGGTGCTACGCCTCGCCGGCGCCTCCCGACTGGCTGACTAGCTACCGCAGCTTCCGGGTCCGACTCGTCCCGCCGAGGAGGCCCGGGTAGGCGCGCGTCTTCGCGCGGAAGCTGTAGTGGCCGCGCTTCAGCGAGCGGACGCCCTTGAAGGTGGAACGTTTCGAGGTCTTCACTCGCGCAAACACCTTCCAACTCTTCCCGGCCTTTACCTGAATCACGACGACTCGCCCGCGCTTCTTCGGTCCGAGGGTTCCCTTGAACGAGACCTTCCCGCCAATCCGCCGCACCGAGAGCTTCAGCCGTTGGGCGACCTGAACGGTCACCGTCGGTGGGGTCGTCACTCCGGTCGCGGTCGCCTCGTAGACGGTCTGCTTCTTCGGCTTCGTGGACGTGGCGTACGCGCCGGTGCCGTCTGTCGTCACGGTCGCCACGTGGATGAACGCGGAAGACCCGAACAACTGGGCCTGGAGCGCCACGGGCTGACCGGCCAGGCCGGCACCACTTTGACTCAGTACGCCGCTCAGCTTCACGGCCTTTCCGAACACGACCTTCAGTGGAGCGGCGACGAGGGTCACGCCGGGCACACCTGCCTGGCTCGTGTAGGAAACGGTGAAGGAGTGCACAAGAGGCGTCGCCTGACCAACGGACTGAAGAGCAAAGGCGACCTTGAGCGTCGGGTGGCTAGTCGCGGACACGGATGCGAGGCTGATGGTCGTCGCGCCGCCCGTGTTGAGCGGAGCGGTCGCAAGCTGCTGGGCGCTGCTCCCGTCGAGGACCTGCACCGTTCCGCTCGCGGTGCCTGATCCGCCCGGCGAGAAGACGGAGGTGTCGACAGACAGCGAGCCCCAGGCCGTGACCGTCCTTCCGGGCGGGGCGCCGATGGCGTTGGAGGTCGCGCTGCCGCTCGCGGCGAAGCTGACCGGGGCGGAAGTGACCTGCACCGTATTGAGGCTCGGACTCGACGCAGGCGTGGTCAGCTGTGCGCGCCAGCGCATGGCATGCACCGTCAAGAGGAAGTTGAGCGCTTCACTCGTGGAGGCAACCGTGACCGGGAAGTACTGTGACCAGTACTCGTTGCCGCCGCCCGAGTACGGCTGCAGGAAGCTCACCCACAGCGCAACCGGGCCGCTCGACGTGCGGGCGATCTGGCGGAAGTCCTCGATCGTCGTGGAGGAGCTGCCGAGCTGATACGTGGCCCAGCCGCTCGGGATCGCCCCAAGTGCCGTGGGGAAGCTCGTCGTAGCATGCTCGCCGCGCGTGCGTCCGGTGCGATCGATCCCGCTCGTCCAGACGTGCAGCGTCGCGCCGTCGACCAGCATCCCCGTCGGCTCGACGCCGCTTTCGTCGGCTGCGTAGGGCATCAGGCTGGGATTGAGGGCGACGGTCGGTGGCGTCCACAAAATGCCGTCTGTCGAGGTCGAATAGCCGACCCGCTCGATGCCGTCGGCATCGATGCCGGTGAGCAGCATGCGGTAGTCGTTGGCCGCGAGCTTCACGACGACCGGATCCTTGACGCCGGCCGAATCCCAGGTCCCGGCAGCGCCGGCGGTGAGGATCTGGGAGTCGCCGGTGAACAAACCGTTGGCGGTTGTCGATGTCGCACGACCGATGCTGAGCGTTCCGGACGAGTCGCCGGTGAAGTACATGACGTACGACGTCGCGCCGTCCTTGATCACCGACGGGTGGCTCACCCCGGAGCTGTCGAAGCTCGCGCCGCCCGCTGCCAAAACCTGCTTCGCCGGATTCGACCAGTTGGCGTTGTCCGGCTGGTTCGTGCCCGCCAGTGCCAACGTCGTGGCGTAGCCGATCGAGCTGGCGCCGCCCTGGTCGAGAGCCGTGAAGTAGAGGTCGTAGTTGGGGGAGTCGAAGAGCACACTCGGATCGCGCTCGCCGCCGGTGTTGAACTTGTTCCCGCCCGGCACGGTGAGCAGCGAGCCACCGGTGGCGGGGCCGGCGACCTTCGTCCAGGTGCTCCCGTCGGCCGAGGTGGCTTCCCCGAGGCGTGGTGTGAAGTCACTGCCGCGCGTGCCCCAGTAGAAGCCGACGAACTTCGGGCCGCTTCCGCCGGGCTGCGCAGCCGAGACACCCGAGGCCTGGCGCGCATCGAACGCCGTACCGGCGGCACCGACGTCGAGGACCGAGCCGCCCGTCTGCGATCCGTTGACCTTGTTGAACGAGGTGCCGTTGTTTGAGGTGGCCAGCCCGATCCGCGTGTGGAAGTTTCCGTTGGCGTCGATCGTGTTCCCGGAGTAGTAGAGCTTGTAGGGGTTCGACGTGCCTGGGTCGTAGAGCACGTCCGGCGAGTTGAGGTTCGAGAAGTCGAAGTTCGTGTTCGTGCCGGAGGGGTTCAGCGCCGGACTCGGTCCCGCCCAGACGAGCCCGTCGGGCGAGGTGGTCTCCATGATCTTGGTCTGGAAGACCCCGCCGCCCACCACCTTGCGCCCGGTCAGCAGCATCGAGAAACCGCTCCCCGTCTTCCACACGGTCGGCGCAAATGCACCGAACTGGATATTGGCGCTGACGCCCGGATCCTCGGGCGCGATCACCTTGCCGCCCTTGGCCCAGGTCATGCCGTCGACCGAGGTCGCGTAGGCAATGCGCTTCTTGTTCGAATCGTCGCCCGTGTACCACATCTTCCAGGTCGAGCCGTCCTTGAGCACCGAGGGGTCCGCCGCGCTGAAGCTGTCGGCGGATCCAGGGACACCGTGGTCGAGCACCGGCAGCGGCGTGGCGCCGCCGTACGGCGTCCAGGTCAAGCCGTCGAGGGAGCTCGCGTAGCCGATTCCGCCGAACGCGCCATGGCGGCCCGAGAACCACATCTTGTACGGAGCGAGGACGTCCGTCGGGTCGTAGACGACGTCGGCGCCGTAGACGCCGTCGGCGTCGAAAGCTCCCGCCGTGCCCTGCAGCACCGGGTTACCGCTGTTGCCACGCACCCAGTTGACCCCGTCCGCCGAGGTCGCGATGTAGATCGCGGGCGGGCTTCCGTCCTCCGCATAGCCCGTGTACCACATGTCGTACGTCGTGCCGACCTTGACGACCGTCGGGTCGTCGACATTGTCGCCGTCGCCCACGGTGGATGCAGTCGGCCCCAGTACAGGATTCGCTGCGTCCGGGCTGAGCGGAAGCGGCGTGGAGGGAAGGTTCAGCGTCGCGGCCGCCCCAACCCCGGACGTCTGCAAGGTGCTCACGCCGAACGGAGGGAAGAGCTGGCTCTGGTAACTGACGCCGCTGTTGAAGTCGGTGTTCGTGTCCCACGTGGTCATGAACGGGGCGCCGTTCGTCGCGAGGCGGAGGCCGCCCAGTGCGTCGAGCGTTGTGTTCGTGAGCGGCTGCTGCAAGCAGCCTGTGTCTACGAACGTCTCGAAGTAGTTGCTGTCGTCGCGCGAGCACGCGAATGCGCGTCCCGGAAGGGCAAGCGCACACAAGAAGACGAGAACGACGACGAGGCGACGCAACACGGTGACCTATTTTCGGCCTCACATCGGACATTCCTTGACCGCAAAAGGGGCTCTGCTAGCCAGCTTTTACGCCCTCGTAACATTCCGCGAGCCGCCGGGCAAGCAGGGGCCACGCATACTCGCTTTCGGCACACGCGCGCGCGGCCTTGCCAAGTGCGGCCCGCTCAGGCTCGTTTGCGAGCAGCGCCGCAATCGCCTCGGCCAGAGCCTCCGCATCGTCGGGTGGGACTAGGACGCCGGTCTCCTCGGTCACGACCTCCCGGTAGCCCGGAATGTCGGAGGCGACGACCGGCGCAGCACACGCGAAGGCGCGCGTGATCGTCATGCCGAAGCTCTCGTTGCCGAGCGACGGGGCTACGAGCAGCTTCGCCTCCGCCAGCTCCTGCGTCAGCACCTCGTCCTCGACGAAGCCGAGGATGTCGATCCCCTCCTCCGACATGCGAAGCCGGGCGAGCAGCAGCCGGACTGCGAGCGGATCGGCGCCGAGCACCCGCAGACGGATCCCGCTGCCGCGGAGGCGCAGCCACGCCCGGAGCAACACCGGCAGACCCTTGCGCGGGTCGTGGCGGCCGGCGAACACGATGCGGTCAGCGCGGTCGCCGGGATCGATCGCCTCCGGAATCTCGACACCGTTCGGGATCACTTCGTAATGGCCAGGCGCGAAGGGGGAGGCAGCAAGACGCGCCTGCTCCGACACGGCGACGCGCAGATCGATCCGGTCGAGCAGGAATCCCCAGAGTGGCTCTGCAAACCGACGCCACGACGAGTCGCCGGCAGCGTGGAACGTCGCAACCGCCGGTCCATCCCAGAGAGCGAGCGCGGCGGGGCTGAGCATCGGCGCGAGCGGCTCGTGCACATGAATGAGATCGAAGCCCTCGTGGGCGAGCTCGCGACGCATTCGCGGCATCGCGCGCGGGCTCAGCACCAGGTTCGACAGCGCGCCGTTGCCGGGCACGATCACCGACCGGCCGAGCGGGATCACGTTGGGCGGCGGCGGTCCAGGCCGTCCCTCGCGCGGGTGAAGGATCCGGCTGAAGGAGCCCGGCGGGTCGTTCCCGATCAGCAGCCGGGTCTCGATCCCGACCGCCTCGAGCGCGCGAGCCTGCGCGACGGCGTGGTCGACGACACCGCCGCCGAAGGACCACGAGTACGGAACGACGATGCCGACCTTCACGGCGCGAGGCTACCGGCGGCGCGTCAGCAGGAAGCCGGCGATCGCACCTGCCAGCACGAGCTGCGCCTCCACCGACATGCCGACGCCGTGACGGCCGCCGCCGCGATGGAAGACCTTCTCCCCTCCCACCCGGAGCCACGGCACGAGGTGCTCGAGGTCGGGCATCGACGCAGCGGCTCCGCCGAGCACGGCGGGATCGAATGGCCCTCGCCGCGCGGCGAGCAGGGCGAGCGCGACAAGGCCGCTGCCGATCTCGAAGCTCCGGTCGGGAATGTCCTCGTGCGGCACCCGATCGCCGGCGACATGCAGAGGCGGGCCGAGCAGCAGCGCGAGCGCCCGCGAGCGGACGACGGCTCCCATCGCCGCGCCGGTGGCGACGTGCAGCGAGACGATCATGCTCGGATCATCGCAAGCTGCTCCTGCATTAGCGTTCCGCGCGGTGTGCCGGGAAGTCTGGTCGGCGCCAGCCCATGACGCCCGCAGCCGCCATCCCCGTCTTCCTCGTCTCGATCGGGGTGATGCTTGCCGCGTCGGCGCTGTTCGCGGGACGCCTCGACCACATCGGGCTCAGGCTGGGCCTGCCCGAGGCGCTGCTCGGCCTGCTCACCGCCCTCGCCGCCGACGCGCCCGAGATCTCGTCAGCGATCGCGGCACTCGTTCAGAACGAGCACGCTGTCGCGGTCGGAATCGTCGTCGGCTCGAACGCCTTCAATCTCGCGGCGATGCTCGGACTCAGCGCCATCGTCGCGGGGCACGTCCGGGCGAGGCACGAGACGCTCGAAATCGAAGCGCTCGTCGGTCTGTGGCTGCTCGCTGTGATGCTCGCTGTGGTTGCAGGCGGGCTCGGCGCAACGCCCGGAGGTGTGCTCGTCGCCGTCGTCGCCGTGCCCTACGTGGCGCTGCTCACGGCCGGGCCACGCCTCGCGCGAAAGCTCCCGCTCGGCGTGGCCGAGTCGCGCTTCGTCCGGCGGAGCTTCGGCAAAGGGCATCGGCCGGAGCCGGCGCTCGACTCGCGCCGGGAGTGGGCCGGCCTGATCGTCGTCCTCCTCCTCGCGCTGTGCCTGATCGTCGCGGGAAGCGTGGGCGCGGTGCGGGCCGCGACCGACCTCGCGAACGCGTGGTCGATACCCGAGGCGCTCGTTGGCGTCGTCGTACTTGCGATCCTGACGAGCCTCCCCAACGCCTGGACGGGAGTCCGCTTCGGCCTCCAGCGGCGGGGCTCGGCGCTGATGAGCGAGACGCTGAACTCGAACTCGATCAACATCGTGGCCGGCCTCGCGGTTCCCGCCGTGCTCGGCAGCCTGGCCTCCTTCTCGGGTCTCGCGATCTTCGACGTCGCCTGGCTGATCGGGATGACGACGGCGGCCGTCGTCCTGTTCGGGAAACGAGGAGGCGGGGGGCGCGGCGCCGGGGCCCTGCTGATCGTCCTGTACGCCGTCTTCCTCGCGGTGCAGTTCGTGAAGCTCGCCTAGTCCCGGATTCCCGCGGGCTGCTGGAGCGCGGATTCCTCGGGCGCGACGACGGGACCTCCGCGCGACCAGGAGGCGAGCGCGGCGATCAGGCACGCGGCGATGGCGAAGGCGAACGCCTCGTCGAGACCGCTGCGGAACGGTGCGGCGATCAGGTGCGGGAAGAACGCGCGTCCACGGATGGCGGCCGCGCTGGGTGCAGGCAGTCCCGCGAGCACGTGTGGGCCGAGCAGTTTCCGCGCCGGGTTGTAGCCGAGGAACGCGGCGAACAGGACCGAGACCGGCGGGAGATGGCTTACCCGCGTGGCCACGTGGGCGGAAACGCCGTGAGCGCGCAGGCCCGTCGCCAGTGAATGCGGCAGCGTCGAGGACAGGCCGACGATCATCAGCGTGAAGAAGATCCCGATCGAGAGCACTTGGGCAGAGTTCTGGAACGTCTGGTTCATGCCGCCTCCCGCTCCCCGGTGCTGGGCGGGCAGGCTGTTCATCACGCCCGCGCGGTTCGGCGCCGCGAAAGCGCCCATGGAGAGGCCCATCAGCAGGAGGATGGCCGCGAGCTGAGCGTAGGAGAAATCGACGGGCAGCATCGCGAGCAGGAAGAAGCTGAGCGCGGACACGAGCATGCCGCCGGTCGCGAACGGCCTCGGGCCGTAGCGGTCGGACAAGATCCCCGAGATCGGGCCGGCGATGAGGAACCCGACCGTGAGCGGGAGCATCCGGATCCCGGCCCAGAGCGGCGTCGAGCCGAAGCCGACACCGCGTTCGGGGAGCCAGATCCCCTGCAGCCAGATGATCAGCATGAACATCAGGCCGCCGCGCGAGATTGCGGAGAGGAAGCTCGACAGGACGCCGAACGTGAACGCCCGGATCCGGAACAGCTGCAACCGGAACATCGGCGCCTTCGAACGCAGCTCTACAAAGACGAAGAGCCCGAGCAGGGCGACGCCGGCGGCGATGCACGCGTCGACGACGGGAGACGTCCAGCCCATCGGGTGGCCTCCGTAGGGGCGAATCCCGTACGTGATCCCGACCATGACGAGCACGAGACCGGCAGCGAAGGTGAGGTTGCCCGCCCAGTCGATCGGCTCCCGGGTGCGCACGCCGATCTCGCGCAGGCTCCGGTACGACCAGATCGTCCCGGCAATCCCGGCCGGCACCGAAACGAGGAAGACGAGCCGCCACGAGATCGGCGCGAGCACGCCGCCGAGCACGAGCCCGATGAACATCCCGCTGATGCCGACGACGTTGTTGATCCCGAGCGCAAGCCCGCGCTGGTTCGACGGAAACGCGTCGGTGAGGATCGCGACCGAGTTCGCTACGAGGAACGCGGCCCCGATGCCCTGCACGATCCGAAAGCTGATGAGCCAGTCCGCACCCGC
>Ga0070707_100001297_pt1 | contig 24586 bp, 16 predicted proteins | sample KBSK5502metaG_FD_65468 | JGI IMG/M metagenome (GOLD analysis project Ga0070707, IMG submission 65468) | Corn, switchgrass and miscanthus rhizosphere microbial communities from Kellogg Biological Station, Michigan, USA - KBS K5-50-2 metaG | ecosystem: Host-associated > Plants > Roots >...
TAGCCGGCGGCGCCGATGACGGCGACGCGCATCAGGCGCCGGCCGCGAGCGCGGCGTCGAAGGCGTTCCGCACGGTGCCCACGAGGCCGGCGGCGTCGCGCAGCGCGTTATGCGCCGGAAGGCCGAGCTGCATGCCGATGTAGTCCCGGCCGACCTGGTTGTCCGTCGCGGGACCGGTGATGCAGGTGATCGGGAGCCCGTATTGCTCGGTGTACAACTGCTGCGCTCCCCAGCAGGCGACGGGATCCGGCGCGGCCATCACGTGACCGACCGCGAGCGCCATCAACCCCTGATCGCGCAGAATGTCCTGCACCCCGTACTCGCCGAGGATGCCGTCACCCAGCTCGGCCACGATGATATCGGGCCGTCCGCCCCGTTCCTTCGCGAGCCGGTTGAAGATCCCGCGCGCCACCGGCACCGTCATGCCGGCGTGCGTGCTCGCCGCGCCGGCATCGTTGAAGGTGAGTGCAGCCACTGCGCCGGCATCGAGCATGGCGAGGGTGTCGCGCATTAGCGAAACGCCGGTGAGTTTGCAGGCGCCGACGCGAAGCCCGGCGCGGGAGAGTCCGCGCACCAGTTCGGTGGCGGCCACGGTCTTGCCCGCGTTCATGCAGGTGCCCGCGACGTAGACCACCGGCACGGTGCATTCGAGGGTGTCGGCGGGAGGAATCGCGCCGTCCACGATCGTCGCGGGCCGGCCGATCCGGTCGCCCAGCTCGGGAAACGCGAGGACCGCGCCCAGCACCTCCGCCTGGAACGGCGGACCGATGTCGGGATTCGACGAGGTGCAGCGCCCAAGAATGCCGCCGAGGTTGAGCACATTGATCACGTCACCGACGGCGATTTCGGTCGGGACGTCGCCGGCATAGCCGCGGAGCGCGCGCCGCGAGCCCAGCGTGCCGGCCAGCACATCCCCGGCCCGGAGCGACACCATCCGTCCCGCGAGATCCTCCACGGTGTTGTAGGAGGATTTGTCCTCGAGAATCCGCACGGCGAGGACGTAGCCCTCCCGGGCGACGATCTCTTCGCCGACGATGACGTCGATCGCGAGCCGCGCGTTCCGGGTGGACGAGGCGATGCGGTCGAGGCGGAGGCGAGTGGTTCTGACCATGGCTACTTCTGGTGAGAGGTGAGAGGTGAGACGTGAGAGGGAACGGCCTCTCCTCCCGCTTCACCCGCCCGTTGAGCCAGGAGCGACGGAATCGCCCCGATCCGGGCGAAGGCACGGGCCTCGTCGCCGGTCCAGAGACGGTTTTCCTCGCCGTAGGTCGCGACCGAGCGGTCCATCATCGAGAACGGGCTCCGCGTGCCGGTCACCATGAACCGTCCCGGGGCGACGCGCACCCGGGTCTCGCCGCTGACCCGCCGCTGCGAGCTGGTGAGCAACGCTTCGATATCGCGCAGAGCGGGGTCGAAGTAGTGGCCCTCGTGCAGCCGGTCGCCATAGAAGCGGCCCAGCTGATCTTTCCAGAAGACCTGCCACTTGGTCAGCACCAGCTTTTCCAGCTCACGGTGCGCCCCGATCAGCAGCAACGCCGCGCCCGCTTCGAAGCCGATCCGCCCCTTGATTCCGAGCGCGGTTTCTCCGACGTGAATGTTCCGGCCCAATCCATACTCCGCCGAGAGGGCGGAGAGCCGCGCGATCAGGTTGGGGCCGGAGAGGGACGCATCATCGAGGGTGACCGGGACGCCGCGTTCCCAGCCGATCACCAGCTCGATGGGAGCGGGGGCGTCGGCCGGGGGGTCGAGCAGCTCGGCGGGCGGCCCGGCCCAGGTGTCGTGGGTCCATCCCCCTCCCCAGGTCGTTCCCCACAGTCCGGCGTTGACGCTGTAGGCGGATGCCTTGGCCGGCACGGGGAGTCCACGCGCTTCGAGGTAGGCGATGGCGCGCTCGCGGGTCAGCCCCTCGTCGCGAATCGGCGTGACGATCGCCAGCTCGGGGGCGAGGACGCGGAGGGCGATGTCGAACCGCACCTGGTCGTTCCCCGCTCCGGTCGAGCCGTGCGCCACCGCCTTGGCGCCGATGGCACGCGCGACCTCGATCACCGACAGCGCCTGCTGGGTGCGCTCGGCGGCGACGGAGAGGGGGTACACCTCCCCGCGAAGGATGTTGCCCTGAATGAGGAAGGTGACGAAGCGGGAGAACACCTCGTCCCGCGCGTCCACCTCGTGGTGCTCGATCGCGCCCACCGTCATGGCCTGGCGGCGAATGGCGGCGCGCTCGTCGGGCGAAGCCCCCCCGGTATTCACGTACACGGTGTGCACGTCGTAGCCCTGCTCCGCCAGCCGGGGTACGCAGTACGAGGTATCGAGCCCGCCGGAGAAGGCGAGGGCGAGTGGGGTCTTTTGCATAATGCATAATTATGCAACACGGTCGCGCGGAAGGCAAGTGGGCGCGGAAGGCTTCCCGTCAGACTCCTCGCCGCGGCCGCACGCTCAGCGCGCCGAGCAGCGCGCCCGTCGCCCCCGCTGCCGCAGAGGTCAGGCCGGCGATCACGATGTTCTGCAGAGGAAGATGGCCGAGCAGCGCGAAGGCCAGCGTACCGATCGCGCCGGTGAGCCCCGCGCACCACGCGCCGCCCTTGATCTGGAGCGCAAAGGGCATGGCGCGCGCGGCGCGGGCAAAGAGGAACCCGGTGATGGCGCCGGCCAGCGTCGCCCCCACCGGGTAGAAGACGCCGGTCTGCAGTGGCTCGATCAGGTGCACCAGCAGGACCAGGAGACCCATCAGCACGGTGCCGACGATGGTGGTCTTGAGCCGCGCCCTCGATGCGGTCGGGATGCCGGCGCCGGCCGGCCCCGCGACCGATGTCAGCGCACTGTGGCCGTGCACTCGATCTCCACTCGGGCGCCCAGCGCCAAACCGGAGGCGCCGATCGCGCTCCGGGCGGGCTTCGGTCCGGGGAAGAAGGTGACGTACACTCCGTTCATCGTGGCCCATTCCGAAATGTCGGCAAGCATCACCAGGCACCGCACCACCCGGTCCATCCCCGAGCCGTTCGCCTCGAGCAACCGCTTGATATTGGTCAGCGTCTGGCGCGTTTCCGCTTCGATCCCCCCGGGCACCAGGCGGTTGGTGCTGTCGGAGCCGAGCTGTCCCGCGAGATACAGCATGTGGCCCACCCGAACGGCCGGGGAGAAGGGCAACGTGGCCGCCGCGCCGGTCGGCGCGATGAACTTCACTTCCGGCGGCTTGTCCTGGGCCTGGAGCGCAGCGGGGAGGGCAAGGATGAGGGCCAACAAGGGGAGACGCGGCATATGGGAAACGCGGGTTTGGGTGGGTGCTGGGTACTAGGTGCTAGGTGCTGGAAACTGCCCCAAGAACACATCAAGCACCAGTACCCAGTACCCAGTACCCAGCACCCAGCACCCAGTCCCCAGTCCCCAGCACCCAGCACCCAGCCACTCACCGCCGTATCAAATAACTCAACTTCAGAAAATACGAATCCCGCTCCCGGTCGAGCCGGCTGAAGCGAAAGGACTCCTGTTCCCGGAGAGTGCTCCCGTACCCCAGGTAAATGACCGTGCCCGGAGTGGGAAGGTAGGAGAAGAGCCACTCGAGCTGGAGCTGGTTATCCGAGAACGCGGCCGCGCGCACCAGCGTCCCTCCAGGCCCCGGCACCAGCAGGGGATCGTTGGTCCGGGAATCGTCGCGGAGGGAGTCCTGCTCCAGCGCAGTGTATTGCCCCACCACCCGCAGGAACATCGACCGGCTCAGCTGATATTCCACTTTCACCCGCGGAATCCGTCCCTGCCCGACGGTGCTCCCGTCGGTCCGCCGGTGATAGTACTGCCAGTTGTAGTCGGCATCCACCCGAATCCGGTCGGTCGGGCGCCAGTTCGCCGAGAGCGTCACGAATCCGATGTTGGCGCTGGACCATTCGAAGAAGTTCTCGTCCTTGCCCCAGATATAGAAGGCGCCGAGCGACCAGTGTTTCCATTGCGGCGTGTTGAGGGACAGCACCCAATCGAGGTTCGGGAGCCTCGGCGTGCCGGTGAACGGGATGGTATCGAGCACCCCGCCCAGGTTCCGCTCGATCTGGTAGCCCCGGAACAGCGATTCGTCATAGCGGAATTCCTCGACCAGCACCGAGGCGCCGAACTGCCAGCCGCCCTTCAGGTGAAAATTGGAGTTGAGATGCGCCTTCTTTTCCAGCGCCTCACGTCCCCCGGTAAAATCCCGGAACTGCCAGGTTCCGTTCAGCCGCAGGTCGAGGCTGGCCCGCTCCAGCTTGCTCCGCTCTCCTCCGTACACCGTGTAGCTGTGGGTGACCGTCGCATCCACGATCGCCGGTCGCGAGACCAATCCGCTCGATGCCCGGAAGTCGGGATGGTTTCCGAAGATGCTGTAGCTCGCGCCGAAGGTCCGTCCGCTCTTGAGCAGCGACCCCCGGAACGACGGTCCGGTGAGCTCGGGTGATCCGGGCCGCACCGTTCGGCTCATCGCGCCAAGAAGCTGGAGGCTCCATCGGGGAGAAAGGACCAGCCTCGTGTCGCCGGCCAGCATGCGGTTGGAGGCCGGACCGTCCTCCTTGTCGGTAAAAATCAGCCCGACCCTCGAGGCGCGGCCGACATCACGCTGCACTCGGAGGATGTTGTAGACGGGATGATGGCTCAGGTCGAACGATCCGACGGTGTCGTCGACCGCGGTGAGGTATCCGATATTCAACCCGAGGACTTTGCCGGTCAGCTTGGCCGCCGCCACCGGTGCCAGGATCCTCCGGGTGTAAATCAGATTTCCCGGCGCGGTGAACTGCTCGTTGCTCTCGAGGAAGAACGGCCGCTTCTCGGCGAAGAAGAGTGCCTGCCTCGGATCCGCCACCAGCTGCCCGGCATCGGATTCCACCTCGGCGAAGTCCGGCCGCACCGTGCCGTTCAGCGTCAGGTTGGTGGTGATGCCCCACCGTACATTGGCGCCGAAGCGAGGATGACTGAGGTCGTGCGCGTCGTAGTCGTAACCCGAACCAGAGGGCGCCCCGACCACGCGCCCGGTGACGACCGGCGTCAGGTCCAGCACCAGCCCGCGCTTGAGGCCGGTGAGTCCGGTCAGCCGCCCGACCTGTCCGAGATAGCTCGTCGCGGCCCTGCGCGCGGGCGCCCAGCTGTATTCGTAACCGCCGCGGCTCTGCACCTTGCGCAGAATATTGAATCCCCAGCTCTGCGTCGCGGTGCTCTGGTAGCGAAGCGACTTGAACGGAATGCGAATCTCGATCTCGTACCCGGTGTCGGTCACCCGGCCTTTCGACTGGAACACGAAATCGGGATTGATGTCGGGCGGCTCCCGTCCGACCGCGAGCGCCGAGAATCCTCCTCCGCTGCTCGCCCCCCGCTCCACCATGACGCCGTCGCCCTGCACCCCGAGGGGATTGGCGGCGAAGACCGTGGCCTGCCGCCCGTCATTGAAGGTGCCGAGGAAGATTCCGATGTAGTCGTCGCTGTACATGCGGTCCCGGTCGGCGAGCGTCGCGTGCACGGTGCCCGGTTCGGCAAACGCCCGGATGCCGAAGTGAATGGCCGTCGGCGAATACCAGACCAGCACTTCGGTCGAGTCATCGGCCGCGACATCGTCGGTGGGCGCGTAGCGTGAGAACCCCGTCAAGCGGGCGGCCTGCCGCCAGACCTCTTCCCGCAGCACGCCGTCCACCACGATTTCGGCCTCGAGACGCGGGGGCGCGACGTCCAGCTGCCTGGCGCGCCCATCGTAGGCGTCACCGGGTCCGGCGAGAAGCGCGGCAAGCAGGGCGATCGTCACGCGGCAATCCTCTGACTGGTGGGGGGCTTCCCTGCCCTACGATGAATCGGACTGGCAGATTCAACCGGAATCGACCACAGTTCTTCTATGGCGCGTCGCGTGTCCGGTGCCACCGGCCTTCTGCTTGTCCTCGGACTCTCCGCGGCGCTGTCCCTGGCCCTGTCCGCGCAGCGCTTCGGGCAGCGCGGCATGGTGTTCGAGCCGAACCTCCCCTACGACGGGCGTTTCACCTTCGCGAGAATCCGCTACACCATCTACCGCCGGGGCGGGTGGGAATACGATTACCCGACGATGGAGCGGAACCTGATGACGATGTTGCAGGAGATTACGTCGCTCCACCCGCATGTCGCGGGAAGCAACATACACACCTTCGACGACCCCGAGCTGCTGAAGTATCCCGTTGCCTACCTCTCGGAGCCCGGGTACTGGATCCCGAGCGAGCGCGAGGTCCTGGGGCTACGGACCTACCTCGCCAAAGGCGGTTTCCTCATCGTCGATGATTTCATGCTGGGGGAGTGGTACAACTTCGAGGAGCAGATGCACAGGGTTCTGCCGCAGGGCCGGATCGACCGCCTCGACGTGTCGCACCCGGTGTTCGATTCGTTCTTCCGGATCGCGACCCTCGATATGAGCTACCCCCACAACCGGGGGCTCAAGGCCGAATTCCTGGGCATCCACGAGGACAACGATCCCCGGAAACGCCTCATCGTGATCATCAACTACAACAACGATATCGGCGACTACATGGAGCATTCCGACCAGGGCTGGTGGCCCGTCAATATCAGCAACGACGCCTACAAGCTCGCCACGAATTACATCATCTACGGGTTGACCCACTGAGCGCGGAGGGCGCTCACTGCTTCACCGATCGTGCGGCGAGCTGCGCCTCGATCAGCGCGAGCTGCTTCTCCGCCAGCTCCCGCTGCTTCTCGGCAAGCTGCCGGCGAAGATCCGATTCCGTGCGCCTGGCCTCCAGTAATTTGCGAGTCTGACGGAGCAGGTTTTCTTCCTGCATCCCGTTTTGAAAAACCCGCACGGCGGAATCGGCGTCGGTCGATCCGGACGCCCGCAGCTCGATGACCTCGATTTCCGCTTCGGCCGCTCCGCGGTAGGCCCTGGCGGCGTCGCGCATCAGCTCGGCGGTCCGGCCGGTGACCGAGTGAACATCCTTCCACCGCTCCAGCATGCGGAGCCGGAGCTCCTGCCCTCTGCGCTCCTCCTCCAGGACTTTGCGATCGGCCTCCCGCTTCTCTTTCTTCGCCAGGTCGAGACGTTTCTCCAACGCCTTCATCTCCAGCTTCCGGATGTCGATCAGCGCCTGAATCCGCTGTTCCTCCCGGCGCGCCTGGTCGAGCAATTGGCGCGCGGCCTGTTCGTCCGAGCCGGCCTGCCCGGCCCGGCGCCGGAGGTCGTCAGGAATGGAGAGCGCGATGACCCGGGCGAGCGAATCGTTCCCGGCGGAGCTCGACTGGGCGAAAAGTCCGCCGGGCCCGGCCAGCAGGAACAACCCGGCCACCAGTGGGGCCGCGCCGGGCCAGCGCCGATCATGTGTCCGTTCCATTGCCATTCACCTCAGTTGCCGACGAACCGCGCCGAGCTCCAGCCACGCCTCGGCGGACGCGGTATCACGGAAGACTTCCACGAGCGACCCCTCGACCTCACAAAACACCTTGAACATCCGGCTCAGACCGTAATGGGCATCCTGCACGGCCACCAGCGCGCGCCGGGTGCCCGGAGAAAAGATCGACCGCTGCGCGAGGCGCCGGAGCGCCTCGGGACTCGTGTCGATGCGAGTGACGTCCATCATGTTGCAGAGCTGCCGCATGGTGGGATCGAAACCCGGATCCGCCGTGAGACGCGCGTAGTGCTCTTCGAGCTCCTTATCGATGAGCACTCCCCAGGCACGGCTCAGGACCAGATGCCGCGCCGGGTCCAGCTGGTATGAGAACGGCACACGGACCTCGCAGATACTCCTTCCCGACACTAGCGGTTCTGCCCGGAAATGTCGAGGTGATCGAAATTCAGGGCGAGACCACCTCGATGACCACTTCGTCGGTCTGCATCCCCGCGCGCGCCGTAATGCGGTGGCGCCCCGGAATCAGCGCCAGGCGAAGGCCGGCGATGGGCGCGCCGTCCACCCACCACCGGACCCGCGATGCGCCGGCGACTCCGACTGCGCGGAGTCCGATCGAGGCGTAGCGTGGATCGACCCCGGGCACGAAGCGATACACATCACCTGCCGCGGGCGAGGTGATGCGAAACGCCGAGCGACCGGTGTCCCCCGGCGCGGCCTGGTGCGCGCTGTGCTCACCGGCTCCTCCGGCCAGCCGCACCGTCGCCGCCCAATCGGCGTATTGCGCTGGGAGCGTCACGCCGCCGGAGCGGTGCCAGTCGCACACGTGGGGGATTTCGGCGCCGGGCAGGAACCATTCGGTTGACACCGGACAATTCGCGCCGGCCCGCTGGCCCGAGAGTCGGCAGATCGTCACCGGACGGGCCCCCAGGCGCTCGGGGGTCGGGAGCACGCCGGGCTCGTGTCGTCGCGCCACGAGGAGCGTGGCCCGATGCAGGAGCGGGCCCGCCCCGGTCACCCCGCCCACACCCTCCATGGGGCGGCCGTCGAAGTTCCCGACCCAGACCGCCACCGTGAATCCTCCGGTGAGGGCGACCGCCCAGTTATCGGTGAAGTGCCGGCTCGTCCCGGTCTTGGCAGCGGCGGGAAAGGGAAACTCGAGCGGGGTGACCGGTCCGAAGCCGGGGATTCTCGCTACCGGATCGGCCAGGATGTCGGTGACGAGCGCCGCCGCGCCCGCACTCATCACCCGTCGGGACTCGGTGCCCTGGCCGTCGTCTTCGAGCCAGCGCACCGGCCGCCACAATCCGCCGTTGGCGATCGCGCGATATCCGTTGGCGAGCTCGAGCAGGGTGACGTCACCGTTCCCCAGCGCGAGTCCGAGCCCGTAGTGCTCGGCATCACGATCGAGCGACGCAAATCCCGCCCGGGTGAGCGTCGCCATCAGCTCCGCGGTGCCAAGCCGGCTGGCCAGCTCGACCGCGGGAAGATTGAACGAGCTGCCCAGCGCCTCGCGGGCACGCACCGGCCCGTGAAAGCGGCGGTCATAGTTGCGGGGCGCGTACGGACCGGTGCTGGTCTGATAGACCGTGGCGACGTCGGGGAGGATGCTTGCGGGAGTGTAGCCTCGATCGAAGGCAAGCCCGTACAGAAACGGCTTGAGCGCGGAGCCGGGCTGGCGCGGCGAGATCACCATGTCCACCTGGCCATTGCCCGCTTCGAAGAAATCGGGAGAGCCGACCCATGCGAGGATTCCGCCCGAGGCGTTGTCGAGCACGACGACGGCCGCGTGACGCACGGCCGACGCGCGCATCGTCTGGACGGTATGGCGGACCTCGGCCTCGAGGGCTTCCTGCAGCGGGAGATCGAGCGGCGTATGCAAGCGACCGGTCGGACTCCGGCCGTCCCGGATCAGCTTTCCGAGGAGCGCCGCGGTGTAATGCGGGGCGCGAAACGCACGACTCGCCGATGCGATGAGGGGAGGCTCGAGCGCGGCGCCCTCCGCGTCCGCGGAAGTGAGCGAACCCGATCGCTGCATTCGCGCGAGCACCGATGCGCGGCGAGCGACGGCGCGTTTGGCGCTCACCAGCGGATTGTCCCGGCTCGGCGCGCCGGCCACCGCGGCAAGCAGCGCGGCCTGCCCGGTGCTCAGATCTCGCGCCGAGGCGCCGAAATAGAGTGCGGCGGCCGCTTCCACACCGACGGCACCCTGCCCGAGCGGCACCCGATTGAGGTACTGCTCAAGGATCTCCTGCTTGGACAGATGCGCGTCGAGCCGGAGGGCCCAGAGCGATTGCGCCAGCTTGCCGGCGGCCGAGCGCGGCAGGGGACGGAGCAGCCGGGCCAGCTGCATCGGGATCGTCGACGCGCCCGAAACGATTCTCCGGGCGCGCAGATCGGCAATCAATGCGCGCGCCGCCGCCCGCGGATCGACGCCGTGGTGCTCGTAAAACCGGCGATCCTCCGCCGCCACGAATGCTACGAGGACCTCGGGGTCGATCGCCTCGAGCGGAAGCCATTGCGAGAGCGACCCGTCCGCCGTCCGGGTGGTGCGGAGCGGCGCGCCGGCGCGATCGACGAGATCCAGCGTCGGGCGCGGCGGGCGCTCGAGCAGCGCCGCGGGCAGCGGAAGCATCACGAACGCCGCCGCGGCCCCGGCCAGGGCGACGAGCCCGAGCCCCGCTCCAAGGAACATTCTCCGCAACGTCATGGGGCTCTGGCTTTCACGGTGAAGACACCACCGTCGCTCCGCCCATACACCGCGGGATTGTACATCTCTTCGGCGTGCACCGGCGGCCGGACGAAGACGCCGGGCGTGGTGGCGCGCGCGATATAACTCGCCGTCCACGCGCCTTTCCAGAGAGAACGCGCCGAATACACGACGCGATCGTCGCGCAGCTCACGGTGATCGAAGGGCGACCACCAGCCACCATCCCAGCTGCCGAAATCCCAGACCGGATTCAGCGCCTCGGTGTCGTCGCGCTCCGATTCGGGATCGCCGCGGCCTTCGGACGTATCGGAAGCCCCGGGGCCCGGCAATCCGCCAACGGTCCGAAGGCTCAGGTCCACCGCCTCGAGTCCGGCGGGAAGTCCGTCGTCCACGACCACGAAGGCGCGGTCTTCCGGCACGGTGACCCGGATCCGCACCCGCACCAGCTCGCCCTCCTGGACTTCGGTCACCGGTTTTCCGCTCAGATAGTTCTCGTACCACCGCTCCACCACGATTCCCCGATAGTCGGGCCGGGTCGGAACCTCCCGGGGGATCTGCGTGACCGTCAGTGCGAAATACGCGGGAGATGCCGCCCCCGCACCGTTGGCCAGATGCACCTGCAGCGTCCCGCTGTCGCCTCGCTGTGTCACCATGCCGGCGAGTGCCACGCTCGAATCGCGTGCGGTAAGCACCCGGCCGCCGCCGCGCACTTCGACGACCGGCGGTCCGGACGGCGGGAACCGGCGGAGCCAGGCGTTCACCGCCCGGACCGCGGCGGCGTAGTCCTGGGTGTTCCACCACCACTGATCACGCTGCTTCACCCGGGAGACCACGGTCTCGAAGAGTGGTGCCACGAGGGGATTGGCCGGATCGACGGCCAGCGTCGCTTCGAGGAGGAGCGCCGCCGGGCGCACCAGCGAACGGAAGTAGAACCGGCTGATCAGCGAGTCGGGCACCGTCGCCGTCCGGCCTTCGACCGTCACCGACCGCCACGCCGGTTCGAGCAGCCGGCGTGCCGCAGCGAGCTCGTTTCCTCGGGCAAGAATGATCGCGAGGGTGAGCCGGGACTCCGGTGACAGGAGCGCGGCCTGGCGAACCAGGTCGTTTTCCAGCGAGCGGTCGCGCCGTCCCGCGCGGCTCAGATACTCGGCCACGGCGAGCCGCTCGGTGAGCCGCGCCCGCACTTCGTTCTCGCCCAGCGACACCAGCAGCACCATCGTCTGGTTCTGTTTGAGCGATTCGCGGAGAAACTCCGCGACGCCCGCGAGCACGGTATCGCGCACGCCAAGCCCGAGCTCTTTTGCTTCGAGAAGCACCGAGCCGGCGTGCGCGGTGAGCCAGGGGGAAGTCCAGTCGGTGGCGCTCCACATCCCGATGCCGCCGTTGGGACGCTGCCGTCGCACCAGTATCTCGAGCGCGCTCAGGATATCCCGGCGCAGGGCGGTGGTGTCTCCCGCATCGGCGCCGGCGAGCCGCCGGGCCCGGTAGAGCGCCAGCATCGGAGTGAGCGCGCTCGAGACCTGCTCCGAGCAGTGGTAGGGATACACCCGATAGTACGACGCGTACGATTTGAGCAGCGCCACCGGCGACGAGCCGATGCTCAGCGTGAGCCGGCTCCTCGTGAGGTCGAGGCCCGAAGGAAGGGTGAACACCGCGGTGGCGGTATCGCGCAGCACGCCGGAAATGACGGCAGCGGCGGCGCGGCTGGGCGGACGGAGCGGAATCTTCACCTGCACGGCGTCGCTGTCGCTCGCGCCTCCGACGTCGAACCGGAAGGTGGCGGAGTCGCCGGGAAGCGCGGTGAATCCGAACCGGGTTTCCCTGCCCCGGCCCGCTTCGAGGGTCACCGTGCGGGTCGCCGCGCCGCCGATTCGGGCGCCCTCGGCCCGCGCGGCGACGCGCACCGTGGGTGTCCCTCCGAGCCGGTGATTCACCACGACTCCGGCTTCGAATCGATCCCCCGGGCGGAGGAATCGCGGCAAGGCGGCGCGCGCGAGCAGGGGCCGCGTCACCAGCAGGGGCGATTGCCCTTTGCCGTAGCGGTCGCCCGCCGTCACCGCCACCGCCATCACGCGAAACGTCGTGAGGTTGTCCGGGAGCATGACCGTCGCGCTGCCGCGCCCGGCGGAATCGGTCACCACCGAGCCGAGGAAGAACGCGGTGGTCCGGAAGCGGGAGCGCAGCACCTCGGCGGCCCCTTCGCCGCCGCCGCCGCCGGGATTGCGGCCCTTGTCTCCCGCGGGCACCTGCGGGGCCACGGCGACGAGATTGCTGCCGAGCCGCAAGCCTAACCCGCGCGACCGGTAGATCAGGTCGAGCGGATCGGGCGTCGTGTAGCCGGTGAGGGAGAGCACCCCCTCGTCCACCGCCCAGAGGGTCACTTCGCTCCGAACGCCGGTGCCCTCCTGTTGCTTGACCTCGAGCGCAAAGCGCGCGCGCTGAGAGGGACGGTACTCCGCCTGGTCGGCCTTCACGCTCACCGCCAGCCGCTTCCGCTCCGGTGTGACGCGGACCGCGGCATAGCCGACCCGGATCGTGGGACGGCCCGGATCGTCGAGCGGACCGGGGGGGGCGCTCCTGCCGCGGGCCACCACGATCGAGATGAAGGCGTTGGGCGCCCACGCCTCGGTGATCGGGAACTTGAGCGTGGTCGCGCCGTCGGTGATCTTGAGCCGGCGCTGTTCCAGCAACCCTTCCCGCTCCACCGTGATCCAGGCTTCCGCATTGGTGAAGGGCGACGCGAAGAGCACCGTGGCGGTATCGCCGATGCTGTAGCGGGTCTTGTCGGGAATCACGTCCATCTTGAACTGCGACTCGTCGCTCCAGGGGACCCATCCCGCTCCCGTCGCCCAGCGGTAGAGGCTCGTCATGACGGAATGACCGAGACGATCGCGCGCCCGGAGCTCCACCGTGTAATTGCCCGCCAGCACCGGTGTCACATTGCAGAGGGCCCCGGCCGCCGTCGTGGTCACGCGGCATCGTCCCGCCGTGTCGCTCACCCACTCGCCCACCAGCTCCGACCAGCCGTCGTGCTCCCGCCGGACCTGGTGCCACTCCCTCCGGATCAGCACGCCGCTCACCGCGATGCCGTCGAGCCGGCGGCCGTCGGGGCGCGCCGCGATGACCCGGATCGCCTGCGGCTGTCCGGCCCGCCAGAAGTACGTGGCCCCCTCCGGCTTGGCGCCCAGATAAAACTCCGCCGGATGCACCGTGGCGGAGACGCCGGCATAGACGGTCTGCCGGTTGACGTCGGTGACGAGGGCATCGAGGGTGGCGAGCGTGGCGCGCCCTTCCTCCACGACCTTGAGCGGCGCCCTGACCGTGAGCTGCCCGCCGGAATCGAGTGTGTCGACGTGGCTTTCACTCACGCTGGTGCGGCTCTCGCCGCCGTATTCCTCCCACCAGAATCCCTGCGCACCGACGAAGTATTCCTCGGCGTTCGGGATGTAGCTGGCCCAGGGGGAGAGCGCCGACTGCCGGATCGTCCAGGTGACGCGGGCGCGTCCCATCGGCGCGCCGAAGAGGTAGCGCGCGCCGATATTCGCAACCAGCGTGTCGCCGTCGAAGCGGACCCCTGTGTCCGCGGTCACGTCCACGAGGAATTCGGGGGGCCGGTACTCGGCGACCTTGTAGCTGGTCTGGGCAACCTCCAGCCATTCGCCCTGGCGCTTGAGGCTCACGCCGACCTGGTAATAGCCGAGCGGCGCGCCGGCGGGGAGCCGCACCGCCTGCTGCAGGGTGCCGAACGCCGAGGGTGCGAGCGTGCGCTCCCGCAGCACGCCCTCGTCGCGATCCTTGAAGACGACCTTCACCGAATCGGTCCTCGCCGGTGCTTTCAGCGCGCCGAGCATGCCGGTGCGGATGATCGCCTTCGCGAAGACCGAATCGCCGGGGCGGTAGATGCCGCGCTCGGTGAAGACCGCGGCCGCGACGGGAATGCGCTCGTCTCCCCACGCGGAGGAGACGTTGAACCGCCAGGGCGACAGGTCGGGGTCGTACTGGTTGATGCCGACGAGGGCGCGGTCGGTTCCCAGGCGGACATCGACGTAGCCGTCGAAGTTCCGGGTCTCCCAGTCGATGGCTCCGTTGGGATCCTTCGGCAGCGGCGGGCGCTTGAGACCCCGGAACCGGGCGATGCCGAGGGAGTCGGTGACCGAGCGGGCGAGCACTTTTCCGTTCGCGTCGCGAAGCAGGACCGCGGCGCCGCGGCGCGCTTTCCCGTCGCCTGCTCCCGTCACCCAGACGACACCTTCCTCTACGCCGACCTTCGCGTGTACTCCGAGATCGGTGATCTGCACCAGCGCGATCGGCTGATTGGGCTCGAGCTGACCGCGGTCACCCGGCAGGTCGGGCCGCCGGAGCCTCGGGCTCGTGGCGCGCACCAGAAAGAGGGTCGATGCTCCCGGCTTCGTCGCATCGGGCGCGGAAAGCTCGAGACCGTAGAGACTCACCCGGTCGCGTGCGGCGCCGAGCGGGATCTTTCGGCGCACCGCGCGAGCGGCGAGCGTACTCCATTCATCGCCCCAGGAATACCAGCTTCGGCTGAGGAACCGCCCTTCGAGACTGTCGGGTACGGCGATCGTGAGCACCTCGAGGGTGTCCACGTTGACGTAACTGATGCCGAGGGTGCGTCGCCCCAGTCGCTCGACCATGGTGCGGCCCTGCACGTACGAGACACTCGGCCGGTATCCGGTGGTCCCGAACGCCTTGACCGGATATCCGGTGAGTCGCTGTCCGAAGGAGTCGGTCAGGCTCGAATCGATGGTGACGAGATAGCCGGTCCTCGGCTTGAGCGTGGCGTTCACCACCCATCGCTCGCTCACCTCGGCGGTGTCGGCGATCGAAAAATCGAGCTTCGGCGCGATGGTGAGCCGGCGCAGCACGTCGGCGCCCTTGACCGGGGTGGAGAAGGTGAGCGTGAAGGGTCCGGTCGGGCAGAAATCGCCCCGGCGGCAGGAGGCGTCGAGCAGCGTAAAATTGCCGTAGGTTTCGACGTTCCAGCGGGACAGATCACCGGGTTGGTCGCGATCGATGAAGGCCGGCGAAACCAGCGCGCCGGTGCAGCCGTGCGGGAGAGGGCGCTCGGGGGTGAGCACGACCACTCGGCGGTAGCGGTCGAGGGAACGGTCCCGCTCCCATCCGCCCGCTTCCTTGAACTGCCAGGGCGCATCCTCCGGGATCGGGAGCTGCGGCCCCGGCCTGAGCGCGATCATTCCGGGCACCGGACAGGTGCGATTCATCTCGAGGTAGATCATGCGGGCGAGCAGAACGGAGTCGGCGGTCGTGCTGAGCACCAGCCGGAAGCGCGAGCCGGGCTCGAGGAAGCGGGCACTCTGATCGGGACCGGCGGGAATCCCCGAAAGCACCCGGGGCCCCCGCACCCGGAAGGTGAACTGGTAGGGCTCCGCCAGACTGCTGCCATCCATCGCCTGGAACTGGGTGGTGACGGTCACTCGAATCTGGGTCGAAGGGGCCGGAGGTGTTGCTGGACGAAACCGAACCGTCACCGGGTCACGCCAATCGAACGTTCCAGGAAGGACCGGGTCGATGACCAGCACCGTTTTGGGATCTACCGACCGGTCGAGGGATCCGGCGACGGGCCGATCGAAGGTGACTGTGACAATCGTGGCCGGATCCGCGTCACCTTTGGGAGCAACACGAATCACCTTGAGAGGTAGAACAGGCCCTGCCGCCACTGCGGCAGCAAGAACGAGGAGTGCGAGGCGGGGGGTCACCTGGATCCCTTTCGATGACGTAAACCCTTGCGCTTCAACGACGTTCGCGCTTTATTGAGCATCTCGAAGACCGAGAATAAGACAACCCGCCGGGGGCAGTTAGGGAAGCGGCGGATTTGCAGTCAACGTACCGTAAGGAGCGGAGTGTATGAAAAGAAACCTGGTAATGGCATCGCTGTTGGCCCTGGGCGTCGCGGCACCGGCAGTTGCCCAGAACAAGGGAACGATCGAGCTGGGCGCGTTCGTCAAGTTTACCGATTACGACAACAGTTACGGGACTGCGCGCAAGAGCGCCAACAGTTGGGGCGGCGGCGGGAGACTCGGGTACTTCTTCAGTTCCAAGTGGGCGCTCGAGCTCGATGGATCCGCAAACGCCACCGACGTCATCGAGTTCTTCGATGGCTTCGAGAGCACGGCGCTCACGTACTATCCGTTCCACCTCCGGCTCCTTTTCAACCAGAAGCTGGGAAGCAACAGCCCGTTTACCTGGATTCTCGGCGCCGGTCCTGGCTACAACCGGTATGGCAAGGAAGTCGCTGGAGAGCCGGGCTTCAAAGGAGACGATTGGGGCGCCGGCGCACTCACCGGCTTCCGGGCGATGCTGACCAACTGGCTCGCTTTCCGTGTCGACGGGACGCTGGATTACATCCCCTCGCCGAATAACGGCAGCGCCGAGATCGTCGGCCAGGCCAGCGGCATCACCGAGGCCGAGCCGGCCAGCAAGAACGTGAACCTGGGCGCCCAGGCGGGGCTGTCGCTCATGCTGGGTATGTGCAAGAAGGACCGCGACGGCACCACGATCTCCCCGACCACCGCGACGGTCACGACCGGAGGCACGGTGAGCTTCTCGGGGACGGCCACCAACTGCGGCAAGGCCGACGAGATCGTCTACACCGTGAGCGGGCCCGGCTCGATCGACCAGACCGGGCGCTTCACCGCCACTTCAGCGGGCAATGCCACCGTGACGGCGTGCGGCCGGAAGAATCGGCTGTGCTCGACCGCCAGCGTCACGATCAATGCGCCGGCGCCTCCGCCGCCGCCACCTTCTGCCCGCACGCTCACCCGTTGCGAGGTCACTCCCGCGACGTCGCAGCCGCGGATCGACCAGCCGGTGTCCTACACCGTCACGCTCTACTACAGTGACGGCACCAGCCAGCCGATGTCGGGTGCCACGTTCGTGGCGGCCGGCGGGAACATCAACGGGAACACCATCAGCTGGAGCACGCCCGGCAACAAGACCATCACCGTGACGTGCGGTCCGGGGGTCACCGGGAGCGCGACGGCCGACGTGCAGCAGTTCAGGATTACGGTGCGGGACTCGGCGTTCTTCGAGTTCGACAAGACGGTCATCTACCGCCAGGACGACCAGCGGCAGTTGAACGAGATCGCCAAGGTCCTGATCGAGCACCCGGATATCCGTCTCATCATCGACGGTCACGCCGATGCCGACGGCACCGTGAAATACAACGAGCGGCTCGGGATGAACCGCGCCAACTCGCTCAAGAATTACCTGGCCAAGCAGGGCGTTCCGGTGGACCGGATGACCATCATCATGCGCACGTTCGGCGAGTGCGTACCGGTCGAGCCGAATGCCACCGCCGAAGGCCGTGCGATGAACCGCCGGGCCGAGCTTCGTGAGTTCGGGAACGAAACACCCGGTCCGGGCAATGCATCGTGCGCCGAGGCTGGGCGGGAGAGAAATCCGTAACGCAGGGAGTAGCGAGTAGCGAAGTGCGAAGAGGGGGTCGGCGAGCTGCCGGCCCCCTCTTCACGTCGGTTCTTCGCTACTCGCTATTCGCTCTTCGCTTCGCCAGCGGATCAGCGCAACGCCGCCAATGATGATCGCCGCCGCGACGAGCGTGCGCGGCGTCACCGGCTCCCCCAGCAGGGCCCATCCGAGGGCCACCGCAACGAGCGGATTCACATAGGCCGAGGTGGCCACCTTGGAAGGCGTCGTCACCCGCAACAGGTAGGTGAAGGCGCTGAAGCCGATGAGGCTGCCGAACACGATGAGATAGACCCACGCCAGGATCGCCCCGGCACTGAAGATCTCGGGAGAGACTCTCGAGGTTTCGCCGAAGAGGAGCCCCGCGATCGTGAGCAGCGTCCCCCCGGCCAGCATCTTCATTCCGGTGGCGAGCACGGGGGACGAATGAAGCGGAACGGCGTGAGAGAGGACCGATCCGCCGGCCCAGGCGATCGCGGCGAGGGTGATCGCCGCGGCGCCGGCGATATCGACGTGGCCTCCGCCGATGATTTCTCCCGGTGCCACGAGAAGCGCCACGCCGCCGAGCCCGGCGACGATTCCCACCATCGCGCGGAGCGGTGGCCGTCGCCAGCCATAGTGGCCGCTCTCGAAGACCGCCGTGAAGAGCGGAGAGGTCGCCGCCAGCAGCGCGGTCAGTCCGGACGGGATGCGGGTCTCCGCCCAGGAGATGCCGCCATTGCCGAGGAGGAAGAAGAGCCCGCCGAGCAGGAACGCGGGCATCCAGAGGCGGCGGGCCGGCGGCTCGACTCCGCGCCAGCGCGCCCAGCCATAGAGCAACGAGCCGGCGACGAGAAACCGGCTGCCCGCGGCGAGGAAGGGAGGGAGGGTGTCCACGACCACCCGGATGGCCAGGTAGGTGGAGCCCCATACAACGTAGATCGCGGCAAAGGCCCAGAAGACGGCCGCCCGCCTGGGCGGGGGCGGTGCGGTCACGCCTCCAGGTACTCCTCGCGGTACATCCGGATCAGCTCGAAGAAGTAGGAGAGCGCCAGCGGTCCGATGAGGAGTCCGATGAGGCCGAAGTAGCTCACGCCCAGCACGGCGCCGACCAGGGTGATCATCGGATGCACTTCGGAGTACCGCTTGAACACCATCGGGCGGATGAGATTCTCGACGTTGGCCACGACGACGACGCCCAGAATGATGAGCCCGATGGCCGGGACAGGGCGTCCGTTCAGGAACAAGGAGATCGCCGCCGGCCCCCAGATGATCCCCGCTCCCACCAGAGGCAGGATGCCGAACACCATCGTGACCACGCCCCAGAAGACGGGATCGTTCAGGCCGGCGAAGAAGAAGCCGAGTCCGACCAGAATCCCCTGGACCAGCGCGATCAATCCGGTCCCCACGACGGTCGCGTAGGTCAGGGAAATGAATCGCTGTTTCAGGATCTCGACGTTCTCCCTGGAGAACGGGATGTATGGCGCCACGCCGCGCGAGAGCACCCCGGGGTTGATCAGGAGGTAGTACAGGCCGAAAAAGGTGAACAGCAGATTGAGGGTGAACCGCGTCGCCGTCCCGATAAAGCCGAGGGCACTTCCGCCCAGGAAAGTGATCAGATCCTTCCCGATCGAGGCGAGCTGGGGACCGACTTCGAACTGTCCGACGCGCAGGTTCTGAATCCGGGCGAGGAGCGGGCTGTTCACCAGTCCCGCGGCCACATCCTGGGCCTGACCGACGAGCATGCCGATGAGCCAGATGCCGGGGAGCACGATGATGAGGAACGCCATCAGGATGACGATCCCTGCGGCGACACCGGCCGGCATGTACCTGGTGAGGTCGCGGTGGATCCCGCGGAAGAGCACGTAGAGCACCGGCGCGCCCATGAGGCCGCTGACGTAGGGCGACAAGGCATAGGCGAGCGCCACCGCGAGCAACCCCAGGATCAGCGCGGCGCGTTCCTTCTTGGTGTCGAAGAGGGCCATGCGAGGAAAATGGCGGAACGGCGCAATGGCGCAATGGCGCGACGGGCGCGGAGGCGCGGGGGCGCGGAGAGGGTGGTCGTTCGCGACTTCGCGACTTCGCGACTTCGCGTCCTACCGCGTCACCCGCTCCAGCACCCGCCAGACATTCTCCGCCACGATGCGCTGGCCCCGCGCCGTGGGATGGATTCCATCATCCTGATTCAGCGAATCGACTCCGGCCACTCCCTGGAGGAGAAACGGGATCAGCGCCGCATGGTTCGCCTTGGCGAGTGCGGGAAAAATGGCGCGAAACTTCCGTACGTACTCGGGCCCCAGATTCGGGATCGCCTCCATTCCCGCGATCACCAGCGCGGGAGGCGGATCGACGCGACGAGCCCGGTCGAGGATCGACTGAATGCGCGCGCGCACCGAATCGGGATTCTGCCCGCGCAATCCGTCGTTGGCGCCGGTCTCCACCACCAGCACCGCCACCCGGTCCCGGGAGAGGAGCCACTCGATCCGGTCGAGCGCTCCGGCCGAGCTCTCTCCGGAGAGTCCGGCATTCACGACGCGATAAGGACGTCCCGCCGAATCGAGCTTCGCCTGGATCAGCGCCGGGTACGCGAGACGCGGATCGCCAAGCCCATACCCGGCGGTGAGGCTGGTGCCGAGGAAGACGATGGCGGGGCGGGCGTCCGATTGGGTGCTGGGTGCTGGGGCCTGGGGGCTGGAGTCGCTGCTGCCAGTTGCCCGTTGCCTGTTGCCTCGGCAGGCCAACGCCAGGAGAAGCGCAACTGTGGTCGCCGATCTTATCATTCACGCCTCGTCGGAATCTCCCCGGAGTGTCCCGCATGCTGCGCTCAGAGTCGCTCACCCAGACCTATCTCTCCGGGGGACGTCCCCTCACCGTGCTGAACGATATCACCTTCGCCCTCGAACGCGGCGGCTTCCTTGCGATCGTGGGCCCGAGCGGGAGCGGAAAGACCACCCTCCTCGGTCTGCTGGCCGGGCTCGATCGTCCCGCGAAGGGGCGCGTGGAGCTGGACGGCCATGACCTCGGAGGAATGACCGAAGACCAGCGCGCCCGGCTTCGCGCCGAGAAGGTGGGCTTCGTGTTTCAATCGTTTCAGCTGATCCCGACGCTCACGGCGCGTGAAAACGTGCAGGTGCCGCTGGAGCTGCGAGGTGAGCCCGCCGAGACGCGGGCGCAGGAGCTGCTCGACCGGGTCGGCCTGGGCGACCGCGCCGACCACTATCCCGCTCAGCTTTCGGGTGGAGAGCAGCAGCGGGTGGCGCTCGCTCGCGCCTTCAGCATCCGCCCGCAGATCCTCTTCGCCGATGAGCCGACCGGTAACCTCGACGCCAAAACCGGCGCGACCATCATCACCCTGATGGAGGAGCTCAACCGGGAGCTGGGCACGACGCTGGTCCTGGTCACGCACGATCATGACCTCGCCGCCCGCGCGCGGCGCACCATCCGGCTCTCCGACGGACGGATCGTCGAGGACACCGGCGCGTGATCGGTCCGCGCTTCGTGGTACGGATGGCGTGGCGCGAAGCGCGCGCCGGCAGGAAGCGACTCTGGCTCCTGACCGGCGCCGTCACCGCCGGCGTCGCCGCGCTGGTGGCCATCAATTCCTTCACCCAGAACCTGCGCACCTCCGTCGCGGAGCAGGCCAAGGCGCTGCTCGGCGCCGATCTCAGCTTCTCCGCACGGGCCACTTTCACCCCCCGAATCGAGGCGCTGATCGACAGTCTGATCGCCCCCGATTCCGTCGCGAAACGCGGACCCGGCCGCCGGGCGCTTCAGGTCAGCTTTGCCGGAATGGCCTATGTGCCGAGGACCGCGGGAGTCCGGCTCGTCCAGGTCCGCGCCATCGAGGGTGACTATCCCTTCTATGGCGCGATCACCACCGATCCGGCGGGACGCTGGCCGGAGCTCGGCAAGAGCGACGGCGCGCTGGTGGATCCCGCCCTGCTCGCCGCCCTCGGGGCCAGTGTCGGCGACACCCTCGCGCTGGGAAATGCGCGGTTTCCAATTCTCGGCACCGTGCTGAATGTGCCCGGCGACGTCGGCGTCATGTCGGCCTTCGGGCCCCGGGTCTACATCCCCGCCCGAACCCTCGAGCGCACCGGATTGCTCCGCTTCGGATCGCGCGCCGAATACGAGGCGTTTCTCCAGCTCCCCCCCGGCGTCCTCGCCCAGCCGATTCGGGAGAAGTACCGGATGCCGCTTCGCGCCGAGCGGGTGACCCTCCGCACCGTCGAGGACGACCGCGAGGATCTCTCCGACGCGCTCTCCCGGCTCGGCAACTATCTCGGCCTCGTGGCATTGGTCGCGCTCCTGCTCGGCGGACTCGGCGTGGGCAGCGCGGTCCACGTCTTCATCAAGCGGAAGCTCGACACCATCGCCGTGCTTCGCTGCCTGGGGGCGACCTCGCTCGAGGTGTTCGCGGTGTATCTCCTCCAGGCCCTCGCGATGGGCGCGATCGGAAGCGCCATCGGGGCCGTGCTCGGCATCGGGCTCCAGCAGGTCCTCCCGATGCTCTTCGAGGGACTGCTGCCGATCGATGTGCGGGTTGCCCCTTCCCCCCGAGCCATCGCGCTCGGACTCGGCCTCGGGCTCTGGGTCGCCGGAATCTTCGCGGCGCTGCCGCTGCTCGCGGTCCGCCGGGTCTCCCCGCTCATGACGCTGCGCCGGGACTACGAGCCGGCCCGCACGGGACGCGACTGGCTGAGCCGGCTCGTCGGCTTGCTGCTCGCGACAAGCGTCGTCCTCCTTGCCGCCATTCAGGTCGGAGATCTCCGGGACGGGGCGATCTTCTCGGTCGGAATCGGCCTGGCGCTGCTGGTGCTCTGGCTCGCCGCGCGGGCACTCATCGGAGGAGTGCGGCGCTGGTTCCCCTCGCGGCTTCCCTACCTCTGGCGACAAGGACTCGCCAACCTCTACCGGCCGGCGAACCAGACGGTGACCGTCGTCCTCGCGCTGGGCTTCGGCGCGTTTCTGCTGGCGACGCTCTACCTGGTGCAGGACAACCTGCTTCGCGAGTTCCGGCCCGGCGGATCGAGCCAGCGCCCGAACATCATGTTCTTCGACATCCAGCCCACCCAGCGCGAGGGCGTCGAGCGGGTGCTTCACGACGGCGGATTTTCGGGAACTCCGCTGGTCCCGATCGTCACCATGCGGATCAAGTCGGTGAAGGGCGTGCCGATCCGGTTCGACCTGCCGTCACCCGATTCGCTGGCGATGGATTCAGCGGCGCGCGCATCCAACCGGTCGCGCACCCGAACCCCGCCCGGCGGCTGGGCGGGACGGCGCGAGTACCGCTCGAGCTATCGCGACACGCTGACCCGGACGGAAAAGATCGTGCGCGGAAAGTGGTGGGGACCCGGCGCGCGCCCTCCTGCCCCGGGGGCGCCGGCACAGCTCTCCCTGGAGTCGGACATCGCGACCGAGCTCGGCGTCACTCTGGGAGACGAAATCGTGTGGGACGTCCAGGGTTCCGAGGTGCGGACGACGCTGACCAATCTGCGCGAAGTGGACTGGGGCCGCTTCGAGACCAATTTCTTCGCGGTCTTCCAGCCCGGTGTGCTCGAGTCGGCACCACAGATGTTCGTCACCCTGGTGCGGGCCGACAGCGCGCCGGCGCGGGGACGCTTGCAGCGGAGCATGGCCGAGCAGTACCCCAACGTGACCGCGATCGATCTCTCGCAGATTCAGCAGGCGCTGGACGGGATTCTCGACCGCGGCGCCCTCATCGTGCGATTCCTCGCGGGATTCTCACTGGTGACCGGCGCGATCGTGCTGGTCGGCGCGGTGTCGGCGTCCAGAATGCAGCGGATGCGGGAAGCGGTCCTGCTCAAGACCCTGGGCGCGACCCGTGCCCAGGTGCTGAAGATTCTGGTATCCGAGTATGCGGCGCTGGGCGTCCTGGCGTCCGTCGCGTCGGTCGTGCTGGCCACCATCGCCGGGTGGGCGCTGGCCCGGTGGGTGTTCGATGCGCCGTTTCATCTCCCGGCGCCGGCCCTCGCCGGCCTCATCCTGCTGCTCGTCGGCCTGACGCTGATCGTGGGCCTCTGGAACAGCGCCGAGGTGCTGAAGCGGGCGCCGCTGGCGGTCCTCCGCGAAGAGTGATTTCTTTCCTCACTCGACCACTTCAAAAGGATCCACTGATGCCTCACCGTCTCGCCTCCCGGGCGGGCATTCTGGCCCTCCTGGCAATTGCCGGTTGCGCCACGAAAGCCGCCGGACCCACGACGACTCAGCCCGCGCCGGTCGGCGGTGCCACCCCGGCAGCTCCCGGCGGGACAACGCCGGCAACACCCACTCAGGGGCCGACGGGAGGCGCACAGACAGGCGGACCACCGGCAGGCGGACCCGGCGGGGCGACCGCCGCTCCGCGTCCCTACCGCCAGGTCATCACCGATCGGGCGAAATCGGATTCCGGCCTCTTCACGGTGCACCAGGTGGGCGACCGGTGGTTCTACGAGATTCCGGTGCGGATGTACGACAAGGAGATGCTCCTCGTCACCCGGACCTCCAAGGTCAACCTGCCCGGCACCTTCGGCGGCGAAGAGGAGAACGAGGGCGTGGTCCGCTGGCAGCGCCAGGGCGACCGGATCCTGCTCCGCTACGTCGCGTACAACAATGTGGCGGCGGATTCGCTTCCGATCGCGATGGCGGTCAAGATCTCCAACTTCGAGCCGGTGCTGCAGGCATTCGCGATTGCCGCCTACAAGCCCGATTCCAGCGCGGTCGTGATCGACGTGACCACGATGTTCACGACCGATGTGCCGGTCCTGGGTCTCGCCCAGCAGCGCCGGACCCAGTATCAGGTCCGCACGCTCGACACGCCCCGGTCGTACATCGTCGGCATCAACAGCTACCCGACCAACATCGAAGCCAGACACGTGCTGACCTATAGCGCGGGCCAGGCGCCCACGAACTCGGAGACCGGCACCATTTCCGTGGAGATGAACCAGTCGATGGTGCTGCTCCCGGAACGGCCGATCATGCCGCGGCTCATGGACAACCGGGTCGGCTATTTCGGGGTCCAGCAAACCGATTACGGCCTTCCGGCGCAGCGGTCCGAGGTGCGGCGATTCATTTCGCGGTGGCGGCTCGAGCCCAAGGATCCCGCCGCCTT
>Ga0070707_100001300_pt1 | contig 24529 bp, 22 predicted proteins | sample KBSK5502metaG_FD_65468 | JGI IMG/M metagenome (GOLD analysis project Ga0070707, IMG submission 65468) | Corn, switchgrass and miscanthus rhizosphere microbial communities from Kellogg Biological Station, Michigan, USA - KBS K5-50-2 metaG | ecosystem: Host-associated > Plants > Roots >...
ATGGAACGCATCCGAAACCAACTCCGCGCATTCCATCCAAATCTGGATCACTCCCGCCGCCGAAGATTTGCAGCCGTCGTACCAGCAAATCGCGTTTTCGCCTTCGGAAAAGCGGGGACGGTTCCGTTTGCTTGCGGGACCGCAACCGAGCGTGAACGAGCAAGCCACTGTCATCAACCAGAATGCCGAGTTGTATGTTTCCGAGTTGGCGCCCGGAGAAGGCATCAGCCGCGGGTTCGCGCCGGGAAGACAGGCATGGATCCAGGTTGTTCGCGGAAGTGTCAGCGTGAACGGCAATGATCTGCAAGAGGGCGATGGTGCGGGCGTGAGTGACGAGCGCGAGCTCACCTTCACCGGGGCCGGAGCCACGGGCGGAGAAGTTCTTCTTTTCGATCTTCCGTAAAGCGAGGTCTATATGAATGCTGTCTTGAGTGTGAGGCCGCTGGGTATGCCATGGGAGACATCGGATCCGTTTCTCTTCTGCATGTATCACAACGACAAATATCCCAAAGGCAACGAACATCTCGGCCCCGCGGCATCGCTGGCAGGCCGCAACATCGGAATGGACTTCGAAGGCAAAGACGGATGGCGCATGTATCACGGAAGCATCGTGCCGGGATTTCCGCAGCATCCGCATCGCGGATTTGAGACGGTGACGATCATGCGGCATGGATTCGTCGATCATTCCGATTCGCTGGGAGCCACGGCGCGCTTCGGTCCAGGCGACGTTCAATGGCTGACGGCCGGAAAAGGTATCGTTCATTCGGAAATGTTTCCGTTGCTGAATCGCGAAGCGCCCAACCGGCTCGAGCTCTTTCAGATCTGGCTGAACCTCCCGAAGTCCGACAAATTTGTCGAGCCGCATTTCGGAATGCTCTGGAACGAACAGATCCCGCAGCGCTCTACACGTGACGCCAATGGCCGAACAACGGAAGTCATCGTCGTCGCCGGAAAATTAGGCGATTCGCGTGCGCCCGCTCCTCCGCCGCATTCGTGGGCAGCGCGCGCGGAATCCGATATTGCGATCTGGACCATCAGGATGGGTCCGCAGGCGACGTTCACCCTGCCGCCTGCCGCAGCAGACAGCACGCGGAGCCTGTACTTCTTCCGCGGGACTACAGTAAAGATCGGAGACCAGTCCATTCCTCTTAATACAAGAACGGAGCTTCGACCCGGCGCCGAAGTAAGCATAGAGAACGGTGCGGATGAAGCCGAATTTCTCCTGTTACAGGGCCGGCCCATTGGAGAACCTGTCGTTCAATACGGCCCGTTCGTGATGAACTCCCGCTCGGAAATTCAGCAGGCATTCGAAGACTATCGTCGAACCGGCTTCGGCGGGTGGCCATGGTCGACCGACGATCCGGTCCTGCCGCGCGCGGAAGGGCGGTACGCGAAACACGCCGACGGGCGAGTCGAACGCGTCGCATAGCAGACGGGTGATACGAACGATGCGGCGAACTTTGTCTGAAAATAAAAGAAGTAGCCACAAAAAAGGCACAAAAGGCTCAAAAGCTTTTGTGCTTTTTGTGCCTCTTTGTGGCCATTCCCTTCCTTGCGGCGCCACGGGCCTGCAATTTCCCAAACATGACAACCACCGTATCAATATTTGGTTTTCAAAAATCCAAACTGGGATTACAAGACGATCGACGCGGCGCATGATGTGCGTCTGGCCGAAAAGGAGGTCGGAGAAACACTCGACGCAACGAACGCGAACCTGAAGCCGTTCGTGGACCACGGCGGAAAGCTTCTGATGTATCACGGATGGAGTGATCCCGGCATACCGCCGCTCGCAACGGTTCAGTATTACAAGAATGTCGTCGACACGCTTGGTGGAACTGCAAAGACGAGAAATTCCATTCGCCTTTTCATGATTCCCGGGATGAATCATTGCCGCGGCGGCGACGGCACGGATACATTCGACGGGATCGCCGCTCTGGATGCGTGGGTAGAAAAAGGAAAAACGCCGGATCGCATAGAGGCATCACATTCAACGGGAGGAAAAGTGGACCGCATACGTCCGCTGTGCCCATATCCTCAAGTCGCTGTATACAAAGGGGCCGGGAGCACCGACGATGCGGCGAACTTCGTTTGCAGGTAGTATGGCGACGTTATAAGGTCAAAACCATAAGGTCCAAACATGAGCAAAATAAAAACAGTTCAGCAGCACATACTTGATGAAGAGCGGATGCATCCCGAGGCGACCGGTGATTTCACAGCGCTGATGACGAGTCTCACGCTGGCCGCGAAAATTATTTCGCGCGAAGTCAACATGGCAGGTCTCGTGAAGATTTTGGGGGGAACCGGCGAAACCAACCTTCACGGAGACTCGGTGCAGAAGCTCGATATTTTTGCACAGGAAACAATCTGTCGCGCGATGAGCCACAACGGACATCTCTGCGCGATGGCGTCGGAAGAATCTGAAGACATCATTCCGCTTCCTGCCGACAGCAAGAAAGGCAAATACGTTCTGATGTTCGATCCTCTGGACGGATCGTCGAACATCGATGTGAATGCCAGTATCGGTACGATCTTCTCCATCCATCGCAAAGTCTCGACGAACGGCGAAGACGGCTCGCTCGAAGATTGCCTGCAGAAGGGCAGCACCCAGATTGCCGCGGGCTACTTTATCTATGGCTCGAGCACAATGATGGTGTACACGACGGGCAACGGCGTGCACGGATTTACGCTCGATCCGAGCCTCGGTGAGTTCCTTCTATCGCACGAAAACATCCGCACACCCGCGCGGGGAAAGATCTACAGCATCAACGAAGGCAACATGCATTCGTGGGACGCGGGAACGCGCCGGTACATCGAATTCGTGAAAGAAGACCGCAAAGATCGCGGACACCCCTACAGCCTCCGATATATCGGATCCCTCGTCGCCGACTTCCATCGCAATCTGCTGAAAGGCGGTATCTTCCTTTATCCCGGGCCGAAGGGAAAATTACGCTTGTTGTATGAAGCATCGCCGCTTGCAATGGTCGTCGAGCAGGCCGGCGGCGCCGCAACTACAGGCGCGCAGCGGATACTGGATGTGCAGCCGACATCACTGCATCAGAAAGTACCGTTGATCATCGGTACGCGCGAGGACGTTGAGGAATATACGCAGTTTTATAAGGAAGCTCAGCAGACAGCTGCGGACTAAGCCATATGCCAATTGGCATTTGGTTCCCGCTAGCGGGAGTTTACTGAGAGACTCTCAGTAAACTCCCGCTAGTTACCCACAACCAGGTTGGTCAATACTTCGTCGACGCTGGTGAGGCCTTCGGCCATGAGGAACATGGCGTATTCTTTCAGCGTTTTCATTCCGCCTGCCCTCGCAACATCGCGAAGCTCATCGGTCTTGGCTCCGCGCGCGACGGCGCGTTTCAACTCATCATTCATCGTGAGCAGTTCGTAAATACCGACGCGGCCTTTCTTGCCGGTGTGATTGCATTTTTCGCAACCCTCACCTTTGTAGAAAGGCGGAGCGTTGTTTTTCGTGTAACCGAAATAACCCAGGGTCGTGTCATCGACTTCAGTCTGAACTTTGCAGTTCTGGCAGAGGCGGCGGGCAAGTCGCTGAGCGAGGACTCCGATCGTGGAGTTCGCCATCAGGAATGGCTCGATTCCCATTTCTTCGAGACGCGTAAAAGAGCCGGGGGCATCGTTCGTGTGCAACGTGGTGAACACAAGGTGGCCGGTGAGCGCGGCTTCTACGGAGATCTTCGCGGTTTCCTGGTCGCGTGTTTCACCGACGAGGATCACATCCGGGTCCTGGCGCAGAAATGCGCGGAGGATGCGGGCAAAATCGAGTCCGATGTCTTTGTGCGTTTGAACCTGGCACAGGCCGGGCAGGTCGTATTCAATCGGATCTTCAGCCGTCGAAATGTTAATTTCCGGAGAATTGATTTCGCTGAGCGAACTGTACAACGTCGTCGTCTTACCGGAACCCGTCGGACCCGTAACGTAAATAATTCCGTAAGGCTGACTGATCATCCACCGCAGTTTGTCGACAGTCGGCCCATGGACGATGATTTTGTCCAGCGGCAACAGGTTGCCGCTCCTGTCGAGAATACGCATGACGATCTTCTCGCCAAATTTCGCAGGGACCGTTGACACGCGGAAATCGATGGCGCGGTCTTCGATTTTGATCGAAATGCGTCCGTCCTGAGGCAATCGCCGTTCGGAGATGTCCAGCCTTGAAAGAATCTTGAAGCGCGACGCCAGCGGAAGCTGAATTTTCTTGGAAAGTTTGTTTTCGATGTAGAGCACACCGTCGATTCGCAGCCGCAAAACAACACCATTCTCCTGAGGCTCAATGTGAATGTCGCTTGCGCCTTTCTTGATGGCAAGAGCGAGAATGTTGTTTGCAAGACGCACGATCGGCGCATCCTCAGATGCCGTCGCCAGATCGGTCGTACTTGGCTTGTCTTCCTCTTCCTGCTGGACCTCCAGGCCCCCGAGAATTTCGTTCTGCAGGTCTTCGAGACTCTGCATCTGAAATTCGGGAACGTGCTTTTTCCTTTCCTCTCTGCGCTTTTCTCGGTCTTCTTCCTTCTTCTTTTCGGCTTCGCGTTTCTCTTCCTTGATGCCCATGAGATCCGGGTAAACCGTATCCATGAACTTCTTGAAGTCTTCCTCGGTACAAACCTGCGGCTCGATGATGACGCCTTTGATGTACCGGCGCACGTCGTCGAACGCGAGCAGGTTGGAAGGGTTCACCATTGCCAGCGTGACGGAATTGTTCACGTAGGAGATAGGGACGACCTTGTGAAGGAGGCAAAGCGACTGAGGCAGCAAACCGACGACGCGCGGATCGAACTTGCCTTTGAAGAGGTTAACGTACTCGATACCGACCTGCTTGGTCGCGTCCTCGAGACGTTCGGCGAGAATTCTTGCAAGGCCTAGGGAGATTTCCGGATGCTGGGTCAGAAGATTTCGGAAGTCGGCGCGGGTGAGCGTGAACACGACCGTCGGCTGAACGGTGGTGACGGTCGCCGATCGAGGCTTTCCCGTGAGCAGCGACATTTCGCCAACCGCTGCTCCTTCCGTTAGTTGCGCAACAAGGAAATCAATGCCCGTGGCAGGGTCTTTCTTACGAACTTCGACCAGGCCCGACTTGATGATGTACATCGACACGCCGGGCGCACCTTCGCGCACGATCACCTCGGCTGGCGGAAACTCGGCAGTCTTCAGACAGGTGCCCAGTTTGGCAAGACTATCGGGGCTAAGTTCGGCGAACAACTTGACGTTCTTGAGGAACTGAACAAGCTGGTCGGTATCGTTAATTACCGCGGACATTTATTGTTATACGTCTCGATGCCTGCCTTCCCTGGCGCCCTTTCAGCGGATGAGAGTAGGCTAAGTCTCGCATCCGGGACGTGGGGAAGTCAAAGGAGGAAATCCGTAATTAGTGGCCTGGGCCTGGATTTCCTCGGAGTTCCTGCTTCCAACCCAGGATTCGGGCCACGTTGCCCTCTTTTTCTGCCTCTTCAATCCGGCCCTGGGACTGGTAGAACATGGATAGGCTGGTGTGAGCGAGGATGTCATCCTGATCGATTTCAATGAGTTTTCTAGCGGTTGCAATGGCTTCGTCCACACGGCCTCGATTGAAAAACGCCATCCCTAGTCCGTGGAGAGCGTCCTGATAATTCGGGTCCATCTCCAGGGCTTTTTTGTAGGCCTCGATCGCGTCGTCCAGCTTTTCGTCGCCGAATGCGTTCACCGCCTGCTCGAAGTATTCTTCCTTCGTCATGTCCTTCAATTTTATATAGAATTGCGACAAATTAGAGGAGGAAAAACGTGGGAAAAACTGTCGAACTCAAGCGGCCGGACGGAAAAACCTGCTCAGGATACTCTTCCGAACCCACCAAAGGCGCGAATGCACCGGGCATCGTGGTCATCCAGGAATGGTGGGGGCTGAACGACCAGATCAAAGGCGTTGCAGACCGGCTCGCCGAGGCCGGCTATCGCTCGCTTGTCCCCGATCTCTACCGCGGGAAGGTCGCCCTTGAAGCAAATGAGGCAGAACACCTCATGAAAGGCCTCAATTTCGGTGACGCGGCGGGCCAGGACATTCGAGGAGCCGTTCAGAATCTGAAGCAGTCCAGTCCGAAAGTCGCGGTGATGGGCTACTGCATGGGCGGCGCGCTAACGATACTGTCGTCCGTTTTTGTGCCGGAAGCGGACGCCGCCGTCTGTTGGTATGGCGTACCGCCGCTCGAATACGTCAACGCCAACGCGATCAAGATTCCGATCCTCGGGCACTTCGCGACCCAGGACGTGGCCTTTCCTAAATCGCAGGTCGAAGGGCTGGAAGCGAAACTGAAACAGGCGAACGTCAAATACGAATTTCACTGGTACAACGCCAAGCACGCCTTTGCGAACGAAAACAATAAAGATCCCAATTCGTTTATCGCCTACAACGCCGAAGCCGCGAAGCTGGCATCGCAGCGGACGATGGACTTTCTAAAAAAGAACCTCGGGTAAACGAACGGCTAGGAGCCAAATGCCAATGGGTCACTGGTCAAATGCCAAATGTCATATGGAAAACGGGATCAATATGGCATTTGGCATTTGACCAGTGGCCCATTGGCATTTGGTTTTACTCGTACCGTAGCGCTTCAATTGGACTGAGGATGGCCGCTCGATAAGCCGGATAAAGTCCAAAGATGAGGCCTGTCCCGACGGAGACCGAAAAGCCGATAGCCACCCAGAAAGCGGAGACCGAGGCCGGCAGGAAGGGCGCCAATGTTCGTATCAGAAATGCGATCGCGGCGCCCGCGATCACACCAAGAACGCCACCGACGGCCGTCAACACCATTGCTTCGAACAAAAACTGCGTGAGGATGTTTCGCCGGGTTGCGCCAATCGCTTTCCGCACACCGATCTCGCGGGTGCGTTCGGTAACGGAAACCAGCATGATGTTCATCACGCCGACCCCACCCACAACGAGCGCGATCGACGAAATGGCCAGCATAACCGTAAAAATGCCGCTCGAAATCTGATTCCAGAGATCGGTGAACGTGTCTTGCGTGGAAATGGCGAAATCGTCTTCCTTGTTGGGCGGCACGCCACGGCGAGTCCGTAACAGCGCTTCGATTTGCGAAATGGCGCGAGGCATATCTTCCTGCGAAACGACTTTCACGGCGAACATGAAATCTTTCATCTCTGGGTGCAGACGCCAGAACGTACCGATGGGCATCTCGGCGACGTTGTCGTTTGGATTGGATCCACCTTGCAGCGCGTCTTTACGCTTCTGCAAAACGCCGATGACTCGAAACGGCTGGCCTTCGATCTCGACCTCTTTGTCGATCGGATCGACATTCGCAGGAAAAATCGTGTCCGCAGTGTCGTGGCCGAGTACGACGACATTTGCATTGTGGCTGTGATCCGCTTCGTTGATCCAGCGGCCCGAGTTCATCTGCAAATTCATGACGATCGCGACTTCAGGCGTCGCACCGATGAAGATGGTATTTTTCGCGGTGCGGTCTCGATATCGAACGGCAAATGATTTCGAACTCGCGTTGAAATTCAGATACTGCAATATCGGTGCAACCGATTGAACGAGCGTAAGATCGGCGATGGCCTTCGCATCTTCCAGCGTGAGCTTCTTGCGGCTGAATACTTCGGGCGGCAGCCGGCCGCCGATCGTTGGGGGGATTCGTTGAATGAAGATCAGGTTCGATCCGAGATCCTGGATCTGCGAAGAGATGTTGCTGTTCAGGCCGCTGATGATGGAAGACATTCCAATCACCGTCGCGACACCGATCACCACTCCAAGCACCGTGAGAAACGACCGGAGCTTGTTTTTGCGCAGCGAGTCGAGCGCGAGTAGAAGAATTTCACTCATAACGCAACGCCACAATGGGATCCAGATTCGCCGCCTTTGTCGCCGGATAAATGCCGAAGAACAATCCGACGCTTGTCGAAACCATCAGTCCCAAAGCGACGGCCCACCACTTGATCGAAGCCGGCAGCGGCGTGAACCATGAAATCGCCAGCGCGATCGAAACTCCGAGAAGAACACCGATAATTCCACCGACAAGTGCGAGCGTCGAGGATTCCACCAGAAATTGAATCAGGATGTCATGCCGCCGCGCTCCACTGGCTTTTCGGATGCCGATCTCGCGTGTCCTCTCGGTCACGGATACCAGCATGATGTTCATCACAACGATCCCGCCGACGACCAGCGAAATTGAAGCAATCCCGATCGTCACCGCGAAAAACGCGCGGCTGATGTTGGCCCAGATCTGAAGAAAGTTATCGTTCGTGTTGAGTGCAAAGTCGTCCTTGGCATTGTACGAGAGATGCCGCCGCGCCCGTAATGTCAGCCGGATCTCGCTTTCCGCTGCAGCGAGATGCTGTTCGTCTTTCGCCTTCGCGTAAATATTGATCGACCGGCGCGCGCCGTACATTTTTTGATGGAGCGTCAGAGGTATCATCGCCCAGTTGTCCTGCGACTGGCCAAGCACAGAACCCTGCTTTACGCCGACACCGATGACCTCAAAGGGCCTGTCATCGATGATCAGCGTTTTTCCAATCGGATCGACGAACGGAAAAAGATTGTCGACGATATCCGAACCGATCACGCACACGTTGCGAGCGTGTTCGACGTCGTACTCGGTCAGAAACCGGCCCGTCTGCAATTCGTTGCCGCGAATCGCCGGCACCTCCGCGGTGTATCCCTGAATCTGCGAATCAACGAAGTCACGTCCGAATTTCAGGCGTCCGCGCATATTCACGGAAGCGCCAACCGCTTTGCAGTTGTTGCACGCAGCCTTTATGGCTTCCATGTCGGTGATGTAAAGGTTCTTGCGTTTTTGATTCTCGATGAAGTCGTCGAGCGACGTGATCACCGGCGACATGCGGCTTATGCTCATAACATCCGGGCCGAGATTGAAAATCTTTCCGGCGACGTAGTCGTTGAGGCCCGAGATGATGGAAACGACCGCGATCACAGCCATCACGCCAATGACGATTCCGAGCAACGTCAGGAGTGATCGCAAGCGATTTGCCCGTAGCGAGGAGAGAGCGATGAAGACGGCCTCAGCGAAGTTCACACCGCTATATTACGGCCGATTGTGCTGTTTTCGTGCCTTTACGACTACCGGGCCCGGCCGAATTTTTCCTGAAGTAGCCGGATTTTCTCCTCCATGGTCTGCTTTGGAGGAGGTGGGACCGCCTCAACAGGAGGCCGCGGCGGCCGAACCTGCTGCTTTGGTTGTTGTTGGGGCGGGCGCTCAGGCCGCGGCTTTTTCCCAGCCGGCCCAGCCGGCGCTTCTCCGGGCTTCGGCGCGGCGGCCGCAGCTTCTTTTGCGACGAAGACTGGTTTCGGTTTCTTCTTTATGCGGGGGCGGCGCTGCGGTTTCGGCATGATCGCCTTCATCGAAAGGCTGATCCGCTTCATCGAGGCGTCGACACCAATGACTTTTACTTTCACGATGTCGCCGACCTTCACCGCTTGCCGCGCATCCTGCACATACTTGTGCGACAGCTCGGAAATGTGAACCAGCCCGTCCTGGTGCACGCCGAGGTCGACAAACGCTCCGAAGTTCGTCACGTTCGTGACGGCGCCTTCGAGCTCCATTCCATCCTTGAGGTCCGTAATGTCTTTCACGTCCTCGCGGAACTTCGGCACAACAAACTTGTCGCGAGGATCGCGGCCGGGTTTCAGCAGCTCCTCGCGAATGTCGCCGACGGTGTATCTTCCCGCCTCCGCCTCGAATGTCCTGAAGTCGATCGAATGGATGCGGTCCAGATTTTCGATGAGCTCGCTTAGGGCAATGCCTGCCGAAGCCGCCATCCGCTCGACCACCGGATACGACTCCGGATGAACGGCCGTACGATCCAGGGGATTTTCACCATCTTTGATCCGCAGAAATCCCGCTGCCTGCTCGAATGTTTTTTCGCCGAAGCCTTCGATCTCCCGGAGCTGCGTTCGTGATTTGAACAGGCCGTGTTGATCGCGAAACTCAACAACGTTTTGCGCAAGCTTGTCGCCGATACCAGAAACGTACTTCAGCAAATCCGTCGACGCCGAATTGAGATCCACTCCCACACGGTTGACGCAGGACTCGACAACGGCGGACAAACTGCGCTTCAACTTCTTCTGATCCACGTCATGCTGGTACTGCCCGACGCCGATCGATTTCGGTTCCGTCTTTACCAACTCTGCAAGCGGATCCTGCAGGCGGCGCGCAATCGAGATCGCGCCACGCACGGTAACGTCCAATTTCGGAAATTCCTCTCGTGCGCGCTTCGACGCGGAGTAAACGGATGCTCCCGCCTCGCTCACCACGATCACGAAAACATCGATTCCATGCTTACTGACTACGGATCGAATGAACGCGTCCGTCTCACGCGACGCGGTCCCATTCCCGATCGCGATACCGCGGACGTTGTATTTCTGGATGAGATCGAGAACCGTTTTCTCAGAGCCCTCGAGATCCTGCTTCGGCTCGGTCGGATAGATGGTCTGGTTCTCTAAAAACTTTCCCGTTTCATCGACCACCGCAACCTTGCAGCCTGTGCGCTGGCCGGGATCGATTCCCGTTACAGGGATATGGCCGGCCGGCGGTGCGAGCAGCAACGTGCGCAGGTTTTCTTCGAAGACGTTGATCGCTTCGGATTCGGCGCGTTCCCGCAGCATCGACCGGACTTCATTCTGGATCGAAGGCAGAAGCAGCCTCTCGTACGCGTCGCGCGCCGCGCTTTCGAGGAAAGGCGCAAAACGGGACTGAGGATCGCGAATGATCTGCGGGAGAAGTGCGGCGATGAACTTTGCGTTGTCGACATCGATGGAATGGTTGAGCACGCCTTCGCGCGTGCCGCGGCGAATGGCGAGCATGCGGTGCGAGGGAATCTTGGCAACCGTCTCCTCGAAGTTGTAGTACATCTCGTACTTCGTCTTCTCGGTTTCCTTTCCCTGGACGACTTTCGCGATCACCTTGCCCTCGGCCTGCATCATTTCGCGAAGCTGCTTTCGAAATTCCGGCGTTTCCGCGATCCCCTCCGCAATGATGTGCAGAGCGCCCTCGATCGCCGATTCGATCGTGAGGATTTCTTTTTCCAGGTTGATGAACTTCTCGGCGAATTCTCCGGCAGGCTGGTCGCCGGTCTGCTCCCAGAGGTAAGCGGCAAGCGGCTCGAGGCCGCGCTCGGCGGCGACGGTGGCTTTCGTTTTCCGCTTGGGCTTGTAAGGCAGGTAAAGGTCTTCAAGCTCGCTCTTGCTGTATGACGCGAGAATCTTCGCCTTCAAGTCATCGGTGAGCTTGCCCTGCTTCTCGATGGAATTGAGAACCGTAGTGCGCCGCGCTTCGAGGTCGGTGTAGTACTGCTGCCGCTCTTCGATATCGCGGATCTTGACTTCATCGAGATTGCCGGTTGCTTCCTTCCGATATCGTGCGATGAATGGAACCGTGGCTCCATCCGCGAATAACTTGATTGTGGTTTCCACGCGCGCAACCGGCGCGCCGACCTCTTTGCTGATTCTCAGGAGGATTTCAGGACTAAACATGACGTGAAAGAAAAATTATGCCAGAAGTTCGCCATCAGTGCTCGCGATCTCTTTGGATGCCATATTTCGGGCCTTCAGAATCGACCCACTTTGAAAATGAATCCATTATCTTGTCGTAACGCGCAGAAATTTCCTTCAAACGGCGAGAGTGAGCGAACGTAACTGTCCCGCTGCGTTCGATATCCTGAACAAGCTCGTACTGATCCTGCAGCACGCCAAGCAGGTCGGCGACCAGCTGGTCGCTCCGGGAGGATAGCGACGGCGCCTTCCGCAGTTGATCGATGGATTTTGAGATCTCACTGCCCGTGGACGCGAGCTCGCCCGGCCGACCGGCCTCAATTTGACGGGCTGAGCTTTCGAACGTTTTCTGCCCCGAGTTGATAGCATCGATAAATTCCTCCCTCGAGGAACCAGTCCCTATCTGAAACAGCCCGTGCGTCAGATTGCGAACCGACAGGCGAGGACCATCGTAGTGGATGCCGACTTGATAGAAGCAAACAGCAATCAGTGCCATCAGTGCGACCTGTATGGACCGAAAACCGGAATTCGTTTCTTCACCCGGTTTCTGAAATGGAAGCACGGCAGCGAGAGCGGCACCGGCGAGGAGTCCACTGATGTGAGCGGAGTTATCGATGGCGGGAATCGTAAAACCAATAATGAGGTTGATCACGATAACAGGAAGCACTCCCGTTCCGACTGACCGCTTGAAGAACGGGGGAATTGCGTCACGATGTCGAATTCCGAACACCAGCAACACCCCGAACAAGCCGAAGATCGCGCCTGATGCGCCCGCCGAGATGGTGTCCGGATGATAGGAGTAGCTGCCGTAAACACCGGCAACTCCGGTCAGGACATAAAGAATCACGAAGCGCGCACCTCCGTAAAGCTTCTCCACCTGCGGCCCGACGATCCATAAAGCATACGAATTGAAAAAGAGGTGCAACAAACCGATGTGGATGAAGATCGGGGTTACGAACCGCCACCACTGCCCCTGGGCGATCGCCGGATTCGATTTGACGCCGAACGCCATCAACGTGGGCTCGTTACCGCTCCCGCCGGCCAGAGCCATCAGGACAAACACGGCAATGTTAATGGCAAAGAAAACGTACGTGTAGGTGGGACGACGAGACCAGATGGCGTGGAGAAAGTCGATATGATCTTCCGAAACCATCACTAAGAATTAGCCACAAAGATGCAGAAAAACCACAAAATCATTTGTGAATCTTGTGCCTTTTTGTGGCTAAGGTCTCTTTAAATCGTCTTGCAGTTTCTGGGCAATCTCGCGCGCGGCCGCGCGGGCTTTGTCGAGTTCATTCGGCTTGAAGGAAATTGCCGCGACGACTGCGTGTCCACCGCCGCCGTATTCTTCGCAGAGCTTGGCGAGGTTGTGGCGGCGTTCGCGTTTTGTCCACGGATTTGTTCCGACGGACACCTTCGCGCGAACCGACGACCGGCTCACGCCCACGCTGTAAACGCTTTCCGGAAACAAGTAATACGGAATGAACTTATTGTAACCGTCGAGGTCGTGACCGCTGACATCGAATTCGATCACGCCATCCGTGCACTTCGCGGCGCGGCGCATGATCTCGATCGATTCGAAATGGTGGGCGTACAATTTCTCGAACGTCGAGTAAATCTCGGGATCTTCGATGACATCGGACAGCGATTTGTGCTGCACCTCTCGGATGATCTTGTGAATCAGCTCCGGGCTGTGGCTGGCCTCGATGACCAGCATCAGCCGCATGGCCGGCTCTTTCAATTCGACGGCTGTTTTTGCATCGGGAAACTGCGCGCCATCGATGATGTCCGCCCAATAGATAAGGTTATCCAGGTCAGGCATCGGGTACTGAAAAACTGTGCGCGTCACATGTGCGATGAATTTCGTGCAGGACTTGTAGCTCGGATCATGAAATTTGTGACCGCTTGTGTCGCGTCGAAAATGCGCTTCATCCTGCGCCGAGAGAAAAGCGCTCTCGTGATGATCGAACCACCACGTCAGCTTGTCGGTGGCCGCGTACTTGAAGTCGACAATGACATTGTCGCCTGGTCCGAAAAGATCTTCACCGATGTGCTGGCCGGCCTTGTGCGTCAGGCCCTCGTATTCGATTTCCGCAGCCGGATCGATGTGTCCTTTGTAGAAGCGCGAAAACACGGCCGCCGACGAGACGCCGTCGAAACAATTGTCGTGATAGAGAACCCTTACTCTTCGCATTTATCGTAATAAGTATTTGGCAATCGTCTGAAGCTGCATGTTCGACGTGCCTTCGTAAATCTTTCCGATCTTCGAGTCGCGAAAGTATTTCTCGGCCGGATAATCCTTTGTGTAGCCATATCCACCATAGATCTCGACAATCAACGAAGTGACATGTTCTGCCACCTGAGACGAGAAATACTTGGCCATTGCCGCCTCCTTCAGGAAGTCCTGTCCGGCGTCTTTCAAACGAGCGGCGTTGTAAACCATGAGACGCGCGGCTTCGATCTGCGTCGCGGTTTCGGCCAACTGAAATTGAATGGCTTGAAATTCCGAGAGCGCCTTTCCGAAAGCTTTTCGTTCCTTTGAGTATGCAGCACCGTGCTCCCAGCTTCCCTGTGCAATGCCCACCATTTGAGCTCCGATACCGATGCGTCCCTCGTTAAGTGTTTCGATTGCAATCTTGTAGCCTTTCCCGATTTCTCCCAGAACATTCGCTTTGGGAACGCGGCAGTCTTCGAGAATCAATTCGCAAGTGCTGGAAGCGCGAATACCGAGCTTGTCTTCCTTCTTGCCGACAGCGAATCCCGGGAAATCGCGTTCGACAAGAAAAGCCGTGATTCCCTTGTACCCCTGGTCCGGATTCACATTTGCGAACAGAATGAAAAGCTGGGCTTCAACTGCATTCGTGATCCATAGCTTCCGCCCGTTCAGCAGAAAATGGTCGCCCTTATCCACCGCGCGCGTCGCAAGGGCAAATGCGTCGCTGCCGGAACCTGCCTCTGACAACGCATATGCGCCCACGACGTCCCTGGCGAGGCGCGGAAGGTATTTGCTTTTTTGCTCACCCGTCGCCCATCGCATGATCGCGTTATTCACGAGCGTGTTTTGCACGTCGATGAAAACGCCGAACGAGGCATCCACCCGCGAAAATTCCTCCACCGCGATGACAGACATGAAGAAGCTGCCCGCCGCGCCGCCGAACTCTTCGGGCATGTGGATGCCCATCAGTCCGAGATTGAACAGTTCCGGAATGATGCTCTGTTCGAGCTTTGCCTCCTCGTCCATCTTGTGGACGAGCGGGCGGATGCGTCCTTCGGCGAAGGACCTGCACGAGCCCCGAAAGAGCTGTTCATCCTCCGATAATAAGGTCAGCGGATTACTCATACTTTTACTGGCTGCGCTCCGCTCATGGAAAAGTCGCGTATTATAACAGGACCGGACCGCGCAGTTTATAATATCTATCATATGGAAGGGCACGAGCATCATGCGCGGGGGGAGAACGCGCATAGCAGCCTGAAAGCCGCGCTGTTCATTACAACGGTTTTCCTGATTGCCGAGTTCCTCGGAGCTCTGTACACGAACTCGCTGGCGCTGCTGGCCGATTCCGGTCACATGCTCACGGATGTCGCGGCGCTGAGTCTCAGTTTCTTCGCGATGCGGTTTTCATCGCGTCGGGCAACGCCAAGGAAAACATACGGTTTTTACCGTGTCGAGATCCTTGCGGCGTTACTGAACGGCGTTTTCCTGATCCTGGTGGCGCTCTACATTTTTTACGAGGCGTACCACCGATTCGTGAATCCGGCGGCCGTCAAAGCGGATTGGATGCTGGTGGTCGCCATTGTCGGTTTGCTCGCGAACCTGGCAAGCGCGTACCTTTTGTTCGGAAAGCACCACGAAAGCCTGAATGTGCGTGGGGCTTTCTTTCATGTTCTCATGGATGCGGTCGGCTCCGTTGGTGCGATCCTCGCGAGCATTGCGATCCTTGCAAGCGGTTATGTGTTTGCCGATCCTTTGATTAGCGTCCTCGTGGCGGTGTTGATTCTCTGGAGTTCGTGGATTTTGATTCGTGATGCGGTTGATATTTTGCTCGAGGGAACGCCGTCTCACATCAACATCGTCAGTCTAAGGGAGCAACTGGGGTGTGTGGACGGCGTCAGTTCCGTTCATGATCTGCATGTGTGGACGCTTACTTCGGGTATACTCGCAATGAGCTGCCACGTTGTCGCTCAAAACAGCGGCCTGAGCCGAACCGACCTCTTGACGCGCGTCAACGGCATAGCGCGCCAGCGTTTCCATATCGATCACACAACCATCCAGATTGAAGAACCAAACCTTGAGCAGGAAGTGTTCGAGTCCTGCAATTGCCATTTTGGCGCCTGGGATTCACCCTAATGATTCATTCACTTTTTTTATTCGCGATCCTTCTTCAAAACCCTTCGCTCGACAGCGCGAGCCCGAAAGAGCGGCAGGCCGCCGTGGAACAAATGGCCGCTCTGGGAAACCGTGCGGCAATTCCACAACTCACTGCAGCGCTGAAGAAAGAACCGAAGAGCGATATCCGCGCATCGATTGTGGCGGCACTCGGCCGCATTCGCGATCGTGAAGCGGTTCCCGTGCTGGCGGACACGCTCAAGACCGATCTGGACAAAGATGTTCGGCTCCAGGCTATTGATTCCCTGCTTCGGCTCTATATTCCAATCGAGGACAACGGGCAGTTCCGCACCATCTTCAACAAAGTAAAAAGTGTCTTCGTCCTGCCCGACGCCCCAGTCGTCGGCCCGGAGGTTCAGATCGACGTAGCCGCGAAAGAAGCGCTGGCTACGGCAATGCAGAAAGACTTCAGCGATGAAGTTCGCGAAGAGGCGGCACGCGCCCTCGGAATTCTAAAGGCTAAGGATCAGGTGACGCTGTTGACCGCCGCACTGCAAGATCCGCAAAATCGCGAACACTCGGGCGTGCGCGTCCAGATTGCACACGTCCTCGGCGTGATTCGCGATCCCGCCGCAGGGCCCGCGCTGGAGAAAACCCTTCGTGATCCCGATCAGAAGGTCGCTCAGGAAGCGATTACTTCAGTTGGCCTCGTTAACTACACCCCGGCGCGGGGTACTCTCGAGCAGATCTTCCGTACGGATCCCAACCAGAAGATGAAGTCGAAAGCGCTTGAAGCGCTGTCACTGATGCGCGATAAAGCCAGCATTCCAGTGTTCGAATCGCTGTTGAACGACAAGAACGATTACTACCGCGAGCTCGCGGCAGAAGGTCTCGCGCGTTTGCAGTACGACAAAGCCAGTGGCTGGAAGCAGGTTTACGAGCAGGAGAAAAAACCAAACGTCCGGAACGCGCTGGCCTTCGGTCTTGCCGAGTCCGGGGACACCGATTACATCAACGACCTGGCAAATGGACTGAGCACGCGGCAATCGTTTCAAGTCGAGGTCTACCTGTACGAACTCGGAAAGTACGACGGCAAACTGAACGAGCTTTACCGGTACCTGCGCAGCACCGATCCCAAAGTACGCGCCGGGATCGCAAGGATCATCGGCAACATCGGAGATCCGGCATCCGTCGACCAGATCCGGCCTCTCCGCGACGATCCCAATGCCGACGTCGTGCGCGAGGCCGTCAATGCTCTGCGTAAATTGAGCCGGTGAGCAACTCGGCTGCCGTTCGCGTCCGCTTTGCGCCATCTCCCACGGGTTACCTGCATGTCGGTGGCGCGAGGACCGCTCTCTTCGACTGGCTTTTCGCCCGCAAAAATCAGGGCACCTTCATCCTTCGTATCGAAGACACCGACGTCGAGCGTTCAAGCGAAGATATGACTCGCGGCATCCTCGATGCGATGACGTGGCTGGGACTTCACTGGGACGAGGGCCCGTACTACCAATCGAAGCGGCTCGACTTGTACCGGGACGTTGCTGAACGCCTGGTGAACGGTGGATTCGCGTATCACGATGAAGGCGCCATCCGCTTCAGGGTCCCGAAAGGCGCTGTCAGCTACAACGACGCCGTCTTTGGTGAAATTTCCGTCGAAAGCGACACGATCGAAAATTTCGTCCTGCTTCGATCGGACAAACATCCGACGTATCACCTCAGCGTGGTGGTCGATGATATCGACATGCGGATCAGCCACGTGATCCGCGGCGCCGACCATATTTCGAATACGCCGAAGCAAATCCTGCTCTATCGCGCCCTGGGAGCATCGTTACCCGTTTTTGCGCATCTGCCGCTGATTCTCGGGCCCGACAAGACGCGCCTGAGCAAGCGTCATGGCGCCACCTCGGTGATGGCGTATCAGGAACAAGGCATTGTGCCGGAAGCGATGCGGAATTTTCTGGCGCTGCTCGGCTGGGCTCCGGGGAACGATCAGGAGATGTTCAGTGACGAGGAATTGATCCAGGCGTTCTCGCTCCCGGGAATCTCGAAGGCGAATGCGGTTTTCAATCCAGAGAAACTCGCGTGGTTCAACGCGCAGTACATCGCGACACTTCCTCACGACAGGCTGCTCGAATATCTGAAACCCGAGTACCAGAAGGCCGGGTTGTGGCGTGACTCGTTCGAAAAAGAAGAGCGTGACTGGTTTCGACGGCTCATCGATCTGTATCGGCCACGAGCAAAAGTTCTTCAGGATTTCCCTCGCCAGTCACGAATCCTTCTCACCGGCGAAGTGGAATTCGATCCCGCCGCGGTCGAGAAATTTTTGAAGGACGAAACCGTTCGCGGCTATCTGCGAACACTCTCGGACCGGCTCGCCGCACTTCCCGACTTCAATCACGAAACGACCGAGGCCGCCGTCCGTGGCCTCGCGAATGAATTGGGGATCAAAGCCGGCGTGCTGATGAATGCAGCGCGTGTTGCTCTGACCGGCCAATCCGTCGCCCCCGGTCTCTTTGATGTTATGGTTCTTCTCGGGCGTGAAAAAACGGTCGCTCGACTTCGGCTGGTATAATTAGGGGTTCTGCGTGGGAGGACCGGCCAAAAAGCCTATTCAAAGAGGCCGCGAAGCGGTGTACCGACAGTAGGCTGGCCGGTGGGCCCGACGCTTAAAAATATGGCCTGGTTCAAGCGCGAGAGAAAGCCGATGGAAGCGCCGGATGAGCGGCGCGTCGTGACCGAAGGGTTGTGGATCAAGTGCAACGGCTGCAAGGAGCCGCTGTGGAAGAAGGATCTGGAAGCAAACGCCCAGGTCTGTTCGAAGTGCAGCTACCACTACAAAATTTCGGCATTCGATCGAATCCATCTTCTGATGGACGAAGGCTGGACCGAGCACGATTCATCGCTGTATTCCACTGATCCGCTGGAATTCAAAGCCAGCAAGTCGTACAAGGACAGCCTGAAGGCCCTGCCCGAGAAAGTTGGTGTGCTTGAAGCCGTGGTGAACGTTCAGGGCAAAGTGGACGGCCTGCCGGTAGTGCTCTCCTCCATGGAGTACAACTTCATCGGCGGATCAATGGGGTCCGTCGTCGGTGAGAAGATCACGCGCGCGATCGAACGCGCGATCGAGAGCCACTCGGCGCTCATCGTGATCTCGTGCTCGGGCGGCGCGCGGATGCAGGAAGGTGCGCTGAGCCTGATGCAAATGGCCAAAATTTCTTCGGCTCTCGCGCGACTGGATCAGAAGCGGCTTCCCTACATATCGGTATTGACCGATCCTACAACAGGCGGCGTCACGGCCAGCTTTGCTATGCTGGGTGATTTGAACATCGCCGAACCCGGTGCTCTGATTGGATTCGCCGGGCCACGCGTCATCGAACAAACGATCCGCCAGAAGCTTCCGGAAGGATTTCAGCGCAGCGAATTCCTCCTCCAGCACGGCATGATCGACGCCATCGTCCACCGCAAGGACATGAAGGCCTTCATCGCGAACTCTCTGAAAATCTTCATGGCATAAAATATTCGCATGGCCCATCAAATCACGGTCATCGGAGGAGGCCTCGCCGGATCTGAGGCGGCCTGGCAGATTGCGCGTCTTGGCGAAAAAGTTCGTCTTTACGAAATGCGGCCTGTCCGAAACACACCGGCGCACCGTACCGATCGCCTCGCCGAGATCGTCTGCAGCAATTCGCTCAAATCCGATCAGCCGTACAACGCATCGTGGCTGCTGAAAGAAGAGTTGCGGAGGCTGGGTTCGATTTTGATCCAGATTGCCGATTCCGTTCGAGTCCCCGCCGGCGCCGCTCTGGCTGTGGATCGTGAACGATTTGCCGCTAAAGTCACTGAAGCCATCTCGAACGAACCGAACGTTCTCCTCGTTCGCGAAGAATTTCCCGAAATTCCAAATGACGGCATCGTGATCGTGGCCAGTGGGCCCCTCACGTCGCCGTCCCTCTCCGAGTCGATTCGAAAGTTCTGCGGCTCCGAACATCTTTATTTTTACGATGCGATCAGCCCGATTGTCGACGCCGAGACGATCGACCACTCGAAGGTGTATCGCGCAAGCCGCTACGGCAAAGCTTCCGATGACTATCTGAATTGCCCGATGGATCGCGAACAATATACCGCTTTCTATGACGCATTGATTTCCGCCGAAAGCGTCGCGATTCACGAATTCGAACAGGCCTGTTACTTCGAGTCGTGTCTTCCGATTGAAGAACTGGCGCGTCGCGGACGCGATACGCTGCGGTTCGGACCGATGCGTCCGGTCGGTCTGAATGATCCCGTCACCGGCCGCGCGCCGTATGCGGTCGTGCAGCTTCGCCAGGAAGACCTGATGCAGTCCAGTTACAACATCGTGGGATTTCAGAATCATTTGAAATTTGGCGCACAGAAGCAGGTCCTTCGAATGATTCCCGGTCTGGAAAATGCGGAATTCCTGCGGCTCGGCCAGATTCACCGAAACACGTATATCAATGCGCCTCAGACGCTGCTGCCGACGATGGCGGCCAGGCGCGATCCGCGTGTCTTCTTCGCAGGGCAGCTTGCAGGCACCGAAGGCTACATCGAGAATGTCGCATCGGGTCTCGTTGCGGGCATCAATGCCGTGCGAATGGCGCGCGGCGACGAGCCGATGATTCTGCCTGCCGAGACTGCGATTGGTGCGCTCTGCCGATATGTTTCGACACCGCAAAAGCATTTCGCGCCGATGAACATCAACTTCGGCCTTCTTCCGGAAATCGATGTCCCGCGCCGCACATCGAAAACCGAAAAGCAGCGGTTGCTATGCGAGCGCGCCCTCGAGCTATGCCGACCCGCATCAACATCAACGGTGTAATCACCGAGCCTGAAGAGGCCCAAGAGGCCCGAGAGGCAAAGATCTCGGTGCTCGATCACGGTCTGTTGTTCGGCGATTCAGTGTACGAAACGCTGCGGACGTACGAAGGCAAACCATTCCTGTTCTCTCGCCATTTCGCGCGGCTCGAACACTCCGCCAATGCGATCCTTCTCAGACTTCCCTGGACGAAATCGCGAACCCTTGACGAAATCCGTCGCACGTGTGTGCCCGGCGAATGCCGGATCCGTGTGCTGATCACGCGCGGAGTTGGAGAACTCTCCGCGAACCTCGAGACCTGCGTTGACCCGACAGTCATTATCATTGTGGTGCCGCTGGTACCGCCGCCCGAGGAGATTTACACGGAGGGCGTCGATGTTGTGATCTCAACTGTGCGGCGAAGCGGCTGGTTGGCGGATATCAAGACCGGCAACTTGATCCATCAGGTGATGGCACGACATGAAGCCGACGCCAAACACGCATACGAGGCGATTCTGCTTACAGCAGACGAAAAGCTTTCGGATGGAATCACCAGCAACATTTATATGGTTCGCGATGGAAAAGTTCTGACGCCCGCACACGAGGCTGGAATTGTCGAAGGCATTACGCGCGGGGTGGTCCTCGAGTTGGCGCGGGACATCGGGCTTGATGTGGTCGAGGGCTTTTTCGACGCCGCCGACATCGCAAGCGCTGACGAAATGTTCCTGACCAGCAGTAGTCGCCAGGTGGTGCCTATCGCTCGGGTGGACGGCGCGCCCGTGGGCCGTGGCAAACCGGGATCGGTGACATTAAAACTGTTGAACGCATATAGGGCTGCGCTTCCACGTCTCATGGCGGAGGACTGATATTGGAACGACATATCGAGGCATTCCTCGAGGCGCTCCGCAACCGCGCCGTTTCCGAACACACGCTGACGAATTACGAATCCGATCTGCGGGACTTCCAATCTTTCCTGAAACTCCGCAAAACCAATTTAGAGCTCCTCGATCACGTTTCGATTCGGGACTTTCTCAGCCACCTCTACGATCGAAAGCTTGAAAAAACATCGGTCGCGAGAAAGCTCGCATGTCTTCGCACGTTTTTCAAATTCCTCGTGCACGACGGCCGTTTGAAGAGCAATCCCGCGGAGCTTGTTTCTTCGCCGCGTTTGCCGAAGAAGCTGCCGTCTTATCTCAGTGAGAAAGAAGCGGCAACGGTCGTCGAAACGCCGCACGGAACTTCTCTGAAGGACCTCCGCGATCGTGCCATTCTCGAATTGCTGTATGCGAGCGGGCTTCGGGTTCGCGAACTTGTCGGCTTGAATGATGAAAATGTCGACATGCCTCAACAGCTCGTTCGAGTCTTCGGCAAAGGCAGGAAACAACGCATCGTTCCGTTCGGCGAATTTGCCGGGCGCGCCCTGGCAGAATATCTCACCGAACGCGACCGGCAGGGCTTGAACCAGCCCCAGGATGACGGACACATTCCGGTTTTTGTCAGCCTGCGCGGCCGCCGCCTGGACGCTCGTGATGTCCAGCGGCTGGTGGAAAAAACACGCATGCTGCTGCCTTCAGGCCGAAGGCTGACGGCGCACACGCTCCGCCATAGCTTCGCCACTCATCTGTTGGAGCGCGGAGCCGACCTGCGCGCAATCCAGGAACTGCTGGGCCATTCCAGCCTGGCAACCACACAGAAATACACGCATGTGACCCTCGAGCACCTCCGCGCCGAATACGACAAAGCGCATCCCAAGGCCAAAAACCGCCGTTGACACCCGTCCCCCATGTATAATCATTATTTGTCTTTAGTGAGGAGGAAGCGACTATGTACGCCGTGATCCGGTCAGGCGGGAAGCAGTACCGAGTGACGCCTGGACAAACCATTCGACTCGAGAAGGTTGCCGGCGATGTCGGCTCCAAAGTGGAACTCAAGGACGTCTTACTGGTCGAAAACGACGGCAATATTCAGATCGGCGCGCCGCTGGTTGCGAATGCCGCGGTCGAAGCGACGGTCGTCGAGCACGACCGCGCAAAGAAAATTATCGTCTTCAAGAAAAAGCGCAAGAAGCAGTATCGGCGCACGGCTGGCCATCGGCAGGATTACACCGCCCTTCGAATCGATAAGATCACGGTCTAATTTCGGGAGTTTTTATGGCGCATAAAAAAGGAGTCGGTAGTTCACGAAACGGGCGAGACAGTCACTCGCAGCGGCTGGGCGTGAAGCGTTTCGCGGGCGAACTCGTGACCGGGGGGTCCATTCTTGTCCGCCAGCGCGGAACAAAGTTCAAGCCCGGGTTGAACGTCGGCATCGGCAGAGACGACACGCTCTTTGCGAAAATCCCCGGCATCGTCCAGTTCGAGGATAAGGGCTATACGGGAAGATTCATCTCGATCCAACCAGTCGAATAGAGCCACAAAAAGGCACAAAAGGCACAGAAGGGAACAAACCCTTTTGTGCCTTTTGTGCCTTTTTGTGGCTGCTTCCTATGTTCATCGACGAAGCCAAAATCACAGTCAAAGCCGGCGACGGCGGTCACGGATGCATTGCGTTCCGGCGGGAGAAGTTTGTCCCGAGAGGCGGGCCCAGCGGCGGTGATGGCGGAAAAGGCGGCGATATTTATCTCATCGCGGATCCTCACGAAAACACGCTTCTGAAATTTCGCTTTAACCATAATTTCCGGGCTGAACGCGGCCGGCATGGTGAGGGTAGTAATCGCCACGGGCGCATGGGGGAACATCTGGAGATCCGCGTTCCTTTGGGCACTGCGGTCCACGATAATGAAACCGGCGAACTGCTTCATGATTTCACCGAGCCTGGAGAACGTGTGCTCATCGCAAAAGGCGGACGCGGTGGCCACGGCAATGCGCATTTCGCCTCTTCATCGAATCGCGCGCCGAGCAAGGCTCAGGACGGCGCCCCTGGCGAAGAAAAAACGCTGCGGCTTGAATTGAAGCTGCTGGCCGATGTCGGACTGGTTGGTTATCCGAATGTCGGCAAGTCGACGCTGATCTCACGGATATCCGCGGCCCGTCCGAAGATTGCGGATTATCCATTCACCACGCTCGAGCCTCAGCTCGGAGTCGTCTCCTTCGATATGGACAAATCGTTCGTCGTTGCGGATATTCCCGGATTGATCGAAGGCGCGCACCTGGGTCACGGCCTCGGCATTCAGTTTCTAAGACACATCGAGCGTACTCGGCTGCTCCTGCATTTGATCGACGTGTCGGGCGCAAGCGAGCGCGATCCGGTCGACGAGTTCCATGCCATCAACTCGGAATTAGCCGAGCACAATCCCGATCTGCCGAAGAAACCGAAGATGATCGTCGCGACAAAAATGGATGTTGCCGATCCCAAAAAAGTTCAGAAACTCACTCGCTGGTGCAAGAAAAACGATTTGGAGATGCTCAAAATTTCTTCAGTCACTGGAGAAGGTCTGGAAAACCTAAAACGTGCGGTTTTCGAAAAACTTTCCAGTGGTATGCTGAAGGTCCGAATATGAAGACCGCAACATATCCATCACGTGTAGGGGAAACGCTCATGGGCCACGGGCTGGGCCTTGGGCTCATCGCAGAGGAAACGATTGAGGAAGGAACGGTTGTCGAAAGGCTCGAGGGCCGTGCGGTTCCGTATAGCAGGATTCCGGATAGCGAAATCCGGAATGCATTTGAGCTCAACGACGATCGGTGGATGGTGCCGCAATCGAGTGCGCGTCATATCAATCATTCCTGTGATGCCAACTGCCACATCGCGGACAACCTCGACGTTGTGACTTCCCGAAAAGTCTACAAAGGCGAAGAGCTCACGATCATGTACAACGAGGTCGCGCTCGAGCAATACATGAAGACCGGCTCGGTGCTGCCCGTGTGGGACGAGC